>Ga0079305_1002222_pt1 | contig 18239 bp, 8 predicted proteins | sample LMS_cellobiose_e_FD_79183 | JGI IMG/M metagenome (GOLD analysis project Ga0079305, IMG submission 79183) | Rumen-fistulated moose microbial communities from Alaska, USA - LMS_cellobiose_enrichment | ecosystem: Host-associated > Mammals > Digestive system > Stomach > Rumen fluid ... | reverse complement strand
CCTTGAGTTCCAGCGCTTCTATCAGAAGTTCAACAGCGTCCTGATCCAGAGTATGGTTCAACGTCAGCATATAACCAAATTCCATCAATTTCTTGATGACAACCGCGATGGAAATGCCGGAAACCTCCGCAAAATGTTTAACGGTACAGGGAATTTCGATGACAATATCCCCTTTACGCGGTACCGTGGAAGACCCCGTTTTGGTTCGTGTCCGGACCGGATGCGGGAAAGCCCGGTATTCGGGCTCGTTATCTTCATCCCGGAATCGTTCGGATTCAGGTGTCAATGTTCGACGGCGGCTGGGACGCAACTCACCACTGTCATCGAAATCGCGATTATGCTCATTTTTCCGGTAATTTTTTCCCGTCGGTATTTCTTGCATGATCATTGACATATCCAGAAGACCGGCCTTCTTTTTGGCCCCCCCCTTCTTTTTGTCATCACGCTCTTTTTCCGGACGGTTTTCCTGATTCCTGGACGGCTTGTCTTTTCCCTTTCCCTTTTGCTTCTGACGTTCCTCCCGTTCCCTGAGATGTTCCGTTAAAGGACGGATGTTTCCCTCTTGAGCAGCCGCACGAATGGCCTCTGGCGAAAAACGTATTTCCGGTTTTTGCGGAGCGGGTTCCTTGGCCGCCTTTTTAGGAGGTTTGGAAACAGGCGTCGGCAATGGGGCGAGGTGTAAATGAATGGAATGCTCCTGTTTGCCTGATGTTCCAATGCGGTTTCCCGGTTTGTCTCCGTCATCCGTTCCCTTCTTTTTCTTTTTTTGTCCCATCACGACAATCTTGTCGGAAGAGGGGGGGGAAAGCTTTGTCGGACGAACCATTTCGTCCATTGCTTCCTGACCCACGAGCGCCGAAGCCAGTAATGACGCGGTAAATTGATTTTGTGGAGCTGGCGAAACAGGACGGGATGTCTCCTGTTCCTGGGACCGACGGTTACTCCGATCTTTGCCACTGCGTTTTTCTTCAAGAAAAGCCGATAATTTGGAACCGCCTTTCCGGGACAAAACACGGCGATTTTCTTTGTTACCGGATTCCGGCCTGGCATTGGAAGAAGACACCGACGGTTTGGATTGCGGCGAACCCTGTTTTGCGGATTCCTGAATAACACCGGAATTTGACTTTTGCGATGGGACCGGTTGAACCGTCTGCTGCGGAGATACCACACTCGCGGAATCCGGTTCCTGAGAAACATCGACGGTTTCCGATTGTCCGGCTTGTTCGAGAGATTCGTTCCTTGCAGACGCTGTTTTTGGAGATTTCGCCCCCTCCGGTTCCGGAATGATTTGTGCCGCGGTCATTGCGGATTTTGACGTTGAATCCTCCGTAACCTGTCCGGCCGGTGGAGAAACAACGTCGGAAGCGATCGACTGTGATTCAATATCAGCGGAACCGGCAGGACCCCCCTTTTTTTCCTGAGCAGAAACACCTGCATTTTCATCCGGTAACCCGCTTTCTGAAACAAAATCCGTTTGCCGGACGGCTTGCGGTTCCTGAACAGAGGACTCTTTCGCTTTAGAAGAGCGAACTTTTCCAGGACTGTCGACCAGCTCTTGAGATGGGATTTTCTTCCCGGCGATTGCCGATGCGTCTTCATCTTTTGAACCAGACTTTCCGGAAGACGTGGTTTCTTTTTCCGCAACAGTACCCGCGGTATCTTTTCCGGTTGACTGGGAGGAACGGGTCAGTTCAGAAAGTCGACTTGGACGGTTTACTTTAAGTACGGGAATTTTTCCCGAAACCGGGGCAGCAACCGGTTTTTGCATCGGTATATTATTCAGATCAGCTAAAAGCGACTTTGTGGATTGGGGGGCCGGCGGCGCCTTCTTCACAGCATTTGTGACTAATTCGATTTCTTCGTCTGTCAAACTCGACAATGGCGACCCTTTCCCGTCAAGTCCAAGGTTTTTGCAGACGTCAACGAGTAATTTGCTTTCAATCTTAAGCTGCTTAGCCAATGCGTATATGCGAATCGACAATGTTTTACTGCTCTTTTCTTTTTTCTGTTTTCAATAATCTGATACGATTCAACCTGTTTCTTGATTTGGTTGAAACCGGAATTTGAAAACTGCTTCCTGGAAACCGGTAATGAAAATCGTATGAATGTTTTTTAACTTTAAATTTTTTTAATTTTCCGGATATCGTTATTTGGCCGATTTTTCAGGGGGACCGGTCAATTAATGACCTGTTTTATAAAAACGGTCACGATACCCGGAGTATCCTAAAGGATTATACGCAAAGGGATTATTCCTGATTCTGAACATCATTCGCCTGATCTTCATTATCGGAAGAATCCGGTTTTTTTTCCTGTGGAATCGGGGCCGGGGACGTTGGCGGTGCCTCGTTGCCATTTATGGAATCATCCTGATTCTGAGCTCTGGCCTGCGTCTTTTGTTCTCTCGCTTTTGCGATAACTTCCTGCTCCTGAATTTCCGCCCGTCTTTCCGCTTCAGCAATGATTTGATCAACTTCTTCTTCAGAGAGGTTTCCCATCGCCATTAAATCATCCGGCTCAATAATGGACAAATCGTCATAGGAAAGGAATCCCTCGCCAACCAGTTGATCGGCAAGATCCGGACTGACACCTTCAATGCTTACAAACTGTTCCAAAGCCTTGGACAGCATGACATCCAGATCTTCTCTGGTCATAATGTCAATGTCCCAGTTACAGAGTTTACTCGCCAGACGGACATTCTGACCGTGACGACCAATCGCAAGAGACTGCTGATCCTTCTGAACCAGAACAATGGCCCGTCCCAACATGGAACAGAGAATAACCTCGTCGACATTGGCCGGTTTCAGCGTTCGCGGAATGAATTCCAGCATGTCGTCACTCCATTCCACAATGTCAACACGCTCATTGTGAAGCTCTTCAACGACATTACGGCTTCGGGCACCGCGAACACCAACACAGGCACCGACAATATCAATTCTCGGATCTGAACAGGAAACAGCGATCTTGGATCGGTGACCCGGTTCGCGGCTGATTCCCCGAATTGTAATAATCCCCTCGGAGATTTCCGGAACCTCCTGTTCAAAAAGCAACTGAACCAGCAGAGGACGTGTCCGGCTTAAAATGACCCGGACTTTGTTCCCATTTTTCTTGACGTCAACCACAATCGCGCGAATTCGGTCCCCGCTACGGTAATTTTCGCCAGGAATTTTCTCGTTTCGCGGCAAAATTGCCTCAACATTGGGAAGGGTGACCGTTGTCATTCCACCTTCATTACGATGAACAACGCCGCTGATCATCTGTCCTATTAACTGATAATAGTCTTCGTAAATGGCGTCACGTTCCGCTTCCCGAATTTTTTGTATCATAACCTGTTTGGCGGTTTGTGCACCAATACGTTCCGCTATTTCCATCGGTGTTAACGGAATATTGTCGCGAAAAGCAGAGATCTCCCCCGTTTGTCGGTCAATATGAACAACAACGCTTGAATCATCTGTGCCCTGTTTGCGCGCCGCAACAACAAGTGCCTGTTCAATCCCGGTAAAGACAATTTCCTTATTGATCTTGCGTTCGAGATGAATCTGGTCTACAATCCGAAGAACTTCATCGGGATTCATTCGCTAACTACTTTCCCACACTTTGGTTGGCTTGCTCCGGATACCGGTTTAATCACAGTACAAAACAATAATGTTATGATAATCACAGTATCAGCAGAGCGTTTCTTGAAAATGGCGTTTCTGTCCGTCGAACTCTTTTACTGAATACATAAAAACGAGTCTGAACCGATTGGAAAACACCCCTTAAATAATATAGAATATTCTTTACAGTGAAATTGTCAAGTATTCTATAATAACTTTCTTTCTCTTTTCTGTAATTTTACCTTGTCTTTTGAGGACGTCAAAATAAATTATCGTCAATTTCGTCTGATTTTGCTCTTTTGATATTATTTTGTTGTCGGAGGGGACCGAGACTCTTCGTACTCCGGGGGCTTCCGGCTTTCCGATTGAATATTTCAGGAGAACGGGAGGAAAAAGTAGGAATGGGAGATGGATGAGAAATTCCGGATAATTGTCAGATTCAGTCTTGTCGCCGGGTGATTCCGGGGTATTCCGTAAAACAAAAGGACCGATGAGTTTTGGAAAACCCATCGGTCAAACCAACCATAAATTCAAAACCCTGTAATTCCCGACTTCTTTTCACCACTTTCGATCTGAACGTGGAACGAATTCTCATGGAGCGATTCGGTGAAGTCGGGCATCTTTTTTAACAACACTCAGTTTGTCGTGATTCCACCCGTGACGTTCATTTCCTCTTCTTCCTGAATGATGATTCGCGGAGTGACCATCATCAGCAGGCTGGAGGTTTCCCGACCAATGGAGGAGTTCGAGAACAGACGTTTCAGGTAAGGGATCTTACTCAGGATAGGAACGCCCGCTTCGTTTCGGCCTTCACTCAGTCGTTTAATACCGCCGAGCAGTACCGTGCCACCATCCGGGACGTTAACGGTTGTGTAAACCGAGAACTGGGAAACGATAGGCTGCTGAATGGTCGTGCCTGTGCTGATAACATCAACGGTACTGTTCTGTTCACGTTCATCAGTGATACTCGAAATCAGGTCGTTGCCTTTGGAGGAAGAGGTACTGGTCGTTGAAACCGAGTCACTTCCGTCAAATTTAAATACACGGTCACTATTCGTAATCTTGCTGAAGAACGGAACAACCGTCATTCGGACATATCGACGATCCGGTGTGGCCAGGGCCTGAACGGTCATAAACTGACCTTCGTTGACTACGGTGACGATTGGCTGTTGTGCAACCGCGAATTCACCAACCACCGGGATAACTGTGTAAACATACGGAACCTGCATGTAATCGGAAACACTCGCTGTCTGGCCGTTGAACATGGTCACCTTTGGTGCCTGTAAAATGTTCGTCCGGCGGTCTGATTCGGCGGCGCTGATGAAGAAATACGATTCAATATCGCTCAGAATCGCAAATCCCAACTGAGCTCCAACGGACGGATCATAACTTCCAAACTGCGGGACGGAAAGTCCGTAACTGTTCTGGGTGAAGTTGATGTTCAGGTTGTCCGTAAAGGCTTTTCCGCTTGGATCAGCAGTGGACAGACCATAGATACCGTTACCGTTCGGGTAAAGGGTACCATTGGTGTTGCTGTTACTGTTGTTATTATTGTTATTATTGTTATTGTTGTTATTATTATTGTTATTGTTGTTATTGTTGTTGCCGTCGCTGCCACCGTCATCATAATAGGAGCCGGCGTCGGTTTTGAAAGTAACATTGAAGTTACAGCCAATTCGTTCAAAATATTCATCACTGATGGAAATGAACCGGACTTCAACCGCAATCTGGAGATCGTTCAGTGCCCGAAGTTTTTCAAGCAGTTCGCTGATCTGTTCATGATTTTCTTCCGACTGACGAATCGCAAGGCTGTTATTCATCTCGAAGAAGATCGGTTGGGTGTCAAGCTCTTCCCAGCTTTCTTTGTCAATAACTTCAGTAATCAGGTCGATCAGCTGTGACGGGTCACTGCCGCCGCCGGAGGCGGTTGTAATCGGGTTGGTGCCGGTTGGCTGAATCTGAGCCAAAATATTGGAAGGAAGTTGCGTGTTGCTTCCAATGGATCCGGACAGTCCCTGAATCGTATTGGCGGAAGTGTTGTTGACACCTCGTTGTGTGGCCAGCTGGTAGGACCGGTCGAACTGTCCCTGCATGGAAAGCGGGGAGACAACATTGCCAAAGTTCGGAATGGGGTTGACCAAATCGGCGACATCGTAAATGTGCCAGTAAACTTTCCCCTGAGCCTTGCTCTTGCTCGTAATTTTCAGGACTTCGTCGTCAACGATGTAAGTCAGGTTATACGGTTCGAGAACATGTTTCAGGTAGTTCTTCAGCTTGATGTCCTTCAGTTTTGTCTCGATCGGCATATCGGTCGAAAAACCGGTTTCCGTAATCGCGGAGCTGTCGATCAGGATGTTGATGTCGGCTGAGGTCCGGATGAAATCCAGGACCGTGGAAAGCGGCATCGGCTGTTCATACGGGAACGAAATCTGCATATCCAGCTTCTTGAGGATTTCAAGATCGGCTTCGGAACGTTGAAGCTGATTGGGGGCTGTGCGTCCCTTCGCGATTTCCCAGCGGTCACCAAAGGCAAGCGGTTTGTCATCACTGACGTTAATAACCGACGATTTTTCAACGTCATTCATGGCGCCAAGCCAGCCCTGTTCACGATTTTCCTTGAGCCAATCGTTGAACGCGACCTGTTTTCTTGTTGTCGCCTGCATGCACATCTGAACGGCAACCGTGTCGCCGTTTGAATAATCGCGGCATTTTTTCGCCAGAATAATGGCCTCGTCATATTTGCCGTCTTCCAGGAGCTGATTGAACGTTTCGACGTCTTTGGAAAGCTGAGCCTGTATTTTCAACTCATCCTCACGCTTCTGGCGAACCGCCTCATCAATATCCTTGTTCCGGTTGTCGAGAGCAATTTGCGCTCCGTGAACGTCAATGAACCGGTTCATTTCGTTGATTGCCGTATCAATGGAATAGGTGAAGTGTCCCTTCATGGAAGTATCCAGCGTTGAGTTTTCAACTTCGGAACGAAGAGTTTTCAACATGGTCAGAGCTTCCTGCGGATTCGTTTCACGGACCTGATGCGTCTTGGCGATGAACGCGCTGATGTCATTTTGGACGTTCTGCGGATTTTGGTTCAGATTGATGCCGGTCGTTTCAACATTCGGCTGAACGACATCTTTGACCGGGCTGGTCAGCTTGGCGATCGACTCGTTGATATATTTAACGGTATCGGTGTCCATTTCCGACGCATATCGCAGCGCATCCCGATAATTATTAAGGGCGGTGGCACTGTCTCCGGAACGAAGAGCGGTATCCGCTTCCTGAACATAAAGATAACCGTTACTTTGTCCAAGGGACGGACCAAGCTGAATGTTCTGAACCTGACGAATGTTGTTCTGGTTCATTTGAGCGTTAAGCTGGGAACGTCGAATTGCGATTTCACCTAACAGGCGTTGCGGGGAATCACCGTTCGCAAAGGCGTTTTCCGGAAGTCCGATTCCCTGAAGCTGCCGGGCAAGCTTTTCCGCCTGATCCGTTTGACCGTTGGCGAGCAGGGATTTGGCCTGTTTCAGTTGTTCCTGAACCGCAGCAACCTGCTGTTTTGTCGCTTCGGAAAGACCGGTCAGCGACGCGACCTGCTGCGAATCCTGCTGCATTGCCTGCATCGCGAGACGATCGTCATTGATTCGTTTCTGAACAGAAGCGGTATCCATTCCGCGACTGACCGTTTGGGTATCAAAGGTCACGTTCAGTTTACGGGCTTCTGCGACCAGCGATTCAGCATTGTCATACTGATTGCAGCGGCGAAGAGCTTCCGCCTGTTCCAGGTAATTTTTGGCAAGAGCCAGTTTAAGGACTTCTGTCATCCCTTCATTACGGACAGAATTGTCAATTTCCTTGTACTGACGAATCAACGGAATAATATATTCCGGTCGGTCATTTACCGCCGTATAAGTGACGGAAAGATTCTGCGCTTCCTGAACAAAACGTTCCGCGGAAACGACATCCCGACTCATTAAGGAGAGTCGAGCTTTCAACAATAAATCTTGACTCCGGCTCAGTGCGTCCGAAGTGGCATTCTGAATGCCTGCATAATCGACCACTTGTAAATCAGTGGCTCCGGTTTGTGGAGTTGAATCCTGAGCCGTGGCACTTCCCAATGAAATAACCGCAGTTAATCCAAGCGCCGCCGCTAACAAACCCTTTTTGAATCTTCTGGTTGGTTCCAACACGATACTCCTTTCGCGAGACTCGTTTACTTTGTATGTGTTACGAGTGGTACCTTTTGTCATCCCTGACTGACCTTCCGGTACTTTTTGGAAATTTTGTGTTTTTATTAAATTTGAGTAAAGCCCAGTTTTAACAAAAACAAAACTTTATACCATTATATTTTCTATTTAATTCGCCTATCCCGCCTTTTATTTTGTCTAAATCAACCATTTTCCCTTATTTTGAATCTGTTTGGCCGATATGGACAACGGACAGGATAAGCAAAATTATTTTATCCGTCATATCCTATAATCGTATTAAATCCGTTAAGATATTAGAAAATTTTTCATATAAACAACAAAAAAATAAATTTTCTTAAAATCCTAATGAAAGTTTTAACCATCATAATCGGATTTTCTGGCCTTTCTGGACAGGTTTTTTTTCGTAAAACGGGTAAACTTATACAAAAAAATAATTTCAGCAGGGAGTTTCGGCAGATAATTCAATGCAAATTATGGCCGGGCCTTCGGAATGAACGGATTAAAACGAACAGATAAAAATTTAGAATTGCAACGCTTTTTTGCGGTACTTTCATTTTTTTGTTTTTATTCAATTCATAAGGCGATAAAATAATAGAAAAATTTTGGAAATTTTTTCTGAATTCCTCATTAAGGGGGTATGAAGACGAATTATATCAGGTAAAATTAAAAGAATAAGGAAGATATAAAAAATAAAAAAACTGAGTTTTTTACAGAAATGAATTATGTTGAGTAAAAACATGTTTCTCTGAATGGAGCAGATGTTGTTTAACACATTCCGATACATGTTATTTTTGTTATTTTGATATTGAGATCCCCTGATTTTCCGTTGTTTTTGACGGATTTTCTGAAAACTGTTATGTGGTGATTTTGTAAAAAAATGACGTTGGGGATTATTCAATGTGTTGAATCTCAACCCTATTGATACAGAAACCAGGAAGTTGATTATTAAAAGATCAGGCATTTCGCAATATTTGGAAGAGAATAAACGTTTTTCCTGTAAATCAATGTGTTATGGGATTTACAAGTTTTGAACAGCAAATATTGGGATATTGAGTATCTGAGAGTGAATAATTGTTTTTATACGGAAACGATAATTTTCGTATAAGATTTTTAAGGAGAAGGTATTATGAGACTTTGTCGGACGACAGGTATTTGTTTAGGGATTTTTACAGCGGCACTTCTGATACTGACAGCGTCGGAAAGCAAGGCTTTTTTCGGAAGACGCCCGGTTCCGAGTCCGGTGTACATGACGAATTTTGGCACCCCTGTTGTGGCAGATGGCAGTGATTTGATGATTACGCCTTTTCGAGGGGCGTCGCCATTCCGTTATCGTTTTTGGCAGCAGAAGGGGGCGTCGCCATATGTTGAAAGTTCGATGAACGTTTCTTACAATGACGAATACACCGGTTGCGATCCTTGTGGAGCGGCTTGTAATCCCTGCGATATGGCATGTGTCGATTGTTGTTATCCCTGTTTTGATTTTTGCTGTGATCCCTGTTTTGATTCCTGCGTGGTCCCGAGACGTTGCCCCATTTTGGGTGGTCTGAAAAATCTGTTGTTCGGTCGTTTCTGCCGCGTCAGGAGGGGATGTTATGATCCTTGCTGGCCTATTTGCTGGGATCCCTGCGTTTCCTGTTGTGATCCGTGTGGATGGTCTCCGTGCGGTGGTTGTGATATGGGAATAGGCGGTTCCTGCTGTGGTGCCGATGACATGCCCGGCGAAACGGTTCCGGTTGAATCGGGTTCGGAGCAGAATTCCAATGGTGGAATTGAAGCGACTCCGGTTTCCCCGACCCCGATCAAAACCGAAGAAGCGGATCCTGCTGTTCCGAGTACGGGAAGTGGCGTGATTAACATGATCGTTCCGAGTGATTCTGTTGTTTACATTAACGGATATCAGACGAAATTGAGTGGGACGGAGCGAAATTTTGTCGCCAACAATCTGGTCGAAGGTCAGGTTTATGCTTTTGAGATTCGCGTTGTTGCCGAACGTAATGGTCAGATGGTTGAAGAAACTCAGACAACGAATCTTGTGGCGGGGGCTAACAGTTCACTCGCATTTGAGTTCAAAAACACCAATCCGATGGAAGCGGTTGCTCTTCGTTAATTTGGTGGTATAATATTTACGGAAACGTTGCCTTGCTTAGATGCAAGGCTTAACAGACAAAGTTTCATCAGGTGAGGAGTACAGATAATGCTCACCTGGTGTTTTTTTACAGATTGTATTCGGTGAACCGGATGATTTTCGCTCCGAATTTACTTTGATGTTTCCGCCCGGACGGTTTTTTCATGCTTCTTCTGGATATTCAGGTAAGCCGGGTCGTTGCTGGTTGATGTTTAATGCGATAAGCTGGTGAATAAGGGAAATTAAGACGGGAAAAATAATTCGGCGCGCCGATGAAAATCACAGAGGATGTCGGGATAGGGTTATTATGTGTACCGTTTCCCGGTTTGATTCTGATAAGGACAGAACGAGAAGCATCCCCCTGAAAAATTTTTAGAAGGATTTATAACGATGATCGTTACCACAAAGGAACTTTTTCAACAGGCTTATGGTAAGTATGCAATCGGCGCCTATAACATCAATAACCTGGAGCAGATTGTCGGGCTTTTTCGCGGTAATTTAGGAAAAACTGCCAGTAATGAAGACCCAAGTGATTCGACGAAAAGCGCTCCGTTTATTATTCAGATTTCCCGTGGTGCCCGCAGTTATACCGACAAACATTTCCTTGAGGGAATGATCCGGACAGCGGAAATTGTATTCCCTGACGCTATTTATGCCGTCCATCTTGATCATGGAACCGAAGAAGTTTGTTATGATTGTATTAACAGTGGTTTCTACAGCTCTGTTATGGTTGACGCTTCTCATGAAGAGTTTGCCAAAAACGTTGAAATTACGAAACGGGTTGTCGATGCGGCTCACGCCAAAGATATCGTTGTTGAAGCGGAACTTGGTCAGCTCGGCGGTGTCGAAGAGGACGTCGTGGGAAGTGTCAAACTGACAAATCCGGAGCAGGCGGCGGAATTTATTGAAAAGACGGGTGTCGATTCTCTTGCTGTTGCGATTGGGACTTCTCATGGCGCGTTCAAGTTCTCCGGAACCCAGGGACTTCATTTTGACGTTCTCAAGAAGATTCAGGCCGCAGTGAATCAGGTGAAACCGAATTTCCCGTTGGTCATGCACGGCAGTTCCTCTGTTCCGCAGGAATGGGTTGCCCGAATCAATAACGCCGGCGGCGCCCTGAAAAACGCAAGCGGTGTTGATGAAAAACAGTATTTCCCGGCGGCTCAGATGGGCGTTACGAAGATCAATATTGATACGGACGGTCGTCTGGTGTGGTGCGCGATTCATCGTGAATTCTTCCGTGACCATCCGGAAAAATTCGACCTGCGTGAACCGGGCAAAATTTTTATGCCTGCGTATGCCGAATACATCATTCACAAAAATCAGATGCTCGGGAGTGCCGGTCATCTTGAGGAAGTTCGTTCCATTCTTAAAAAGTAGGAAAGAACGGAAATTCGTTTTATGACGTTTAGAATCTGACGTTCAGAATTGGTGATGTTTCCGTTCTGTCATGATTTGATGGGCATCATGCCGGTTCTGACGTCATGGGTTGAACGGAAACGGATTTGTTTGAATTTGGAAGAGAAAATGAAAGGGGAATGTTTGATTTGGACATTCCCCTTTTTTGTGTTCTGTTGCTTTTATCTTGTTATTTCACAACCGGTTCCGATACACGGTTGGTTCCAATGCGGAATCTGCCATCAGGCAATGTTTTCCCTGATAAAGGCGGGAGGATTTTTCCGACCAGGGGTATTTCCTCTGAAGGGAATGAGTTGTGTTTGTTGCTGGCCGGGCCGTTTCTTTTTATGGTCAGCAGATTCTGTTACCGGTTGACTTATTCAAGCAGGGGGTCAGCCGGTCCAGTTTACGGTGCGCCGGCCTGTTCAAAATCAATGTTGACACAGCAGCCCGGCGATTCTTCCAGAACCAGCGACATACGGTACTGACTGGCGGAAAAGGCGAACAGTTTTTGTGATTCCAGTTGAGACCATAATTTTTGAGCGATCCAGTAAGCGAGATTTTCGGTCGTCACATTTTCAAACTCAAAAAAACAGACGTCTTCTTCGGGAAAAAGCCAGTGTTTCAGAATGTCAGGCGTTTTCATTTCCAGGTTTGACGTTGATTTGGGATTTTTACAGGCAAGAACCTGAAGATCAATCGTATGATTTTCAATACGGTATTGTATTTGAGCATGTCGACGGGGGAGCAGAATTTTATGATGAAGCCTGTTTAACTGGGTCTGTAACAGCAATTTCAGGGTTACAAAATCGATAACATATCCCATTTCATTTAAAGGACCGTAAACGGCGATTCGGACCTTAAAATCATGGCCATGGAGCGGTTCCGGCCGGCTGTTTTTATTCAGAAAAACAGAATGAATCGCAGAGAATGTCAGCGAATCGTCTTCAATTTGAACACAATAACCAGATTTTTTCATAATTCACTGATGAACCGGGAGGTTTTTTGATATTTTATTGAATTAAAAAACCTGTTATACTTCAGTTGTAAATCCGGTCATTTAATTCATAACGATGATTTCTGACGGGCCGTTGCTATTTGCTGATGCCGCTTGAAATGGATTTTATGTCAGGCGTAACAACAGGCAACCACGTCTTCTATTTATCCTTTAACGATACCTGTTGGAAAGTTAAATGTCAACGGTTGATCCAGGGTTTATGTTTTTTTAAGAATGAATTGTTAAAAACTGAAAAAGTGAATATCATGCGATGGTCCGTTTGTACATTGATCGTGATTACGTTGGTTACATGGCCTCTGTCATTTCATGAAATAAAAAAACCGGGATTACTGGCGGCGGATTTTTCCTCAGACTATCAGGAGACCTCGCCGTCAGACAGGGCGTTTCCGGATTTTGTGTCGCCGGATCCGGAAGCGTCCGCCGATGAACCGTCGGAAAAGGTGTTGTCTACTGACGAACCGACGGAGAAGGAATTGCCCGATTCTGACATAACTGGCGGTTTTCCCGTCGTGTCGGCCGGCGATACGTCGACAGAAACAACAGGACAACGGTATGCCATACTGATCGGTGTCAGTAACTATATCGATTTGGGAGTTCTCCCTTATTCGGCGAGTGATATGGAGCGATTGGGGAAACAACTGGAACGGAAAGGGATTCCGGCGGAAAATATTTATACTCTGGTCAGCGATACCCTTTATGAAAATCGTCCGTCCTTGTCGGTTATTCAGAAGACGTTTGATTATATTCTGGGACAACTCCGTCCACAGGATTTCCTGTTTGTCGCGTTTTCCGGTTATGGGGTTGAAATCAACGGGGATGTCCGTTTTTGTCCCGATGATTCGGATATTCGGCGTTTGGATGAGACGACGTTTTCCCTGACGAATTTAATAAACGAGATTGCCGGAAAATCGTCCCGGAGTGTCCTTTTATTGGATGTAAACCGAAAATTTCCGACGGAGCCGGGTATTTCCGACCTATGGATCAAAACGTTTCCGGACACAACAGGAATTCCTGTCAATGTAACGCTGGTTTTCCCCTGCCGGATCAATGAAAACAGCTGGAATGATCACAATTTTCATGGATCGGTTTTTCTTCATTATTTTATGGAATCAATTGAGGCCGCGCCGGTTTTTGATTTATTGACATTAACGGACTTTTTCCCGTTGGTTGCGGAAAAGACACGACATCATGTTCAGACGCAATTCCAACAGACTCAATCACCGGTATTGCTTTCATGGCCGACAGTTTCCGGGAAACAGCCGGAAACGGAAAGAACGGCTGAGCAGACGGAATTGCAAACAACGGAGACGGAAATAACACCGTCTGAAAAACCGGAAAACATTGACAGCGCCGGTCATCAAGCTGACAATGCCGGTTATCGAAATGATTCAAATCGTTTTTCCGGGCGAACTTTTGTAGTTCCTCAACAGACAGCGTCTCTTTCCGAAGCATGCCAAATGGCTCAGGACGGGGACATCATTCAGATCCTGCCCGGCACTTATAATCTGGCAGCGTCCCTGGTGATCGATAAAAACATTTATCTTACTGGAATGGCCTGCACATCAAAAGAAATAACTCTTACTTGTCAGAATACCCCTGTCCTGATTTTGTCAGCAGCACAGGCCCGGATTGAGAATCTGTGCCTGTGTGGTACCGAAGGGACGGAGGCTCTCCTGATTCTGGACGGAGAATCCGAGGTTGTCCAATGTGACATTCAACCGGATAAACAGGCTGGAATCACAATTTCCGGCGTAAAGACCAATCCGACGCTGACCCAATGTCAGATTTATCAGGGGAAAGGCAACGGCATTTCTTTTAGTGACGGAAGTCGGGGGATTGTTGATTGTTGCGAGATTTTTCAAAATGAAGGGGATGGCGTCCAAATCAGTGGAAGAGAAACCAATCCTGTCATAACCAACTGTAAAATTCATGACAACCTGGGCAATGGGGTGATGATCCAAAACGGTGGCAAGGGGTTGTTGAACCGTCTCGATTTATTTAACAACACCAAAGCGGGAATTCATGTTCAGAACGCGGAAAGCCAGCCTGTGTTTTTCGCATGTTCCGTTCATGATGGCAAGTCTTATGGCGTTCTGGTTTTGGACGGTGCCTCCCCCTCTTTTGAGGATTGCGAAATCTGGCGGAATGATATTGCCGGAATTCAGATTCAAGGGGAAACAACCCGGGCGGCCTGGCAAAACAGTTCTGTTCATCATGAAAAAGTAAATGGAATCGTTGTGCTTGGGGGAGCAGGAGGACTGTTGAATAACTGCCATATTTATGAAAACGGTCTGAGCGGAATTCTGGTTCAGGATCCGGGGAGCCACCCGGAACTGACCCGTTGCGTTATTGAAAACGGTCGGGGAGCGGGAATAACATTTTTTAATGGCGGTGGGGGAATTTTTGCTCAATGTACCATTAAAGGCAATACTTTCGCAGGTGTCGAAATCAATGATTCCGGGAGCAATCCGCGGTTTACATCCTGCACAATCAAGTCAGGGAAGTCTGCCGGAATTCTGGTCGGGAAATCGGCTTGCGGTATTTTTGAAAAATGCCTGATTTCTGAAAACGCGCTCTCCGGCATTGAAATTCGTGATGCGGGAAGTTCTCCCCAGTTTACGGATTGTTATATTCATGATGGAAAGCAGTGCGGTGTTTATGTTCATACCCAGGGTGGGGGAACGTTTCGTAAAAATAAACTGGAAAATCATCCGGAGAATTTTGGGAACTGGAACATAACGGGGGAGGGAACAGCGGTAATCCGGGAGGAGAACATCCCCAATCAGTAAATTACAGACGATATTTGAATTACAAATGGTCTTTGAAAAGCATTTTATTGACAAGCGGTTTTGCCCGTTTTAAAATTCAGGCATATTTCCGGAATTTTTTGATTTTTTGAGGAATGAAGGAATTGTAACAGCGAGGAAATGTTTTTTCGTGAATCTGTTAAAGACAGTGTTTTGTGTTCCTTTCTGATAACGGGATTCTGACGCCAAACCAGAGGGCGGCGGTCTGACCGGGAGGTTACGGCGGTGTTTTCAGCTTGGAAAAGGGCTGTTACAGGTATTGTCCGGAAGATTTATGGAAGCCGGAACCGGTGTTTCTGGCCATGGAATGGTAATAATAATCGTGAAATGGAAAAATCAGGTTGTATCAGGGATAAAATAGTTGAACCCGGAAAATTTTTATATTATAATAGATTGTCAGTGAACGATGACCTGTTGTCGAATATTCCCTTCCCTGGAAATCAGCCCTCGCAGTATTGCGTGATACCGTTTTCTTTTTAAATGTTATTTTCAGCGGCGTTTCGGTTGATTGTCCGGCGACGCTTTTATCAGAGGTTCATACGCCTGATGCGGGGTTTCTGTTTAAGTTTCCGGGGAAGATAAGAGTGTATGGAAAAATTCGGTAACAGGATATATTTATGTAAATAAAGAATAATTGAGATTCTTGGTCTGGAGTCCTTATGTCGAATTCTGATACCCCTTCGGAAGTGTCGCCTGCGATTCGTGCCCGTTTGCAAAAATGTTTTGAATATGGTAACCAGCAGATGCAAAACGGGAACCATGATTACGCGACGGAAATGTTTATTCAGTGTGTGGTTGGCGATCCTTCCAATTTGATATACATGAATTCTTTCATTGTTAATCTGCGCAGGAAATATGGCAATCAGAAGAAGGGGTCCCTGTTTGGTTTTCTGAAGAAGCCGGGTAAAGGAGCGGCGGGGGCAACATACAATCAAAAGGATTCGCTTCAGAAGGTTCTTGAGGATGGTTGCAAAAAATTGTGTTCCAATCCGTGGGATACCGCGGCGTTTGTCATGATGGGGAAGGCATGTCTTGATCATGAGCTGGTGGAGCCTGGGCTCGCCTATTTGAAACACGCGGTGGAATCGAGCCCGGAAGACATTGAAGTGAACCGTCTTGCGGCGACGGAGTTAGGGGATCGGTATATTTATGATCAGGCGTTAATCTGCTGGCAACGGGTTTTGAAGCTCAATCCCCAGGATACAGAGGCGGGCAAAAAGATCAGTGACCTGATGATGGAACAGACGATCCAGAAGGTTCAATCCAATAAGGGAGGGGCCAAGGAACCGGTGGAAGCGGATGATCCCAAAGCGGGGCTGACGGTCGAGGATCAATGTGAAAAGCGTATTAAAAAGGATCCCAAGGATCGGGAGGCCTATCTTGAACTTGCCGATTATTCCTTCCAACGGGGAAATTATCGGAAAGTGGAGGACGCTTATCGCCGGGCGTTGAGGGAATTTCCCGACGATCCTGCTTTTTCGTTGGGGTTGTTGGAGATTCAGCGGACACGGGCCCGGGAAGATTACAATCGGGCCAAGACGATTTACGATAAAAATCCTTCTGATGACATGAAGGAGAAATTACAGAAACAGAAGGCTGATCTGGATCAGAAGTCGTTGGCGCTGATTCAAGCCAAACTTGTTCAGAGTCCGGACAGTTCGCAGCTTCATTTTGAGCTGGGACAGTTTTTAATGAAACACGGTCAGTCGAAAGAGGCGATTACCGAATTTCAGGCCGCGAAAGCGGACGTATCCATGAAAGGGGATTGTTTGCTTGCGTTGGCCCAGTGTTTCCAGCATATCAAACAATATCGTCTTGCGATGTCGCATTATGAGCAGGCTATTGCGTCCCTGGCTGAGGGGGAAAGCTTAAAACAGGCGTTGTACCTTGCGACACGCCTTGCCTGCGGGCTGAATAAATTTGATGAAGCGGATGATTTCGCGAACCGGCTTGCTGCGATTGATTTTTCTTATAAAGATATTGGGGACCTACTGGACAAGATTGCAGAAAAGAGGCATAATTAACTTTTGATGGATTGTTTTTGATAGGAGGACAGGAAAGTAAAGAGTCGGTGCCTTTCTGAATATTGGAAACCGTTCCCGGAATCGTCGCTCCATTTAATGAAATAAGCGGGGGTTTTCCTGAATACATGACATGACCAGTTCAGAGGTATGTCTGTAATTCCTTCTGAGAACAAATGAATTTCAACTGATTTTTAAGACTAAGAAACATCATGCCGAACATTAAAAGTGCAAAAAAAAGACAGAGACAAAATGTTGTCCTTCGTGAAAGAAACCGGTCCGCCCGTTCTCTTGTTCGTAACCGTATCAAGAAGCTGATTCGTACACTGAAAGAGGGTAATGTGGAAGAGGCCGAAAATCAGTTTCGTGGTGTTTGCAGTGCTTTGGATCGGGCTGCTGCCAAGAATATTTGGCACTCCAACACGACATCCCGTAAAAAGTCCCGTCTTTCCAAGCTGATCCTCAAAACCAAACAGGGTGGTTGAGTGTCTGGGCAGGATGGATTTGTATGACGAGGTTCGTTATGGAACTATCAGTATAAATCATCCGGGGTATTGCCGGAATCGACGCGAAGCATTCTTAATTATATATATTTTGAGATCAGGCAAAACTGATAAATATCAATGTTACGGGATATTACCTGTTGTTTATCAATGGAAAAATTCCGCGGAACCGTATTTTTGGCGGAATTGTGATAACAGGACAGTATTGTTTGTTTGTAAAAATATAGTATTACGGATATTGGGTGTTATATCAAAATAATGAAATCGCTGTTTAATACACGGTAGTGATTTGAAATATTATTGATATTCAGGAAGTTTTCCTTCTTTATTATATTCCTGTAAATTAAGGAATCTGTTCATGGCGGAAATAACGCTTCGGATTATTGATGGCCCCAACGGCGGGACTGTTTATGAAGGGTTATCGGTTCCAGTAACAATAGGAAGGGAAAAGGATAATACGATCGTTCTTGATGACGAACGGGCAAGTCGGTTCCATCTTAAAATATTTCAGGATCATGACGTATTCCTCCTTGTTGATTTGGAAAGTACCAATGGTACCAGAGTCAATG
>Ga0079305_1002221_pt1 | contig 18251 bp, 14 predicted proteins | sample LMS_cellobiose_e_FD_79183 | JGI IMG/M metagenome (GOLD analysis project Ga0079305, IMG submission 79183) | Rumen-fistulated moose microbial communities from Alaska, USA - LMS_cellobiose_enrichment | ecosystem: Host-associated > Mammals > Digestive system > Stomach > Rumen fluid ... | reverse complement strand
CCTCGTCATGTATGAGGGCGAGATCGTCGGCGAGCTCGACCCGAAGGCCACCAATGTGCAGGAGCTGGGCCTCTACATGGCCGGCGCCAAGCGCGATCAGAAAGGGGGCGAGGCGTCGTGACGCATGAGAAGACTCCGCTGCTGAAGCGGGACGGCACCGTCAAGCTGCTGGCCTCTCTGCTCAGCATCGTCATCGGCCTGGTTGTCGGCGGTCTCATCGTGCTCTTCGTCGGCCTCGGCAACAGCGAAATCGGCGCGGCGGGCGCCTCCGAAGGCCTGCGGCTCATCTTTGCCGGCATCCTCTCCACCGGGCGCAGCGCCACCGGCGCGCTGACCTGGGGCTTCAACCCCACCAATGTCGGCAACATGCTTTTCCGCGCAATGCCCGTCATCATGACCGGTCTGTCCGTCGCGGTGGCATTCAAAACCGGCCTGTTCAACATCGGGGCCCCCGGTCAATATCTCATGGGCACGATGGTCTCCCTGATCATCGCCCTCGGCATCGACACCGCCGCTGTTCCCGCCGGGTGCGTCTGGCTTCTTGCCTTCCTCGGCGGTATCGTTGCCGGCGCGCTCTGGGGCTGCATCCCCGGCCTGGTGAAGGCCTTCCTCAACATCAACGAGGTGCTGGCCTGCATCATGACGAACTGGATTGCCGCCAACGTCGTCACCTGGGTCTTTGACGGCAGCAGGTTCCGCAACGTTGTGGAAAACACCAAGAGCGGCTATATCTACAAGACCTCCTTCAACGGCGTGGCGACGCCGAAGCTGGGGCTGGACAGGCTCTTCCCCGGCTCGCAGGTCAACGCCGGCATCCTCATTGCGGTGATCTTCGCCATTGCCATGTACATCCTTATGAACAAGACCACCCTGGGTTACGAGCTGAAGGCCTGCGGCGCCAACCGCCATGCCGCGCGCTACGCCGGCATCTCCGACCGGCGCAACATCGTCCTGTCAATGGCGATCGCGGGCGCTCTGGCCGGCGCGGGCGCCAGTCTGTACTACCTCTCCGGCAACACGGAGTTTTTCTGGACCACCTATCAGTCCCTTCCGGCAGAAGGCTTCAACGGCATCCCGGTGGCGCTGCTGGCGCTGAACAACCCCATCGGCGTCATCTTCGCCGGCCTCTTCATGGCCATGCTGAACATCATCGGCCTGCAGCTGACCAACCTCACCGCCTACAACGAGTTCATTACCGACGTCATCATCGCCATCATCGTTTACCTCAGCGCCTTCTCGCTGGTCATCCGCATGTTCATCACCGGGCGCAAACGGAAGGTGCCCCCAAAACTCGGCTATGAGCCGACCCCGCCGGTCAAGCCGGCGGAAGCGGAACCGCCGATTGTTCAGGAATCCGGGGAAGGAGGCGAGATCGCATGACATTTCTGATCCAACAGACGCTGATTTACGGCGTGCCCCTGCTGATCGTCGCCCTGGCCGGCGTCTTCGCCGAGCGCAGCGGTATCATCAACCTCGCCCTCGAAGGCATTATGATCTTCGGCGCGTTCATCGGCGTGCTCTTTGTCCGCCTCATGCAGACCGCCGCCGTCTTTGACGCGGCCAGGACGGCCGGGAACTATCTGGCGCTCCAGGGGCTGGAGCTGCTGGCCATGCTGGTCGCCGCCGTCTGCGGCGCGATCTTCTCGCTGCTGCTGAGCTTCGCCTCGATCAATCTCCGCGCGGATCAGACCATCGGCGGTACGGCGCTGAATCTGCTGGCCCCCGCTCTGGTGCTCTTCTTCATCCGCATCATCGCCAACCAGAACACCCTGCAGATGATCTCCGGCGACTCCGCCAGCTGGTTCATGATCAAGAAGACCACGCTGGGCTTCGACCGGGACGCGGATCTCGGTTTCTTCGGCAACACCTTCCTGCACAAGGTCTACCTTGCAACTTACATCTGCATCATCCTCTTCATCGTTCTCTCGATCATCCTGTATAAAACGCGCTTCGGCCTTCGCCTGCGCTCCTGCGGCGAAAATCCGCAGGCCGCGGACTCTCTCGGCATCAACGTCAAACGCATGCGCTACACCGGCACGACGATTTCCGGCGCGCTGGCCGGTCTCGGCGGATTCGTCTACGCGCTGACCACCGCGAACTGCGCCTCCACCGGTGACGTGGCGGGCTTCGGCTTCCTGGCGCTGGCCGTCATGATCTTCGGCAACTGGAAACCGCTGAACATTGCGGGCGCGTCGCTCCTGTTCGGACTGTTCAAGTGCATTGCGGCGGCCTATTCCAGCATCGACATCAACGGCGACGGGGTGTATGCGCTGGCCAACATCGGCATCAGCTCTCACTTCTACCGTCTGCTCCCCTATCTCATCACGCTTCTGGTGCTGGCCTTCACCTCCAAGAGCTCCCGCGCTCCGAAAGCCGAGGGCATCCCTTACGACAAGGGAATGCGCTGATCCCGCAGTCAGCTCTCTCCTCCCGCCGGCTGTCACGCCCGGCGGGAGGCATTTTTATGCAAATCGCGATCCCTCCCGGGATGTTATGCCAAAAATGCATATCCACAGGCAAAAAAAATATAAATTACCATTTGTTAAAGCATTCACTTTTCGTTGACTTTACAGGGGCAAGCTGTTATGATATGGGTGTTTCTGTGCACTCCTTATTTTTAATAAACAATACAAATGAGTTGGATTTGGTAATAGAAACAGAACAGTCAGGAGGAGAACCATTGAGTAACTGGGAACATCTGATCACAATTGAGCAAATGGAGAAGGCGACCAACGACCTGCTTGAGACCGGCAAAAAGGTCGGCGCCGATTCCTGGCAGCAGCGCGTCAAGAACCAGACGCCGCATTGCGGCTTCGGCGAAAGCGGAACCTGCTGCCGCATCTGCTCCATGGGACCCTGCCGCGTCACCCCCAAGTCCCCCCGCGGCATCTGCGGCTGCGACGTGCACGGCATCGTCGGCCGCAACTATCTGCGCTTCACCGCCGGCGGCGCTGCGACGCACTCTGACCACGGCCGCAGCATCTGCCACACCCTGCATACGGCCAACCGTTACGGCGTGTATCAGGTCAAGGACCCCGACAAGCTCCTGCGCATCGCGCATGAGTGGGGCGTCAACACCGATGAGAAGGACATCTACGATGTCGCCCACGAGGTCGCCGAGATGGCTCTGATGGAGTACGGCAAACCTTTCGGCTATTCCCGCTGGATCAAGCGAGCACCCGAACACACGCAGGAGCTCTGGCACAAGGCGGACGTCGAACCCCGCGCCATTGACCGCGAGGTTTCGCAGTCTCTGCACATGACCCACATGGGCTGCTCCTCCCTCCCTGAGGCGCTGGTGCATCAGTCCATGCGCGCCGGCCTGTGCGACGGCTGGGGCGGATCCATGTGCGGCACCGAATTCTCCGACGTCCTGTTCGGAACGCCCAAGCCCATCGACACCGAGGCAAACATCGGCGTCATGGACAAGGACATGGTCAACATCGTTGTACACGGCCACGACCCGTCTCTGTCCGAAATGATCGTCTTCTTTGCCAACGATCCCGAAATGATCGCGCTGGCCAAGGAACAGGGCGCGAAGGGCATCAACATCTGCGGCGTCTGCTGCACCGCCAACGAGGTTGCGATGCGTCACGGCATCCCGATGGCCGGAAACTTCCTCCAGCAGGAGAACGTCGTCCTCACCGGCGCCTGCGAAGCCATCGTCGTGGACGTGCAGTGCATCTTCCCGGCCCTCGGCCCGCTGAGCAAATGCTTCCACACGAAATTCTTCACCACCTCCCCGATCGCCCGCATGCCCGACTCCGACTTCATCGAGGTCAATGAGCTCAACGCCGGTGAGAACGCGAAAAAGATCGTACAGATGGCGATCGAGAACTTCAAGAACCGCAAACCCGATCTGGTCAACATCCCGCAGCTCAAGACCAAGGCCCGCGTCGGTTATTCCGTCGAGGCCATCAAGAAGGAGCTGGACGGCGTCTGCAACTCCCACGTGGACGAGTACGGCACCATGAAGCCCCTCGTGGAGTGCGTCAAGTCCGGCGTTCTCCGCGGCGCCGTGGCCATGGTCGGCTGCAACAACCCGAAGGTCCGCCCTGACACCGCGCACATCGAGCTGATGAAGAAGCTTCTGGAAAACGACATCATCGTGGTCGTCTCCGGCTGCTCCGCGCAGGCCGCCGCGAAGGCCGGCCTGATGGATCCCGCCGCGGCGAAGTACTGCGGCGAGGGTCTGAAGCGCGTGTGCCGTCTGGTCGGCATCCCGCCGGTGCTCCACATGGGCTCCTGCGTCGATATCTCCCGTATGATGATCCTGGCCTCCGACATCGCCAAGGACTGGGGCATCAACATCTCCCAGATCCCTCTGGTGGGCTGCGCCCCCGAGTGGATGAGCGAGAAGGCCGTCTCCATCGGCAACTATGTCGTTGCGACCGGCATTGAAACATATCTGGGCGTCGATCCCTACACCAAGGGCTCTGCCGAGGTCACCAAGGCCCTCCAGGGCGAGGACGGTTGGTGCGCCGAGCATCTGGAAGCGCACTTCGTCGTCGACCTTGACATCAACCGCCTCTGCGACCGCATGATCGCCGCCATCGAGGCCAAGCGCGTCGCACTGGGCATCTGAGAGGCGAAACGAAGCATGAAAGTCGCTGTAACCGGCAAGGGCGGCGTCGGCAAAACGACGCTGGCCTCCACGCTGGCACGGCTCTACGCAGACGAGGGCAAGACCGTTCTGGCCGCCGACGTGGACCCGGACGCCAACCTCGGCCTCGCGCTGGGGCTGACGCAGGAGGAGGTCAACGCCATCGTCCCGGTCTCCAAGATGCGCGAACTGGTCATGGAGCGCACCGCCGCCAACGCCAGCAACACCTTCTACAAGCTCAACCCGCAGGTCTCCGATCTGCCGGACAAGCTGGCGAAGGACATCAACGGCGTAAAGCTCCTCGTCATGGGCACCGTCGACACCGGCGGCACCGGCTGCGTCTGCCCCGAGCATGTGATGCTCAAGGCGCTGATCTCCAGCCTGGTCTTCCGGAAGGACGACGTGGTCGTGATGGACATGGAAGCCGGCCTGGAGCATCTGGGCCGCGGCACTGCCAGCATGATGGACCGCTTCATCGTGGTCATTGAGCCCGGCGCCCGCAGCATCCAGACCTATGAGAAGGTCAAGAAGCTGGCTGCCGACCTCGGGATCACGAAGGTCGACGTGGTGGCGAACAAGATCCGGGATCCGGAGGACGAGGTCTTCATCCGGCAGAACATCCCGCCGGAAGCCCTGCTCGGTTTCATGCACTACAATCCCGAAGTGATCGACGCGGACCGCCGCGGGCTGTCCCCTTACGACGTCAGCCCCCGCATGGTTGAGGAGATCCGGCTGATCAAGAACCGGATGGATCAAAATTAATGGAGTAACGGAAAGGATATAGATTTATGGGACTTTTTGACAGAGTATTCAGAGGCTCCGACGAGATGTATGCGAAGGCGGAAGCCGACGTCAACGCCGTCGTGGCCGAGCTGGGTGAAGACGCACCCATGAAGATGCCCGACACCGCCTATTATCTAGCGTGTCTCTACTCCTATCTGGGCATCAAGGTCACCACCCTGGGTGAGCTGAAAGCAGCCCTTCCCGCCGTGCGCGCGATGATGACGCGCAACTATAAGACCAAGGATATCTTCACCTCCGGCATCGGCACGGCCATTGCCGCCGAGATGATCGAGGCCTGCAAGTATGCCCGCAGCGAGAATCCTTATGAGGGCACCAAGTATCACGGCCATTTCTCCGACGCCGAGGTGCGTACGCTGGGCGTTCCTCTGGTCACTCGCGACATTCCCGGCTTCACCGTCATGATCGGCCCGGCGCCCAGCAAGGAAGAGGCCGTAGAGATCGTCAAGGGCTATCAGATGCGCGGTATCTTCGTCTTCCTCATCGGCGGCATCATCGACCAGCTGGAGGAAGCCGGCATGACCATGAACTTCGACGTCCGCGTCGTCCCCATGGGTCCCGACATCTGGGCCGTCGGCCACATCATCAGCTTCGTCGTCCGCGCATCCCGCATCTTCGGCAATGTGCAGTTCGGCGACTATGACGGCTTCAATGAGTACACCTTCGAGCGTATTTTCGCGTTCGTCAACGCCTATGCCCCTGTGGACGATATCACCGTCGCCTGCGGCGCCGGCGCCATCCAGATGGGCTTCCCCGTCATCACCAACGACACCGACGACATGTGGCGCGTCCCCAAGTCTCTCATTATCAACGAGAACACGAAAGACTGGATCGAGACGAGCCTGGAAGCCCGCGACATCAAGATCAAGATCACGCAGATGGATCAGCCCCTTGCCTACGGCAACGCCTTCGACGGCGAGATCATCCGCAAGGGCGATATGCAGATCGAAGCGGATGGCTCCCGCGTCGACTGCTGCGAATTCTGCCACACCCGCAACGCCAGCGAGATCGAGGATCACGCGATCATTCTGGATGGTTACGATTTCGATCAGTTCCCCGTGGGCAGCAAGATCAACCTGACCATGGTAGCCGAGGTCTGCGGCAAGAACTGGCACACCGACTTCGAGCCCGTCGTGGAGCGCAAGTTCCATCACTTCATCAACTGTCTCGAGGGCGTCATGCACACCGGCCAGCGCGACATGATCCGCATCCGCGTGAGCAAGTCCGCTTTTGACGCCGGTTTCCGCGCCAAGCACCTCGGCGAGGTCCTCTACTGCCAGATCATGAGCGAGTACTCCGCCGTCGTCGACAAGTGCCAGATCCGTATTACCACCACGCCCGAGGGTGCCAAAGAAGTGCGCGAGCTGGCCAACAAGAGCTTCGTTGCCCGCGACGCCCGCCTGAAGAGCATGACCGACGAGTCTGTCGACCAGTTCTACACCTGCATCCTCTGCCAGGCCTTCTCCCCGAGCCACGTCTGCATCGTCACTCCGGAGCGTCTCGGCCTGTGCGGCGCCGTCTCCTGGTTCGACGCCAAAGCAACCAACGAGCTTGATCCCAACGGTCCCTGCCAGATCGTCACCAAGACCCGCTGCATCGATGAGCGTCTCGGCGCCTATGAGGATGTCAACGAAGCCGTCAACAAATACTCTCACGGCGCGCTGGAGCGCGTCACGCTGTACTCCATCATGGAGGACCCGATGACCTCCTGCGGCTGTTTTGAGTGCATCTGCGGCATCGAGCCGATGAGCAACGGCGTCGTCATCACCAACCGCGAACACGCCGGCATGACCCCGCTGGGCATGACCTTCTCCGAGATGGCCTCCATGACCGGCGGCGGCGTTCAGACGCCCGGCTTCATGGGCCACGGCAAGCAGTTCATCGCCTCCAAGAAGTTCCTGCACGCCGAGGGCGGCATGGGCCGCATCGTCTGGCTGCCCCGTGCGCTGAAGGACCAGCTCACGACCCGTATCAATGAGACCGCCAAGGAGCTCTACGGCATCGACAACTTCGCTTCCATGATTGCCGACGAGACCATCACCACCGATATGGAGGAGCTTTACGCCTTCCTCACCGAAGTCGGCCATCCTGTTCTGAACATGGATCCGCTGATGTGATCGGTTCCGAACCGAAGAAAGAAAGCACACCCCGCTCCCCGGGGTGTGCTTTCTTTCTTCATTCTTTGTAAGAAACTTTTCCGATTCGTATCTTCTGTTTATTTCCCCTGCCAGACGACGACCTGCGGGAATGGAATCTCGATGCCCGCCTGATCCATCGCCAGCTTCAGCTCCCGGTTCAGGGCTCGCCGCGCGTTGTAAACGTTGATCTCTTCCACATTGGCGACCACCCTGAGATCCACCGAGGACTCCCCAAGATTCTCGACGCCCATATAGCGGGGAGGCTCCGGGAAGAGATTCGGATACTGCCCGGGCAGCGTTTGGCACAGCTCTCCGATCACCGCCTCGGCCTTCTTCAGGTCCGCCCCATAGGCGATGCTGAGATTCACGACCGCGGCCGACGGCGCGTTGGAGAGATTCGTCATGGTCCGGATATTGGAGTTGTTGATGACGCGGATGTTTCCGCCGACGTCGGCGATCTGGGTCGTTACGATGCCGATGGACTTGACCGTGCCGCGGAATCCTTCCACGCTGATGATATCACCCACGTAGAAGCGTCCCTCAAAGAGGATGAAGAAGCCCGCGAACATGTCTTCGATCAGTGACTGGGCTCCGAAGCCGATGATCAGAGCCAGGATTCCCAGGCTGGCGATGACCGTCAGCACATCCGCGCCGAGGATGTTCAGTCCGAAAATCACACCGAAGATCACCACCGCGTAGCGGATAATGTTCATCAGCAGGCCCTTGACGGTCTCTGCCCGGTGATTGCCGAGCTTCACTTTCGAAAAGATCCAGGCGATGATCCGATAACCGGCCCAGCAGCCCAGGATCATCAGGACGAGCGCCACAAGCCGCATAAAATCGAAACCGCCGGTCTCGCTCTTGAGCGGCATGAAATCTCCGAAATAGGTCTCATTGAAGCGCTTCACCGCCTCCTGCTGGGAGGGGTTCAGGAAAAAGCACAGCTTCGGAACGTTCAGGATCAGCAGGATCAAAACAATGATGATGATCCCGACCAGTCTTCCGGTGACCGATTTTCTTGTCTTCCGGCTCGTGTTGTCGCTCATGAGGATTCTCCTTTCCGGGCAATTCATTCATTCTGCCAATCATTGCTGTTCTGTCTTTCCGGAGCGATCTGCGGCTGTTCGGGCTTATGGTACTCTGGTTCTCGACAGCTCCTGCCCGCAGCGGGTACAGTAGACGACTTCTTCATAGATCAACGCGGCGGCTGTGTCCACCTGTTCTCGGACCGGGGCGCCTGGGGAGTGGCCGAGTGCAGCGGATTTGTGGGGTTCTCTGGACAGCTCTTTGCCGCAGCGGGTGCAGTATGTAACCAGCTCATAGGCTCCGCCGCCCTCGCAGGTTGCGGCAACCTCGTCCTCACGCCTTGTCGCCGTGGAGTGTCCCAGCGCCGCCGTCGTGACGGTCGTCCTCGAGATCTCCGCAGCGCAGCGCGTACAGCGAACGACCTCATCATAGTGCCCCTCCGCCTCGCAGCTCGCGGCGACGACATTCTCCCGCTCTGCAGCGCCGGCAGCGTGTCCCAGCGCCGCGATGGCAACGGTTTCTCTTGAAAGCTCTTCAGCGCAGCGCGTGCAGTATACCACTTCATCATAGTGCCCTGCGGCATCACAGGTCGCGGCGACGACGTTCTCCCGTTCTGCAGCGCCGGCAGCGTGTCCCAGCGCCGCGGTCGCAACGGTATTTCTTGCAAGCTCCTCACCGCAGCGGGTGCAGCGTACGACCTCATCATAGTGCCCTGCCGCCTCGCAGCTCGCGGCGACGACGTTCTCCCGCTCTGCAGCACCGGCGGCGTGTCCCAGCGCCGCGATGGCAACGGTTTCTCTTGTAAGCTCCGCGCCGCAGCGGGTGCAGTATACCACCCTGTCATAGCGGCCCTCGGCGGTACAGGCGGCCTCGATCCTGTTTTCGATGACCGCGGCCCCTTCGCTGTGACCGACGGCGGGCAGCGTGACCTTGTTTCTGGACAGCTCCGTATGGCAGACCGCGCAGTAGACCACATCATCCCTGGACCCGGGCGCGGTACATCCGGGCTCTCTCAGGTTTTCGACGACGGCCTGTGCGGGCGTGTGGGCGATCTTGGCCAGAATATGATTCGTTCTGGACAGCTCCGTATGGCAGACCGCGCAGTAAATGACCTCATCATAGAGCCCCTCCGCAGTGCAGCTCGGCGCCTTTTCCCTTTCCCTGACCGCCGCCGCGGGACTGTGGCCGATCGCCGGGATGATCTCCTCCTCCCGGGACAGTTCCGTATCACAGTAGACGCATCGGACAACGAGCTCCCTGGATCCCTCCGCTGTGCATTCGGGAGGCGTTTCGTTTTCGATCGACGCGCTGCCGGGCGTGTGCGGCTGGATTTCAACGGCTACCGTCTCTCTGGAGAGCTCCGCCCCGCAGGCCGAGCAGTAGATCACGTAATCATAAGAGCCCTCTGCGCTGCAGCTGGCTTCCATCTCGTTTTCACGGACCGGCTCATCTGCCCGATGCCCCAGCGCGGCCACCGTAACGTCCTTTCTCGAAAGCTCCTCCCCGCAGACGCTGCAGTAGACGGCCTCCTCGTACCGGCCCTCGTGGGTGCAGTCGGGCGCGAAACTGTTTTCCCTGACCGGGCTGCGGGGATCGTGGCCCGTCGCAGGAAGCGTTTCGATCTGCCGGGTCCCGCAGTCCCGGCAGAGGTATTCCGCACTGCCGTCCTTCGTGCAGGTTGCCTCCCGGAAGCTGACCGGACGCGTCAGATCATAGTTGTGCGGCCCATCGGGATCGCCGCTCCAGAGCTTTGCGAAGGCCCCCGGAGAATACCCGGTCCGCTCCGTGACGGCGGGCCTTTGCGCCGCTTCGACGCGCTGCCCCAGCGCCTCAGACGTATCGCCCATGGCGTCGCCGTGGGAAGCGGCGATCGCTCCGATCAGAATCAGCACGCAGAGGACCGCGGCGCCTCCCTTGAAGGCGGAAACGACCAGTGTTCGAAGCAGAGAATGCTTCGATTTGAAAGCGCCGGCAGTGCCCGCCGCCGGCCGGTCGGTATGCAGATCGTTGTACTCCGGGGCGAGCTCCGTCTTGTCATCCAGGAGATTGTACTCCGGATAACCTCTGCATTCCGGATCATACGAATATTCAGAATTGTCGGGAGTATGATCAGACATGGTGTTCCTCCGCGGCCGCAGGACAGCTTATCTTCTTAATCCCTTTATGACAGAAAAGCATTGAAAAGTCAAGGAAAATATAAGAAAGCCGCCGCGCCGCGCGCCGGTGGCCGGACAAAAGACGAAAGAAAACGGAACGGTCACATCGACCGTTCCGCCTTGCAAAGCAGCCGCTGCAGGCGTACGTCTGCAGCGGCTGAATGCGGATGGGATCATGTTACGATCAGTTCCCTGCCGTTATAATCCACGGTCAGCATTGCGCCCGGAGCCACCTCGTCGGCGATGATTTTCCGGCCGATCAGCGTCTCCACGCCGTGCTGTACGAAGCGGCGCAGCGGCCGCGCGCCGTAGACCGGATCGTAGGCGCTGTCAATGATATACTGCTTGGCCGCGTCGGTCAGCGCAACGGTAAGCTGCTTGTCTGCGATGCGGCGGTTGAGGTCGGCCACCAGCAGGTCAATGATGTGGGTGATGTTCTCTTTCGTCAGCGGCTTGTAGAAAACGATCTCATCCAGGCGGTTCAGGAACTCCGGACGGAACGAACGCTTCAACAGCTCGCCGACCTGCTCCCGGGCCTCGTCGCTGATCTCGCCGTCGGCGTTGATGCCGTCCAGCAGGAACTGGCTGCCGAGGTTGCTGGTCAGGATAATGATCGTGTTCTTGAAGTCCACGGTGCGGCCCTGGCTGTCGGTGATGCGCCCGTCGTCCAGCACCTGCAGCAGGATATTGAAGACGTCCGGATGGGCCTTTTCCACCTCGTCGAAGAGCACGACGCTGTACGGCTTCCGGCGGACGGCCTCGGTGAGCTGACCGCCCTCCTCATAGCCGACGTAGCCCGGCGGCGCGCCGATCAGACGGGACACGGAGAATTTCTCCATGTATTCGCTCATGTCGATGCGCACAAGGTTCTTCTCGCTGTCGAAAAGCGCTTCTGCCAGCGTCTTGGCAAGCTCTGTTTTGCCCACGCCCGTGGGGCCGAGGAAGAGGAAGGACCCGATGGGCTTGTTGGGATCCGCGATGCCCGCGCGGGAGCGGATGATGGCCTCGGAAACGAGACGGACCGCTTCATCCTGTCCTACAACGCGCCTGTGCAGCACATCCTCCAGATGCAGGAGCTTTTCCCGTTCTCCCTCCATGAGCCGCGCCACGGGGATGCCGGTCCAGCGCTCGATGATGCGGGCGATCTCCTCCTCTGTGACCTTGTCGCGCACCAGGGAGCGGGCCCTGCCCTCCGAGGCGTTCCGTTCTTCCTCCTCCAGCTGGCGGCGCAGCTCGGGAATCCTGCCGTACTGCAGCTCGGCGGCGCGGTCCAGCTCATAGTTCCGCTGCGCCTGCTCCAGCTCGTTGTTGGCCGCCTCCAGCTCCTCGCGGAGCTTCTGACCCTTGCCGACGGCGTTCTTCTCGTTTTCCCACTGTGCCTTTTTTGCCTTGAACTCCTCGCGCAAATCGCTCAGCTCCTTCTGGATCTCCGCCAGATGCTCCTTCGAAAGCTGGTCGTCCTCCTTTTTCAGCGCGGCTTCCTCAATCTCGTGCTGGATGATCTTCCGTTGGATCACGTCCAGCTCCGTGGGCATGGAATCCATCTCCGTACGGATCATCGCGCAGGCCTCGTCCACGAGGTCGATGGCCTTGTCCGGGAGAAACCGGTCGGTGATATACCGGTCGGAGAGCGTCACGGCGGCGATCAGCGCGCCGTCCGTGATCTTCACGCCGTGGTAGACCTCATAGCGCTCCTCCAGCCCTCGCAGGATTGCGATGGTGTCTTCCACGCTGCGCTCGTTGACCATGACCGGCTGGAAGCGCCGTTCCAGCGCGGCGTCCTTTTCGATGTACTGTCGGTATTCGTTCAGCGTCGTGGCGCCGATGCAGTGCAGCTCGCCGCGCGCCAGCATGGGCTTCAGAAGGTTGCCGGCGTCCATGCTGCCCTCCGTCTTTCCGGCGCCGACGATGGTGTGCAGTTCGTCGATGAACAGCAGGATGCTGCCCTCGCTTTTTCTTACCTCGTTCAGAACGGCCTTCAGGCGCTCCTCGAATTCGCCGCGGAACTTCGCGCCCGCGATCAGCGCGCCCATGTCGAGCGCAAAGATCGTCTTGTCCTTCAGGCTCTGGGGCACGTCTCCCTTGACGATGCGCTGCGCCAGGCCTTCGGCGATGGCCGTCTTGCCGACGCCCGGCTCGCCGATGAGCACCGGGTTGTTTTTTGTCTTGCGGCTCAGGATGCGGATCACGTTGCGGATCTCGTCATCGCGCCCGATCACGGGATCCAGCTTGTTCTGCCGGGCCCGCTCCACCAGATCGGTGCCGTACTTCTTCAGCGCGTTGTAAGTGTCCTCGGGATTGTCGCTCGTGACGCGCTGGTTGCCCCGCACCGAGGCCAGCGCCTGCATCGCGCGGTCCTTTGTGATGTCAAAGGTCCGGAACAAGTCCTTTGCCGGCCCCGCGGCCTGGTCCAGCAGCCCCAGGAACAAGTGCTCCACGGAGATGTATTCATCCTTCATGGATTCCGCCGTGCGTTCGGCGCTCTGAAGCGCCTTATCCACGTCCTGAGAAATATAGATCTTCCCCGCCTCGCGGCCGGAGCCGGAGACCTTCGGGAGCTTGTCGAGCTCTCTGCCGATGGCGGCGATAAAGCTCTTCCCATCCACGCCCACGGCGGTCAGCAGCTGAGGGATGAGTCCCTCTTCGTCGCCGCAAAGCGCGGCCAGCAGGTGCAGCTGCTCCAGCTGCTGGTTTCCGTACTCCTGGGCCAGGCCCTGTGCGCCCTGGACAGCGGCGATGGATTTTTGTGTAAAGCGATCAATGTTCATATATCGTCTCTCCTTTGCGGATACATATTACATGGTCATCCTGCCTTCGCGTGCGGCGTCTCGGCGCTGTAATTGCCCGCGTGCAGCGTCGCTTCAAAGCGGCGGAGCGCCTCGATCTGCGTCTGGCTGAGGTTGCGGGGCGTCTCCACGTGGACCGTCACGTACTGGTCTCCGCGTCCGCCGCGGCTGGGCACGCCCTTGCCGCGCAGGCGGAAGGTCGTCCCGCTCTGGGTCCCCGCCGGGATGCGGTATTTGACCCGTCCGTCAATGGTCGGGACCTCGATCTCCGCACCCAGCACGGCCTGCGAAAAGGTGATGCGCGTTTCGCTTCGCAGATCCGCGCCGTCCCGGACAAACTGTGCGCTGGGACGCACCGACAGCTCTACGAGCAGATCGCCTGCCGGGCTGCCGTTGGCCCCCGCGGCTCCCTGACCGCCGAGGGTGAGCGTCTGGCCGTCGTCGGCTCCGGGCGGCACCGTCACATGAACGGTCCGGCGTTTCCTGATCTTGCCCTTGCCGCGGCAAAGCGTGCATGTTCCGTCCCCGCTCCTGCCGCTTCCGCCGCAGTGGGAGCACGGCTCCAGATGCTCGAGCTTCAGATCCTTCGCGCAGCCGAATACAGCCTCCTCAAAGCTCAGGGAGAGCGTTGTCTTCAGGCTCTCGCCGCGCCGGGGCGCGCCGCGCTGCGCTGCGCGAAAACCGCCGCCATGGAATCCGCCGCCGGAGAACATCCCGCCGAAGAAATCACTCAGATCGTCAAAGGAAAAGCCCGTGCCGCCGTCTGTGCCGACGGTCCATCCGCCGCCGAAGCCACGGCTGGCCTGCCGCGCCATCTCCGGATCGAAATTCGGATCCAGGCCTGCAAAGCCAAACTCGTCATAGCGCGCCCGCTTTTCCGGATCCGAGAGAACCGCGTTGGCCTCGTTGACGGCCTTGAACGCCTCTTCCGCCCGCTTGTTCCCCGGGTTCAGATCCGGGTGCAGCTTGCGCGCCAGTTTCTTATATGCCTTTTTGATCTCCTCCTCGGTCGCGCCTTTTTTCAGGCCAAGGACCTCGTAAAGATCCTTCTTTTCGCTCTGCATCACATTCACCTCTGTCCGAAAAACATCCGACTCCCGGCAAAGACAGCGGGCGTCGGATGTTCCGTTTTCCTATTCCGTTTCGCCCGTGCCGGGTGCGCTCTGGGCAGTTCTTCATCATGTCCAGTATACGCAGAAGCTGTGAACGAAACCAGTATATTTTGTGAACAAACTGTGAATTTTGGCACTCGTTTATCGAGAGTGCTAACCTTTGCCGCTACAGCAGCGGCTTCACCAGGTTGTAGACCTCCAGGCCCTGTTTCTGTCCGTACCGCTTGATCAGGTCCCGATAGACGATCTGTTTGATTCTCTGTTCGCCGAAGGCTTTTGCGATCAGGGACGCGGTCTGGGAGATGATCTGCGTGTCGCATTTTGCCTTGCTGAGCACCTGCTGCACTCGTACGTTCAGCACGGTTTTCTCATTCGGCTGGGCTGCGGCTTTTGCCCTCTCCCCATTCCCATTCGCTGCGCCAGGCTGCGCGCGGGTCTCCTTTGCCTCTTTCGTCTCGGACGCGGCGGATCCGGACTTCTCCGCCTCCGGGGCAGGCGCAGGCGGCAGCTGCTCCGGAGCCTTTGCCTCCGGAGCCGGCTCCGGAGCGCACGCGGCCGGCGGCATTCCGGCAGGTCCCTCCTGTCCGGCCAGCGCCTCGCGGATGCTCCCTGCCTGTCGGACCGCTCCGCTTCCCTTCTGGTTCTCCCAGAACGCCGGCAGGCAGGCAAAGCCCTTGTCCTTGCTGATGATGCAGTATTCGCAGCCCTCCCGGCTGCCTGCGATCAGGCTGCCGAGAAAGGACGCCAGCTGCAGATCCAGCGCCTGATTTCCTGCCGCGACCTTGCGCAGGCAGAGCGCGGCGGCGCTGCCCCGATCCAGATAGGACTTGAAGAAGTCCATGCTGACCCGGTTGTTCTTCTGGGTATAAAAAATGTCCACCGTGTCCTCCGCCGTCAGATCGAAAAAGCCGTTCAATCCGGCGTCGGCCACATTTTCAAAGTCAATCAGAAAATACCGCTTCATTTCGTTCTTCCTTTCCGGGCAGGGCGATCCCGATGATCAGCCGATCCAGCGCGTGACGTCCTCCGCGGTGTGGACGAGCTTCGCGTCCAGTGCGGCGGCGCCCCGGACGAAGGGCTGCAGCTTTTCTGCGGTGCGGCCGATGCCGCTGCCGCCGGAGGTTGCGAAGGCGTAGATCCGTTTGCCGCTCCAGTCATACTGCTTGCAGAAGGTGCTCACGACGATCGGCGCGTAGCCGTACCAGATCGGGAAGCCGAGCAATACCGTGTCATACTGTTCGAAGTTTTCAACCGCTCCCGCAACGGGCACGTCCTTTCCCGCGAGGTGCTCCCGGTTGCAGCGGGCCAGCGGGTTTGTCCAGCGGAGATCCGCAGTCGTATATGGCTTCTCCGGGCAGATCTCGAAAAGATCCGCGCCGATGGCGGCGGCCAGTTCTTTCGCAACCTTGGCCGTTGTGCCGAATTCCGCGCTGAAATAAGCGACGAGCGTTTTCATATGGGGGATCCCTCCTAAAAATCAATGGTATGTTTCATTTATACCACAAACCCGGAAAAAACAACAGCCTGCGGCAAATGTTTTTCTTCCTGCAATGAAAAAATGTGTTAAACTGGAGCTATTCTCGATCAAGGGAGGGATCCTCCGTGCCGCGCAGTGCACAGCAAAAACTGAAGATCCTGTATCTGATGGATTATCTTCTGCAGAATACGGACGAAGCGCATCCCGCGACGCTGGCGCAGATCCGCGCGCACCTGACAGGGCGCGGCGTCGCTGCCGAGCGCAAAAGCATCTATGACGACCTTGAGTCGCTGCGGGAATACGGTCTGGACGTCGTTTGTACCGGGGCGGGCCGCGGGAGTGCCTACTATGTCGCTTCCCGGGACTTTGAGCTTCCCGAACTGAAGCTTCTGGTGGACAGCGTTCAGGCTTCCAGGTTCATCACGCATAAGAAGACCGCCGCACTGATCAAAAAAATTGAGCGCCTCGCCAGCGTTCACGAGGCGCGTGCGCTCCAGCGTCAGGTCTACGTGACCGGACGCATCAAGACGATGAACGAATCCATTTATTACAATATTGACGCGCTCCACAGCGGCATTTCGCTGGGGAGGATGATCCGTTTCCGCTATTTCGATCTGGACGTGGACAAGCTCCGCCGGTTTCGGCGGAACGGCGCATACTATACCGTCAGTCCCTACGCGCTCATTTGGGACAGCGAGAACTATTATCTCGTCGCGTATGACGGCGAGGCGGCCGAGATCCGCAATTATCGCGTGGACAAGATGACCGGCATCGCCGTGCTGGACGTCCCCCGCGACGGGCTTGAGGCATTCCGCTCGCTGGATATGGCTGCCTATTCCCGAAAGGTCTTCGGCATGTTTTCCGGCACGGAAGAGCCTGTGCGCATGCGTTTTGACAATCATCTGGTCGGGGCGGTGCTGGACCGCCTCGGAACGGATACCATGCTGATTCCCGACGGCGACCGGCATTTTACCGTGACGGCAGCGCTTGTGCCCAGTCCGCAGTTTTACGCCTGGCTCTTCGGCTTCGGCACAATGGCGGAGATTCTCGGTCCCGCACCGGTGGTCCAGGCAATGCGCGCGCAGCTGAGTGCGGTCGCCGCGCTCTACGCATCCGGCGAGGATCCGTCGCCGTCCGGATCGACAAACTCATAATAATCGGATTCCGAGGCAAAAAGGCGGTATTCTCCGTCCACGAGGCCGAAATAACCGACGGCAGTGAAATAGCCGCGCATGTCAGTCCCCCTCCTTTCGTTTCCCATCTGTATCATAGCCGATGATCGGACCCATAAAAAGGACAGATTCAATATTAATTGTCCTTTTTATGGGCCTTTTCTTTTTGTATGCTGGGTTCAGAATGAAAGGGGTGTTCCAACATGGAAGAGATCAGAAAAGGCATTGCGTTCCGTCTTCCCGCGCTCCCGAAGCTTCGCCGGACACCGCTGCTGGAGGACGCCGCCGCATTCGCTGTCCTCGCCGTCGGCGGTTACGGCGCGCTGCGGCTCGCGGATCTGCTGTTCCGGGCGCTGGGTGTGGCATGACGATCACCATACACTGCGGTCTCCGGCGTCCGCGCCCGGCGGAAGCTCCCCGCCGCGGGCAGAAACAAGCAGGAGGGCCGCATGGATGTCGGCCCTCCTGCTCTCCTTATGGTTTTTTCTCCGGCGCCGCCGCATGCTCCATCGCAAGCAGCCACGCTTTCCGTTCAACGCCGCCGGCATAGCCCGTCATCTTTCCGTCCGCCCCAAGAACGCGATGGCACGGAATCATCAGCGAGATGGGATTGCGGCCGACCGCTCCGCCGACCGCGCGGGCCGATGTTTTCCGCCCGCGCCGGTTCTCGAGCGTCCGCGCAATCTGCCCATATGTCGTCGTCTCTCCGCGGGGGATCGTCCGCAGGACCTCCCAGACCGCCGCCTGAAATGGCGTCCCCTTCGGGCGCAGCAGCGGTGTGGGTCCGGGATCCCGGCCGCTGAAACAGAGATCCAGCCAGCGTCCGGCCCGGTCAAATACCGGAAGCGCCTTCTCCGAATGGTCGGCATCGAGTCCGCGGGCGAAGTGCTGCTGCCCGTCGAACCACAGCCCGGTCAGCACAGTTCCGTCGGAGGCCAGCGTGATCCCGCCCAGCGGCGAATCATATCGGTATGTATATT
>Ga0079305_1002220_pt1 | contig 18256 bp, 17 predicted proteins | sample LMS_cellobiose_e_FD_79183 | JGI IMG/M metagenome (GOLD analysis project Ga0079305, IMG submission 79183) | Rumen-fistulated moose microbial communities from Alaska, USA - LMS_cellobiose_enrichment | ecosystem: Host-associated > Mammals > Digestive system > Stomach > Rumen fluid ... | reverse complement strand
CGCCGTAGCGGGCCACGATGGGCTGGGGATACACCACGTTGCCCTTCGACTTGCTCATGCGGTCTGCGCCGAAGAGCAGCCACCCATGGCCGAACACCTGCCTGGGCAGGGGCAGCCCCAGGGCGTGGAGCATGATGGGCCAGTAGATGGTGTGGAAGCGCACGATCTCCTTGCCCACCAGGTGCACGTCGGCGGGCCAGTATTTCTGGAACAGCTCGTCGTGGTCCGTGCCGTAGCCCAGGGCGGTGATGTAGTTGGACAGGGCGTCGATCCACACGTACACGGTGTGCTTGGGATCAAAATCCACCGGAATGCCCCACTTGACGCTGGTGCGGCTGACGCACAGGTCCTGCAGGCCGGGCTTCAGAAAGTTATTCAGCATCTCGTTGGCGCGCTTGGCGGGCTGGATAAAATCAGGGTGGGTTTCGATGTAGTCGATCATCCAGTCCTGGTACTTGCTCATCCGGAAGAAATAGCTTTCCTCCTTCATGGGCTGGCAGGGGCGGCCGCAGTCCGGGCACACCTTCTGGCCGTCCTTGTCCACCAGCTGGGTGGGGGTCCAGAAGGATTCGCAGGGAGTACAGTACATGCCCTCATATTCGGCCTTGTAGATATCGCCCTGATCGTAGAACCGGCGGAAGATCTTTTGCACGATCTTTATGTGGCGCTCCTCCGTGGTGCGGATGAAATCGTCGTAATCGATGTTCATCAGCTTCCACAGCTCCTTGGTTTCCGCCACGATCTTATCCACGTACTGGAGGGGGGTCACGCCCGCTTCGGCGGCCTTTTTTTCGATTTTCTGGCCGTGTTCGTCGGTGCCGGTGAGAAAATAGGCGTCATACCCCTGCATCTTCTTAAAACGGGTCATGGTATCGGCGGCCACGGTGGTATAGGTGTGGCCGATGGTCATGTTGCCCGAGGGGTAATAGATGGGCGTGGTGATATAATAGGTTTTCTTTTCTTCCATAGAGCAAAGTCCTCCTTTTTTCCGGGGTGGGAAGCGTGAAAAAACGCCCCGCATCGGCCGATGATGCAGGGGCGCAAATCTTTTACGCGGTACCACCCTGGTTTCGCGTGCCCCGCTGGGGCGCGCCTTCATTGAGGCGTTTATCGGCGCCATCCGGCGGGGGCTGAACTTCCCTTGCCTCCGCATGCTCCGGGGCCATGTTCTCCTGCCGCCCGCCGCCGCCTTTCACCTTCCGCGGCTCTCTTGGGACGATTCGGCCAGGGTACTCTCCCTTTCCTCGCACTGCCCTGCTATCTTACTCTTTCATTGCCCTGCTTGTCAAGGGGGGAAAAACGGCGACGAGGCGGAAACACGCCGTTTATTTGTCCGTTTTGTCATGCTTTGCGTCTATTATTTCAAGGTTTTTTGCTATACCACCGATTATAATATACATGTAAAAGGATGCGTTCAAATCGTTACCCGCCCCAAGCGGACAGACACGGGCACAGCGGGCCGGGCGGAACCGCCGGGGCCGTTCGCGGAGGGTGAAAGAAGCCGCCAATTGAAAATCAAAGGAGGAACCCAACCTATGAAAAAACTGATTGCCGTTCTTTGCGTTCTGGTCGTCGCCGCCGTGGTGGCGCTGGGGGTCGTCGTTTCCAACAGGAACGACCTGCAGGCCAAGCTGAACGCCGCCAACACCACCGCTGCCGACGATGTGACTCGGCTGCAGAACGAAGCGGAAACCGCCGCCAAGGAACTGGAAGACGTGAAGGCCCAGGCCGCCGCCGCCGCGGAAAGCGCCGCTGCCGAGCTGGAGAAGGTGAAGACGGACGCCGCCACTGCCGCGGAAAGCGCCGCTGCCGAGCTGGAGAAGGTGAAGACGGACGCCGCCGCCGCGCTGGAAAGCGCCAAGGCCGAGGCCGAAACCAAGCTGGCCGACGCCGCCAAGCAGTTTGAAGATTTCAAGGCGGAGGCCGCCACTGCCGCGGAAAACGCCGCTGCCGAACTGGAAAAAGTGAAGACGGAGGCCGCCGCCGCGCTGGAAAGCGCCAAGGCCGAAGCTGAAACCAAGCTGGCCGACGCCGCCAAGCAGCTTGAGGATTACAAGGCCCAGGCTGCTGCCGAACTGGAAGCCGTTAAGTCTGACGACGCGGTGGCCAGCCTCACCGAGCAGCTGGAGAACGTCAAGGCCGAGGCCGAAACCAAGCTGGCCGACGCCGCCAAGCAGCTTGAGGATTACAAAGCTGAAGCCGAAGCCAAGCTGGCCGACGTTACCAAGCAGTTTGAGGATTACAAGGCCGAGGCCGAAACCAAGCTGGCCGACGCCGCCAAGGAACTGGAAGATCTGAAGAATCAGGCCGTGGAAGCCGTTACCAATACCGTGGAGAATGTGGAAGAAGCCGTCACCGACGCGGTTGAGGACGTGAAGGAAGAAGCCCAGGAAACCGCGGAGAACGTGGAAGAAGCCGTCACCGAGGCGGTCGAGGAAGTGAAGGAAGAGGCTCAGGAAACCGCGGAAGCCGTGGAAGAAGCCGTCACCGAAACCGCCCAGGCCGTTGTGATGAGCTATGCCGATTACGTTGCCGCCGAGCTGGAAAGCGAAGTGACGGTGGAAACCTATGTCCAGGACAAGCAGGGCTGGTGGAAAGATCAGAACACTGGCAAGGAACAGGCCACCATTTACTGCCAGTCTGAGGATGGGGCGTACTTCCTCTATAATATGCCCATCAGCCAGGAAGACTACGATGCCCTGGTGCCCGGCACCAAGATCAGGGTGACCGGCTATAAGAGCGAATGGGCCGGCGAAGTGGAAATCATTGACGCCACCTACGAAGTGATCGAGGGCGAAGCCTTTATCGCCACCCCCGAAGACGTGACCGCCCTGCTGGGCACCGACGAGTTGGTGAACTATCAGAACAGGCTGGTTGCCTTCAAGGGCATGACCGTGGAAGCGAAGAAGGATGCTGCCGGCAACGACGCGGCGTTCCTGTACAATTGGGACGGCTCCGGCAGCGCCGGCAGCAACAACGACCTGTACTTCGATGTGTCCCTGAATGGCGCTGTTTATACCTTCACCGTGGAATCCTACCTCCGCGGCGAGGACAGCGATGTATACAAGGCCGTCACGGAGCTGAAAATCGGCGATGTGATCGACCTGGAAGGCTACCTCTACTGGTACAATGGCGTGAACCCCCACATCATTTCCGTGAAGGCCGCCGAATAAGCCCTTTCTCCAATCGCGCCGCGCCCCGGCTCATGGCCGGGGCGCGTTTTTTGTTATAAAAGGACCGGCTTTGAAACCGCCGGTCCCCTTTGCTATTTATTTTGCCATATGCGGTAGGGGCAGGTCTGCTTTGCGTAGGCGGCGCGAAGCTCCACCAGGCAGCCGCAGCCCATGCAGGTGCCGCCGTTCAATTGATCGCAGGCGCGGCAGGCGTCCAGGCGGGCGGTGTACACGTTTTCCGGCACCTTTTCCCGGGGCGGGATTTTTACCAGCAGCGTTTCCACGTATTTGCGGTAATCTTCCGGGGACTGCTCCCGCAGCAGGCATCGGCGGCATTTTGCGGTGTCCGCCATGGCTCAGCGGAGGATGAAATGCACCACGGAAACGGGGGGCAGTTTGGCGGTGAGGACGCAGTCCTTCACGTGAAAATCGGCAAAGGCTTCGTCCTTCACGGCGTTCGGAGCATCGAAGGTATTATGCGCGTTCATATCGCCGGCAAGGATACGGGCGGAAGCGCCGGGGATGGCCTGGCCGCCCAGGGTGATTTCCACTTCCCGGTCCGCGTCCAGCCCGGGGTTCACCAGCGTCACGTGGATGGCGCCGTCCGGAGAAAGGGAGGCGGATTCCTGCAGGGCGGGCAGCCCGTCGGCCCCCGCTTCCGCAAGCAGGCTGCTGTCCAGCAATTCGTTTTCCTGATGGCCGCAGAACAGCTTGAACACGTAATAGGTGGGGGTCAGCAGCATCCGGGGGCCTTCCGTAAGGATCACGGACTGAAGCACGTTCACCAGCTGGGCGATGTTCGCCATGTGCACCCGGTCGCAGTGCTTATTGAAGATGTTGAGGCTCAGGGCGGCCACCATGGCGTCCCGCATGGAATTCTGCTGGTAGAGGAAGCCGGGGTTGGTGCCCTCTTCCACGTCATACCAGGTGCCCCATTCATCCACGATTAGGCCCACGCGCTTCTGAGGGTCATACTGATCCATGATGGCGCTGTGGCGGGTGATGAGCTCGTCCAGGCGCAGCGCCTTGGTGAGGGTATCCACGTAATCCTCCCGGGTGAAGCCCAGGGCATGGCCCTTGTGGTTCCAGTCGTGGGGGACAGTGTAATAATGCAGGGAAAGGCCGTCCATGTACGGGGCCGCCATTTTCATCAGCGTTTCCGTCCAGGCATAGTTGAAATCGTTGGGCCCGCAGGCGATGCGGTAAATCTTTTCGCCGGGGCGGTAATTGCGCACATAGGTCTGATACCGGCGGTATTCATTGGCGTAGTATTCCGCCGTCATGTTGCCGCCGCAACCCCAGTTTTCATTGCCCACGCAGAAGAAGGGCACGCGCCAGGCCGCCTCATGGCCGTTTTCCCTGCGCATATCCGCCATGGGGGATACGCCGTCGAAGGTCATGTATTCCACCCATTCGCTCATTTCCTGCACGGTGCCGCTGCCCACGTTGCCGTTGACATAGGGCTCGCACCCCAACTGATGGCACAGCTCCATGAATTCATGGGTACCGAAGCTGTTATCCTCGGTGACGCCGCCCCAGTGGGTGTTCACCATTTTTTTGCGCTTTTCCTTGGGGCCGATGCCGTCCTTCCAATGATACTCATCGGCAAAGCAGCCGCCGGGCCAGCGCAGCACGGGAATGCGGATATCCTTCAGGGCCTGCACCACGTCCCTGCGCATGCCGTTTTCATTGGGGATATCGGAATTTTCGCCCACGTACACGCCGCCGTAGATGCAGCGGCCCAAATGCTCCGAAAAATGGCCCTGCAGCTCCTTGCGGATGCGGCCCTTTTTCACCTGGGGCTGGATGATCAGCTTGTTCATGCTCCCTTTCTCCTTTGTCAAGATGGTTTTTGCGTTTTTCTTGATTATACCAGATGAAGGCCGGGGAGGCAATACGGAAAACCGGACAACAACGCCCTGAAAAGAGGGCAAAAAAAGCTGCCCGCTCACTGACGGGCAGAGCAGAATGCCGAAAAACCTTGGGATAGCTCGAAAGGGCCGCGGCCCTTTCGAGTGGAAACCGCAGGACCGGGTTTGCCGGTCCGAGGAGCAGTCAGAATGACTGCTTCCTATATCAATTTGCGGCCGTAGAATGAGGGCCTTCGGTGGCAATTATGCCACCGAAAGCCCCATTATACAGCAAATTGATGGTTCGAACGAAAGGACAGTTCACTGGCCTTTCGTTCGCTGGTTGTCGAAAATTCTTTTTCGACAACCTGAGTCACCCGCTTACTGGCGGGCGGCGAGGATGGAGCGGATGAAATCCCGGGATCGCTCCTCCCGCGGGTGTTCAAAGAATTCGCGGGAGGGGCCGCATTCCACCGCGGCGCCGTCCGCCATGAACAGCACCTTGTTGGATACGTTCCGGGCAAAATCCATTTCGTGGGTCACCACCAGCATGGTCATGCCGTCCTGGGCCAACTGCCGCATGACGGAAAGCACCTCGCCGATGAGCTCCGGGTCCAGGGCGGAGGTGGGCTCGTCAAAATAAATGATTTCGGGACGGGTGGCCAATGCTCGGGCGATGGCCACCCGCTGCTGCTGGCCGCCGGAGAGCTGGGAGGGATAGCTGTTCAGCCGATCCGCCATGCCCACCCGCGTCAGCGCCTCCACGGCGATTTCCCGGGCCTGCTGCTTTTTCATCCGGGCCCCGACGGTAAGGCCCAGGGTGACGTTCTGCAATACGGTTTTATTGAGAAACAGATTGTAATTCTGAAACACGAAGGCCGTCTTTTTGCGCACCCGGGCGATGTCCGCCTTGGAGGCGGCGTGCAGGTCAAACTTTTCGCCGTCGAAAATGATCTGCCCGCTGTCGGCCCGCTCCAGAAAATTCAGGCAGCGCAGCAGGGTGGTCTTCCCGCTGCCGCTGGGGCCCAGGATGGCCACCACATCGCCCTTTTCCACCTGCAGGCTGATGCCGCGCAGCACCTCCTGGCAGTCAAATTCCTTTTTCACATCCCGGATATCCAGCATCATGCCCTGACCCCTCCGTTCCTTGCCAGCCGCTTTTCGCAGGCGCGCTGCAGCCAGGTGAGCAGTGTGCAGAACAGAAGATAAATCACCGCCACCTCGCAGTACAGCCCCAGGGATTCATACACCCGCCCGTTGATGACCTGCGCCTGGCGGAACATTTCCATCACTGTGATGGTGGCGGCCATGGAGGTTTCCTTGAGCATGGAGATCATGGAATTGGAAAGGGCGGGGAAGGCCGTGCGGAAGGCCTGGGGCAAAACTACGTGGGCCATCACCTGCACGTAATTGAGCCCCACGCAGTAGCCCGCCTCCATCTGGCCCCGGGATACGCTTTCCAGGGCGCCGCGCATGGTTTCGGCCATATAGGCGCCCTCGTTGAACCCGAACACCAATACCGCCGCCGGGAAGGCGTCCAGCCGGATCCCCAGGCTGGGCAGCCCGAAAAACACGATATACAGCTGCACCAGCAGCGGCGTGCCCCGGATGATCCAGATATAAAAGCGGCAAAGCTGGCGAAGGACCTTTACCTGGGCATACTGGATCAGCGCCACGATCACGGCGATCACCAGCGCCAGAGAGAAGGAGAGGATCGTCAGGGGCACGGTCACCCGGATGCCGTAGCCCAGCAGCTTGGGGAAGGAATCCAGGAGGATATTCCACAATCTCTCGTTCATAAAATCTCCGTTTTCGTCCATGGGACGGTATCATCAAAGCCACAGAGGCAGGGGCCTCTGTGGCTGAATATAGGGCAACGGAAAGGGATTGTCAAGAAAAAGATTATTGCGCCGCGGTCAGGTCCACGCCGAAATACTGAACGGAAAGGGCCGCCAGGGTGCCGTCCTGCCGCGCCTGGGAAAGGGCGGCGTTCACCGCGGATAGGAGCGATGCGGCGTCTTCCGTCTTGGCCACGGGATAGCACACCGGGTCGCCGGGCAGGGTGAGGACGATTTTGATGTTGGCGTCGGGATGCTCGCTCAGGTAATCCTCCACCGAGCCCTTGGCGTTGATGGTGGCGTCCACCCGGCCCTGCTCCACCAGCGCCATGGTTTCGCCCAGGGTGTCCACGTAGGTGACGGCGGCGCCGGCGGCCTCCGCCCGCTGGGCGTAGGTGGAGTTGGGGGAATTGGAGGCGGTGCGGCCCTTCAAATCCTCAATGGTGTGGATGTCCTCGTTGTCCTTGTTCACCACCAGCACGATTTCGGTGTACACGTACGGATCAGAGAAGGCGTATTTCTCCGCCCGCGCCGGGGTGTAATCCACGCCGTTGCAGGCGATGTCAAAGCGGCCGGTATCCACGCCGGGCAGGATGGAATCCCAGGGCACTTCCTGGAAGTCGGGCTCCACGCCCAGGCTGTGGGCGATGAGCGTGCCGATTTCGATATCAAAGCCCGTGAGCACGTCCTTTTCATCATGGTAGGTCCAGGGGCTCCAGTTGCCTTCGGTGGCGATGACCAATTTGCCCCGCTCCTTGATGCGGGCCAGCAGATCGCCGGTCTGGGCGGCGTCCGGGGCGGGAGCGGCGCCCTTGGGGATCACCAGGTAAACGATCACGCCGATAAGGACCAGCGCCGCCAGCAGGATGGGCAGTTTTTTCTTCATTGAAGGTTTCCTCCTTTTATTATTTTTGATGGATGTCGGTGCGGGCAGCGGCGGAAAAAGGAAAGAGGGATCATCCCCTCGGATGCCCCTCTTCCGCCGGATGGACGTATCTTATCATACGTTTGTCGGCTTCGTCAATGGCCGTTTTTTTACCAGGTCCTGGTCATGGCCACGGCGACGCAGTGCTGATGCGCCTCATCCACCCGTTTGGTGCCGTGGGTCTTGCTTTTGTAGAAATGGATGCAGAAATGGCCGTCAAAATTGTTGTTGGTCACGCCGCAGGTGCCGTGGGGCATGCCGTTCATGGAGGCGGCATACACGTGCCCGTTGTACAGCACCAGGATGGGCCGGCGGTTCCAGCTCCAGGAGCCGCCGTAGATGGATTTCAGGGTGGCGGTATCGGCGGCGGTGAGGGGCTCGCTGTCCAGGTGATTGTCGCCGAAGCGCCGCACGGCCCTGAAGGTCTTGCCGGTGTAAACGTCCTTGACGGTGTAGACGCAGTTGCCGCTGAAAACGCTGCTGCCGCCGTTGAACCAGTCCAGCCGCTCCGTTTCACGGGCGTAATTGGCGGCGTTCTTGCCAAAGAGGGCCTTGATGGTGTTGTTGCCGGCCACGCCGTCCTGATACAGGCCCCGGGCCTTCTGGAAGGCCTTGACCGCTTCCACGGTCTTTTCGCCGTATTTGCTGTCAATGGGCGCTTTATAGTAGCCCTTGATTTTCAGGGCCTGCTGCAGTGCCAGCACGTTTTTGCCGCTGCTGCCCTGCTGGGAGGTGGCGGGCACGGCGATTTCGGAGATCCTGGTGATGCCGTTCATTTTAGGGTCGTTCTGCACGGTGGTGGTGTTGACGCTGCCAAACAGCTTCATCAGCGTGGCGTAGTCCGCCTTGCCGGTCTGGGAAAGGCCCTTGGCCTTCTGGTACGCCTTCACCGCGTTTTCGGTGTTCTGGCCGAATTTGCCGTCCACCACGCCGGTGTAATAGCCTTTGATCTTCAGCGCCTGCTGCAGCTTTTCCACGCTCTTGCCGGTTGAGCCCCTCTGGGTATAGTCCGGCGCGGCGCCCAGCTGGGAGATGGCGGTGGCGCTGGCGAAGCTGCTGGTGCTCTGGGACGCGCCCAGGGATTTTTGGGCGTCCGAGGACAGCGTGACGAATTTTTGCATCACGTATCCGTTCCATCCGTTGTAGCTCACCTTATAGAAATTTCCGCTGGTGCCCGTGACGCTGACCTTGGTGCCTTTGTTCAGCTGGCAGTAATAGGCGCAGTCGGTGTTGGGCTTGGTGCGGAAGAAAACCTTATCCTCGTTGACGGTGCCGGTATAGGAGGCCGCCAGCGCCCCTGGCATCAGGCTGACGCACAGGGCCAGGACCAAAAACAATGCCGCTGTTTGCCGGAGGATACTACGCATGCGTTTCACCTGCACTTTCGTATTCGATGGTTTCAATGCGATTATATTACAAAATTATTAAAAAATCAATACATAATTTTCATAATTTACAAATTATTTTGTTATAATTAGCGCATTTTGTTTCCGAATTCCGCATTTTTGCAAAAAATGCAGGAGTTTTACCCAGACAAAGGGAACAAACAGCCGCAGGGGAGCGCCAGGCAAAGCGCATGAGAGAGAAAGAGGATTTGGGAATGAAGCTGTATGACGAGGTGATCCCGGGCACGTTTCTGGAGCGGCCCAACCGGTTCATCGCCCATGTGCGCACGGAGGCGGGCGCCGAAACCTGCCACGTGAAGAACACCGGCCGGTGCCGGGAATTGCTGCTCCCCGGGGCGGAAGTGACCCTGGCGGTATCGAAAAATCCAAACCGCAAGACCCGCTGCGACCTGGTGGCGGTAAAAAAGGGCGGCTTATTCATCAATATGGACAGCCAGGCTCCCAACCGCGCCGCCGCGGAGGCGCTGCCCCGCCTGTTCCCGGGGCTGACGGCGCTTCGCCCGGAGGCGGCGTTTGGCGCCTCCCGGCTGGATTTTTATCTGGAGCAGGGAGAAAAAGGAACCTATGTGGAGGTCAAGGGCGTCACTTTGGAGGAGGACGGCCGGGCCCTTTTTCCCGACGCGCCCACGGAGCGGGGGATCCGGCACCTGCATGAACTGGAAAACTGCCTGCGGGCGGGGTTCGGCGCGGCGGTGCTGTTTGTGATCCAGATGAAGGGCGTCCGATCCTTTTCGCCCAATGAAAAAACGCACCCCGCCTTTGCCCGGGCGCTGCGGCGCGCCCAGGCGGCCGGGGTGGCCGTGCTTGCCTGGGACTGCCGGGTGACGCCCGACAGCATGACGCTGGACGCGCCTGTGCCGGTGCGGCTTATGCCGGTTGCGGCGGAAGACAAATTATGATATAATCAACAAAACCTTTTTCCGTGCCGCTGCATCCACGCCAGGCGGCATGCGAAGGCGCGGACCCCCTTCGGAAGGGCCGCGAATGGGAGAAAAGAACATGCTGACTTCTTTTTTGGACGACCATTTTCTCACGATCTTCCTGATGGCCGGCTTCTCCATGAAGCTGGCCATGCGCAAGCAGACCCGGGACACCCAGATCCGGTATCTGTGGCTGACGGTGCTGTGCGTAGGGGTGCTGGTAGTGGCGGACAGCCTGGAGGTGTTTGCCGCTGAAAACCCCTCTCTGCGCTTTTGGCGTATTCTGTTTTCGGTGATCGGGTATATCGTGCGGCCCGTGGCGGCGCTGAGCGTGATGTTGGTGGTTGCGTCGCAGATCAGCCGGCGGAAGCTGCTTTTGTGGCTGCCGGCCATCCTGAACGCCCTCATCATGTGCACGGCGTTTTTCTCTCCCGTCGCCTTCAGCTATAATGCGGATTACGAATTTATCCGGGGCCCGCTGGGGTACAGCGTGTTCATTGCGGGCTTTTTCTACATTGCCATGGTGCTTTGGTATACCAATAAACGCTTTGGCAAAGGCCATGTGTGGGAGAGCCGGGTCCTGTATCTGTGCGCCATTTCCACCGCGCTGTCCGCCGTGGTGGACGCCATAGCGGGTGGCAGCCACCTGAACCCCGCGATTCTCATCAGCGTGGTTTTCTACTATATGTTTATCCGCACCCAGGACACCAACCGGGATTCCGTTACCAATCTGCTCAATCGCCAGTCCTTCTATGAGGACAGCGAACTGTATCAGCCCCGGGTCACCGCCGTGGCGTCGCTGGATATGAACGGGCTCAAGCGCCTGAACGACACCCGGGGCCACGATGCGGGGGACCAGGCCCTGGCGGCCATCGGCCAATGCATGCTGGCCTCCGCTTCCCGCAGCGTGATCCCCTACCGGATGGGCGGCGATGAGTTTGCCATCGTCTTCCTGCGCCAGGAGGAGGATACCGTGCGCGCCGTCATGGAGACCATTCAATCCGCCGTCCGGGAGGCTGGCTACAGCGTGGCGGCGGGCTATGCCTGCCGCACGGACAGGGAAAGCATCAATGAGCTGTACAAGCTTTCCGACCAGAAAATGTATGCGGATAAAGCGGTATATTACAACACCCCGGGGCATAACCGCCGCAGGCGCCGGGACTGAAAGCATATGTTTCCGCCCCCAAACAGCTCCTCCGCACATTTGCCGGAGGGGAAGCCAGACCATCAACCAACTCGGGGATAGTATGAAAGGGCCCACAGGCCCTTTCATCTACAATCCGCAGGACCGGGTTTGCCGGTCCGAGGAGCAGTCAGAATGACTGCTTCCTCTATCAATTTCCGGCCGTGATATGAGCGATTCCGGGCATTTTTTGCCCGGAATTGCCATATTACAGGAAATTGATGTTCCCATCGAAAGCCTGCTTGCTGGCTTTCGATGGCAGAGCATCGACTTTGTCGATGCTCTGTAGCCCCTCCGCGCATCCGCCGACGGGGGTTATTCTGCTAGCAGCGCCGCGATTTCCCGGGGCAGCGGGGAATCAAAGCACAGGCGCTCCCCCGTGAGGGGATGGGAAAAGGACAGGCGGCAGGCGTGCAGGGCGAAGCGGCCCGGCAGGCGGGGATCGGCGCTGCCGTAGAGGTAATCCCCCAGGATGGGACAGCTCAAGGCGCTGACATGCACCCGGATCTGATGGGTGCGCCCCGTTTCCAGCCGCAGCCGCAGCAGCGACAGCCCGTTCGCCGTCCGCTCCGTCTGATACCGCGTGACGGCCCGCCGCCCGTCCATGCGGACCTCCCGGCGGACGCCCGGCCCCTTTCCGATGGGCAGGTCGATGACGCCCGCCGCCTGGGGCGGCGCGCCCGCGCACAGGGCCAGGTATTCCCGGCGGAAAGAATCCGTGTGCAGCCGGCGCTGCAGCAATTGCTGGGCGTGGGCGTTTTTCGCCGCCGCCATGAGGCCGCTGGTGCCCTTGTCCAGGCGGTTCACCGGGCGGAACACGAAATCCGCCGGGCAGCCCAGATGGGCGTACAGCGCGCTTTCCAGCGCGGGGCCGCCCTGCCGGGGGGAGGCCAGGGTGGGCAGCGGGGCGGGCTTTTCCAGCACGTAATAATTTTCATCCTCCCAGACGATGGCAAAAGGCGCCGGGCAGGGCGCCGGCGCGCCGCCGCATTTCTCTTCCCACCGGGCAGTGAGCACCTGGCCCGGAGACAGGCGGACATCCGCGTGGACGGGCTGCCCGTCCAGCAGCAGGCCGCCGCGGAATTTCAGGCTGGAAAACAGGCTGCGGGAGAGCGCCATTTCCCTGAGCGCCAGGGATTTCACCGTGCGGCCGGCCTCCCCGTCGGCGACCACGTGGCTGATTTCAGGCATGCGCTCCCCTCCTTCCAAATCGATCGCAAAAACGGGCGAAGCGATGCCGCTCCGCCCGTTCATTGTACCGGCGCCCCGTTTTCCTGTCAAGGACAGGGGGACGTTACCAGTCCATCAGCGCCAGCATGCTTTCCCGCAGGGCCTTGCGCTCCGGCAGGTTGGGCCAGAAGCGGGTCAGCTTTTTCTCGCCGGTGACGTAGTTGCAGTAGGTGACGCGGTTGCACACCAGGAGCAGTACGCTGGTATCCCCTTCCAGGTCCCGTTCAATGCTGAGGGGCACGCCGAAGGAAAAGGCCTGGCTTTGAAGCTGCTCGGGCTCCACCCGGGAGACGGACGCGAGACTGCGGAAGAAGGTGAAAAATTCCTCCTCGGTTTTCGTGTTGCCGCTCTTGCTGTCATAGAAATTGCGATAGGTGACAGTGACGCTGTCTTCCTTCACATCCACGTAAACCTCGCCGATCACATATTTGTTGCTGGCCACGTATTCAAACGTCTGGCGGCCCTGGCGGGTCAGGTCGATGGGGGTGAAGGTGTACCATTTGTCGGTGAGGCCGGGCCGCAGGTCCCGGAAGGCGGGGCCGAAGCTGCACGCGGTGTTGTTGGAATACCATTCGGCCCGTTCGATGGTGATGTCCGTGCCCTTGTTTTTGCCGGTGGGGAAATTGTAGTACAGGTCCATGGAATAGGTTTTGCCGTCCAGGACAAAGGAAGCCCGCACCTTTTTGATGGGATGGGCGGCGTCCATGCCCGCGGCGTCGTATATGACGGGCCAGCTGAGCGTCTGCCCGGCTTTCACGTCCGTGCGGGTCTCGGTGTAGATCACGGTTTTGCGCTTCATATCCGTCAGGGAATACACCACCGTGCCCTCCTTGACGGAACGGACTTTGGTGCTGATGGAGGCGGACTGGCCGTCGGCCAGGGTCACGGGGCCCTTAAAGCTGATGGACAGGGGCTTGCTTTCGCCCAGCGCGGGACAGGCGCAAAACAACAGGACCGCCGCCGTAAGGGCGGCCAGGAGACGCAGCATACGTTTCATCATTCATACTTCCTCTCTTTTTTCCGCTGCCGGAAAGATGCTTTCACTATTATAGACGCACCAGACCCCCCAAAAAGTTCCATTTTTTTCGCGCGCCGGAAAATTTTACATGCTTTCCGCCCGCGCCGGCGCTGGGTTTTCGCCCCGGTTGTTTGTTTTATGTGGTCACCCGTATTGACAATGTAGAATTTGGGATGTAAAATAAGGCGTACCGATGAAACGGAGGAGAGGACCATGGCGGAATCTTTGTTGTTCCAGACGAAAAACGATCAAACGGATATGCCGGCGGTGCTGGTGGAGGGGGCGCACACCCCGGATGCCCTGGCGGGGGCCAGCGGCGTATATATCGCCGCCTCCGGCTCGGCCATGCTGCAGAACGGTCCCCAGGCGCTCAAAACGGTGGATCACTGGCTGTGGCTGGCACTGGAAAGCGGCAGCCTGGTGCTGGAGAATGAGGACGCGTCGCTGAACCTGCGGTCCGGCGATTGCTGCATGCTGCCGCCGGGCACCCGCAGCGTGGTGCTGGATGTGAGCCAGGAGGCCCGGGTGCTCTGGATCATGGTGGGCGGCACCCTGAGCGGCGCGTTTTTGCAGCGGATGGGCGCGCTGCCCCATCGGATTATGAAGCAGGGGGCGCTGCCCAGCCAATTGAACCTGGCCAAGCATATCGTGCAGGCCACGGTGCGGGTGGCCGCGGCGAAGGAAGCGTCCAGCGCCCAGCTGCAGCAGCTTTTGTGGGCCATGCTGGCCTCCCATTCCGGCCAGCCCGTGGCCATGGACGCGGTGCTTTCCCACGAGATCGCCAAGGTGGTGGACGCCATGCGCAAAAACCAGTACCGCGACAGCTTCTCCCTGAGCGATATGGCGGCCCTCAGCCGCATGCCGGTGGAGACGTTCCGCAAGCGGTTCGTGGCCGAAGTGGGCATGCCGCCACAGAGCTATCAGCTCTTTTGCAAAATGGAGCGGGCCAAGGTGCTGCTCAAGGAAGGCTACACCGTGCGCCAGGCCGGCATCGAGGTGGGCATGAACGACCCCTACCACTTCAGCAAAACCTTTAAGAACATCGTGGGCATGAGCCCCTCTGCCTACAGCAAGACGGCGCTGAAATAATGGAAGCGCGTCTTGCATTGGCGTCCGCCCTTTCCCCGCAGGAGGCGCGGATGCTTTCCCCCCTGCAATTGGCCTATGTGGGCGACAGCGTGCACGCCCTGCTGACACGGACGCATCTGATGGGAAAAAACCTGCCGGTGCGGGATATGCACGCCGCGGCCAACCGGCAGCTCAGCGCCGTGGCCCAGGCAAGGGAACTGCAGCGGCTGCTGCCGCTGCTGACGGAGGAGGAAATGGATATCGTCCGCCGGGGGCGCAACGCCCATCCCCACCATGCCGCCCCCAAATCCGCCACGGCGGAGGAATACGCCGGGGCCACGGGGCTGGAGGCGCTGCTTGGCTATCTGTACCTGACCGGCCGGGCGGACAGGCTGGCCCATCTATCCGCCCATCTGCAATCGGAGGAAGAAAACCATGGCTGAAAAACAGCTTCAGGTGATTCTTATCACCCACACCCCGGACCCCGAAAAAACCTGCGCCCTGGCGGCCCGCACCTGCTATTCTGCCATGGAGTATGGGGAATTGCGCGGCCTGGTTGCGGAAAAGGACCAGGCGGCTTTCCTGCGGCGCATCGTTGCGTCCGGCCATCTGTCGGTGCTGGAGCATGCCTCCTTCACCTTCGGCATTTCCGGCGTCAGCCGGGCGCTCCTGGCCCAGGTGACGCGGCACCGCATCGCCAGCTTTTCGGTGCAGAGCCAGCGTTATGTTTCCCTGGCCGATGGCTTTGGCTACATCATCCCGCCCCGCATCCGGGCCCTGGGGGAGGAGGCCGTGGAGGAATACCGGCGGCAGATGGCCCTCATGCAGCAATGGTACGGGGAATGGCAGGAAAAACTGGGCGCCGGCGAGGGCAGCAATGAGGACGCCCGGTTCGTGCTGCCCAATGCCTGCGAAACCCACATCACCATGACCATGAACGCCCGGGAGCTTCTGCACTTTTTCTCCCTGCGCTGCTGCAACCGCGCCCAGTGGGAGATAAGGGCCATGGCCCGGGAAATGCTCAGGCTTTGCAGGCAGGCGGCTCCCGTGATTTTTGAAAACGCGGGCCCCGGCTGCGTCAGCGGCCCCTGCCCCGAAGGGGCCAAGTCCTGCGGGCAGGCCCGGGAGATGCGGGAACTGTTCAAAAATCTGTGACGTTTTTCCCGGGGCTGGGGAATCAGCCGATGAAACCAACGAAATGAGGGCTGCGCAATGGCGTTTTATAAGGATTTCACCAAAAAGAAAATGACCCGGGCGGATCATCTGCGTTCTGACAGCAAATGGGAGGAAGAAGGCACCCGCTATCGCCGCGCCGCCGCCCGGGGGGACGAGCAGCGCCGGGAGAACCAGAAGGACGCGGAGCGGCGCAGGCCCAATGGCAAGCCCCCCTTCCGCGGGGACAAGCCAGCCCCCCGGCCCGACCGGCGGGAGCAGCCCGCCCCCCGCATTGATCGCCCCGCGCCCCAGCGGGAGGAATTCCTGCCTCCGGAAAATCTTTTGTCCGGCCGCAATCCCATCCGGGAGGCCATCCGGAACGGGCGGGATATTGAACGGCTGCTGGTGGCCAAGGGGGATCTTTCCGGCACCGCCCGGGAGATCGTATCCATGGCCCGGGAGCGGCATATCCCCATCCAGACGGTGGACCGCGGCCGGCTGGACGAAATCACAAAAAACCATCAGGGCATGCTGGCCTTCGCTTCCGCCTATCGTTATTATGACGTGGAAGACATGCTGTCCGACGCTCAGGAGAAGGGCGAAGCGCCCTTCCTGGTGATCCTGGACGGGATCACCGACCCCCAGAACCTGGGGGCTGTCATCCGCACTGCCGCCTGCGTGGGCGCCCATGGCGTCATCGTGCCGGAGAGGCGGGCCGTGGGCCTGACGCCTTCCGCGGTGAAGGCTTCCGCCGGGGCCATTGAAACGGTGAAGGTGGCGCGGGTCACCAACCTCAGCCGCACGCTGGAAATGCTCAAGGAAAAAGGCGTGTGGCTCTACGCCGCGGACATGGACGGGGAGGATTACCGCCAGGTGAATTTTTCCGGGCCCATGGCCCTCATTGTGGGGGCCGAGGGCGAAGGGGTCAGCCGCCTGGTGCTGGAGAAGAGCGATTTCAAGGTGGCGCTGCCCATGCGGGGCGGCGTAGGCTCCCTGAACGCGTCCGTGGCCGCCGGCATCCTCATGTACGCCGCGCTGAACGGGAGAGAATCATAAATCCAGGCTTTGGGAGGGTATCCATGGCTGACGAACCCATGATGGATGAACAAAAAGAATTTGAGCAGTACGCCCAGATGACGGACGAGGATGTGGCCGCCCTGGCCCAGCAGGGGGACGGCCAGGCTTTGGCGTACCTGCTCAACAAGTACAAAAATTTCGTGCGCTCCAAGGCGCGCAGCTATTTCCTCATCGGCGCGGACCACGAGGATATCGTGCAGGAGGGCATGATTGGCCTGTACAAAGCCATCCGGGATTTCCAGCCCGCCCGCCTGGCCTCCTTCCGGTCCTTTGCGGAATTGTGCGTCAAGCGCCAGATCATCACAGCCATCAAGGCCGCCACCCGGCAAAAGCACGTGCCCCTCAACAGCTACGTATCCCTCAATAAACCCCTTTACGACGAGGAATCCGACCGCACCCTCATGGACGTCATCGAGGGCCGGGTCACCAACCCCGAGGACCTCTACATCAGCCAGGAGGACCTGAGCCGCATCCAGACCCAGATATCCGAAGTGCTTTCCGATCTGGAACGCCAGGTGCTGGACGCGTTCATGGACGGCAAAAGCTATCAGGAAATTGCCGAGCTCCTGGGCCGCCACGTCAAATCCATCGACAACGCCCTGCAGCGCGTCAAGCGCAAGCTGTTCAAGTTTAGAGAAGAGAACGACCAATAAAGACGACAAAAAGCGGGGGAGGGGTATTTCTTTGGAGTTGCTCCGCGCGCCTCTCACCGGGGAGGCGCGCCACTTCTCCGAATATCCTGTATTTTGGCGCGCCATGCGTCTAAAGCCGCATGGCTAAAGGTTGCTCCGCGCGCCTCTCACCGGGGAGGCGCGCCACTTCTCCGAATGTCTTGTGTTTTGGCGCGCCATGCGTCTAAAGCCGCATGTCCAAAGAGCGGTCCCCCGCGCCCCCTCCGAGAAAGCTGCCTGCAACCTCTGGTTGCATTTTTTGATTCAACCAACGGTTTCTTGCCAAACAGCCAAAAATCCCATATGCTCAGGATGCGCCCGGCCGGTGCCACCACAGAAAAAAAGGAGTGGGATACCATGATCGACAATCAGCAGGTGGGAAGGAACCTGATGCTGCTGCGGCTGCAAAAGGGATTGAGCCAGCAGGGCCTGGCGGAAATGTGCAGTGTGACGCATCAGGCCGTGAGCAAATGGGAAAACGGCGCGGCGCTGCCTGATATGCAGACCATGCTGTTTTTGAGCAAATACTTTGGCGTAAGCATGGAGGATATATTATCCGGTGAAATCTCCCTGGACGCGGAGGAAGGAGGGCCGGACGCCCTGCCCGCCGTGCCGGACACTCCGCCCATGCCGGACACTCCGCCCGTGCCTGAAGGCGGCGCTCCGGCGATGAACTGGGAGCAGATCATGGATCTGGTCCCCTTTGCCAGCCGGGAGACCGTGGAGGCGCTGGTGGAAAACT
>Ga0079305_1002217_pt1 | contig 18274 bp, 15 predicted proteins | sample LMS_cellobiose_e_FD_79183 | JGI IMG/M metagenome (GOLD analysis project Ga0079305, IMG submission 79183) | Rumen-fistulated moose microbial communities from Alaska, USA - LMS_cellobiose_enrichment | ecosystem: Host-associated > Mammals > Digestive system > Stomach > Rumen fluid ... | reverse complement strand
TATTGTACTTCAATAATCAAAGGCCTGCGGCAGCCTTACAATACAAAAGCCCTGTCCAGTTCAGACTGGAACAGGGCTTCTAATGGTTTTTATTTGTGTCTACTTTTTCTTGACAGGTTCAGCAATCATTGATATTGCAAGGTCTTTTATATTTGGTGGATCAGACCCTTCAGAATCCGAAATGCGTTGGCAGTTAATGTGCGTGTATTTTAAAGTGTTTTTTTCTGACGGTGATCAGGCCGTCCCGCTGCATTTTTCCAAGCTCCTTTGAAAGTGCGCTTCGCTCCAGGTTCAGGTAATCGGCCAGCTGCTGGCGGTCAAACGGGATGTCAAACTCATAGCTGCTTTTTTGAAGCGAAACAGTGTTCAGGTACGACATGACCCTGCCCCTGATCGTCTTTGACGCGGTGTGAAAAATTCTTCCGGAAAGCGTCAGATTCTTATGCGCGGAAATGCTTAAGAGATTAGACATGAAGGTCATGCCCCAGGGGCCGGTCGGATCTGAGATCCGCTGCAGACTGCCGATCCGCAAAAAGAGGATGCGGCAGTTTTCATTTGCAACAACATCCACAAGCAGGGGTTCATTGGGAAGGTACGCATAGGTCTCCGCAAAAAACTGACCTTTTCCAATGTGGCTCAGGATCGTTCGGTTTCCCCAAACGTCATTGTTTTCTATCGTAACACTGCCTTCAAGCACCAGGCCCATGCGGTCCGTCTGAGAACCGGCGTGAAGTATTACCGCAGCTTTCTTATAGCTTTTTTCTTCTGCATGAAAAAAGGCAAGGGCAACTGAGATCTCCTCAGGTGTCAGGCCTCGAAACAGTATGGATCTTTGAAGGATCTCCGTATTCATAAAGACCTCGAAATTTAACAAAAATGTGGTTATAACCACATACTTATCGTGATCATCATACTATAATGCAGGCAGAAAGGCAAGGTGAAACACCATGAGTAAGATGATAATAGAGATATTCTCTGTGGATACAGAGGCAACGTGCGAAAAGTGTGGATTCACGATCTATAACGATACTTTGAACTGCGTACAGTGATGCAAATATGCCAGACAGTGCGTAGGTGACAAGATGTATGAGCAGATGATGAAAATAGCGGAAAGACAAAAAGCTGCAAAGACTTCGAAGGGAGAGCAGAAATGAAACGTAAGATAATCAAGATAGACGAAGAAAAGTGCAATGGCTGCGGACTGTGCGCAGAGGCTTGCCACGAAGGTGCGATTGATATCGTAGACGGCAAGGCAAAACTGATGCGTGAGGATTTCTGCGATGGATTCGGCGACTGTCTGCCGAACTGTCCGACCGGTGCAATATCTTCTGAAGAGCGGGAGGCTCCAGAGTACGATGAAACAGCTGTAAAAGAAGCGAAGGAGAAAAAGATGATGAATGAAACGATGCATAAACACCATGAGGGCGGCTGCCCCGGATCAAAACTGATGCAGTTTACGCAGAGCGAAACGGAGAACTCTCCTGTAAGTGCGGTAAAGCCAACTTCCCGCCTTGCACAGTGGCCCTGCCAGATCAAGCTGGTGCCGACGCAGGCTCCCTTCTTTGACAGAGCTAAGCTTCTGATCGCAGCGGACTGCACGGCATATGCTTATGCAAATATGCACGAGGACTTCATGAAAGGCAAAGTCACTATCATAGGATGCCCGAAGCTGGATGGTGTGGATTATACAGATAAGCTGACAGAGATCATTCGCAATAACGATATCAAAAGCGTGACGATAGTGCGCATGGAGGTTCCGTGCTGCGGCGGACTTCAGCGGGCTGCTGAGAGCGCGCTTAAAAACAGCGGAAAATTCATTCCATGGCAGGTGGTGACCATCTCCAGGGATGGTAAGATACTTGACTAAGGAGAATCAGGCAATGAGTTATCAGGAATGGAAAGAAAAGACGACTGGGTTTAAAAAGGTAGATGTCAGGGGCATACAGGGAAACTTCTTTCAGGGGCTGAAAAAACAGGCCATGCAGCTTCCCGCCGGAAGCGGTCTGGAGATCGTGCAGAGCTTCGATCCGATCCCGCTGTACGAAGTGATGGAAGACCTGGGTTTTGAGCATTATACTGAGCAGAAGGGTGAGTCCGAGTTCCATGCTTATTTCTACCGCACAGAGGTAAAACAGGAGGAAAAGGACATTCCTATGCGTCCGGCGGCGCTTACCAACATGCCATTGATCGATGAGAAGCTGGGGAATATCGCAGTGAATTTCTGGGATCTTACCTGGAATGATAAACACAGGCACCTGCCTTACGAGATAAGACTGCTTCTTTCCCTCACCAATGCTGTCGGGGCGGGGCGCATGCGCCAGGCAACGCGTGAACTTGTGAAAGCTTACATACACGGGCTGGACAGCGCAGCGCTGGATGACGTGTTTGAGCTTCTTGCCTGGAATCAGGGCATAGGATATTTCAGCTCCGAGATCGGCCCGTCTACTCTGTTTGCTGCTTATAAGACGATCAAAAATATGGAAAGGCATGGAAAGGACCGCTGCGAGATCTGCGAAGCTCTTAAGGAAAAGTTCGGAGAAAAGAACCCGGACGTGAAGGTATAAGACAGAACACCATGATGTGACATTTTACACGCAAAACAAACCCTTCAGAATCCGAAAATCGTTATTTTAGCTGAAGTAATGCCTTTTCCATTAGAAAGGCTCTGATGTTGTTTTCGCTATCAGGTTTATCCTCGTAGTAGTCGATCAGGAGTTTCTTATACTCGCTTACCAGTTCTGCAGGGATCACTATCAGTCCTTTGCTGTGACTTATAAGTATGTGATTGGCGAATATCACGGCAGTCCGCTTGTTTCCGTCCAGGAAGAGCTGCTTTTTCATAACAAACAGCAAGGCGGAGACCGCCATGTCTGCATAGTCTTCTTTTGCAAGGATATCATCAAGCTGCTCCCTGACCTGGCTCTCGATCGGCAGCGGCGGAATGTAGGTCGATCCACCTATGGTGACCGGGACGCTTCTGAGTTTTCCGGCAGTCACAGAGAAGCCCGCTTCAACCAGAGAGTTGATCTGGCAGAGGAGCGCGTAGTTTGACGGATACTGAAGAACACCTTTGTTCAGAATGAATTCCCACGAGTGCTTAAGGTTGACGACTTTGCTGATGTCGTCTGCGGTCATGCCGCTTACTTCTCCGCCGTTGATTATAGTCTCGGTGTCTGAGTATGTAGTCGCAACACCTTCCAGCACGGCCTGCTTATATATGGAATCCACGAGGTTTCTGTATGCCAGGGCGCGGTTAAGCTCGACCTCTTCTGAAAGCTCTGTTTCTATATAATCTGCATCTTTAAGCTGTTTATTTATGGTTCTGAGCCGCTTTTTCAGATCCTTTGCCAGTATGTTGTTTTCAAGGATAAGGTTATAAAACTCGTTGGAATATTCCCCCGCGTATCTGGTGACAGGGATGCCATCGCTTCTGAAATGTGTATAAATATACTTGCTGGTACCTTTTTCGCGGACCTCTATCGATCCATGCAGAAGCTTCTCCAGCCGCCTTGTGATCTGAGCTTTTTCTTCTATCAAAGTTGCTATGGTATCCATGGGCCGACCTCCGGTGTGAAACGAAACAATAATTCTAGTTTCACATTATACGCCGCAAATCGAAAATGTGAAACTCTTTTTTGAAAATATTTCACACTTTTAGTCTGACAACTGAAACGTGTAACGCAAAACAAAACAGTCGCCTTCAGGCGGCTGTTTTGTTTTGGTGGAGCATCAGGGACTCGAACCCTGGGCACCCTGATTAAGAGTCAGGTGCTCTACCAGCTGAGCTAATGCTCCACATCTGGCGCAAGGATGATTATAGCCGATTTTACGGCTGTCTGTCAAGGTGTTTTTGCGTTGAAATCGGCTTTTTCCGAACGAATTGCAGTTTGCGTGCGCGGAGCATCTGTTATATAATAATGCTGGACTCTTTTTTCGTCTGAATGAATCGGAGGAATTTTGATGTATTGCAGAAAATGCGGCCAAAGGCTTGAAGACGGGGACGCCTTCTGCACAAACTGCGGAACGCCCGTACCGAAGGAGGAGATCGTCGCGCGCCGTACGAGCGCAGCGGCCCACAATCCCGAATTCAAGTGGAACGTACGGGAAGAGTTTCCGGAACCGCGCAAGCGCGACACGATCGACTTCAACTGGGGCACCGATTCCGAACCGGCGCCCCGGACTCCGCGTCCCGTCGAAACGCCGTATGAGACGGCGACCTCACGCGGTTTTGTGACGATCCCTCCGTCCGAATCCCGGCCGCAGAGAACGCCCGCCGGATCGGAGCCGCGAAACGTGCGCCCGCCGAAGGCTCCGGCCGAAACGATGACCTATACGCTCCCGTCCGACCGTGCCGATACGCGCGTTTTTTCCGTTCCGCGCGATACGATCCCGACCGGGTCGTCCGTTCCGTATGACACCGTACCGACCGGGTCGTCCGTTCCGCGCGATACGGTCCCGGCTGCGCCGTCCTTCCCCGATGCGTCGCCCGATCCCGACGAACCGCTGACGCTGGAGGACCTCTTTGGCCCCGAGGACGCCGAACCGGAAAAGGAACCGACGCTCCGTCCCGAAGGACCTGCCCCGCGGAATACGATGGAACGCGAATTGTTCCGCGACATCGCAGACGCCGACGAAACCGCCCGCGCCCGCCGCGACGATCGTTTTTATACCTTTACGAAAAAGAACGAAGAATTCCAGCGCCTTCTCGACCGCGAGTACGAGCGCGTGCGCCGGAACGGAACGCCGGTCGAACGGCCGCTCCGTTCCGAAACGCCGCTGTTCGGCTTTGACGTCGTCGCCGATTCGCCGGAACGGATCCCGAAGGACACCGTTCCCGCCGAGCAGCCCGTTCCGCCGGTCCGGGAGCCGGAACCCGTAACGCCCGTTTCCGACCGGAGCCCTCAGGCGGAGACGGCTCCGCTGTATGAAGCGCCGAAAGCGCGTCCCGAGCCGACCTACCAGACGAAGCCGGAGGAGATCCGGACGATCTGGGAGGAGATCAAGGCCGAGATGGAGCGCGAGAACGCCGCGCGGATCGCCAAAGCCGCGGAGGAGGAACGCGTCGCAAAGCTGGAAGCCGAAGCGGAGCGCACCGAAACTGCGGATCGCCGCGTTTCCGAAAGCCGGAACCATCCGAATGTCGTGAGCCGAAAGGATCTTCTGAGTCCTGCCGAAACGGCCGAACGGAACGGATCCGACCGTCCCGCCCCGGCGAAGACGCCGTCCCGTCCCGCGGGAGATCCGGATGACTCGACGGCGACGGCTCTGACGAAGATCTGGGAGGATGACGAAGAGGACGAACCGCGGCGGAAGGGCCGTTTCTGGCTCGTGCTGTTCCTGATCATCGTCGTGGTCATGCTCCTCATCCTTGCGGGGAACGTGATCCAGAATTTCTGGCCCGATAGCGGGGCCGCATCCTTCGCAGCCGATGCGGAAGAGTGGCTGAAGAACGTCTGGGTTGACCTGAAAGACTTCTTCGGCAACTTGTTCAAATGACGGAGTCCAGCGGAAAAACACCGGTTTGGTACTATATGGCGTACGCGTTTGAGCTGATGCTCTACGCCGTCCGCGAAACGTTTCTTCCGATCGACACGCGCCTGTTCGGTCTTTCCGGCGAGATGATCGCCTATGTCGGCCACGTCATCGGATCTGTTGTTGTGATGCTCCTCTGGAGCGAGCGCTTCCGGCCGCTTCTTCGCGTGTCGGTCGCGCTTTTTGTGTGCGGATTCGTGCCGTTTCTGTTCGTTCCGGAAGGGACGCTCCGACCCGTCTTCGGCGTTCTCGCGATGACCGGGCTCGGGTGCGCGGTGACGTGTGCACGTTGCGGCTACGCGTTCGCGGCGACAAACGCCGACCGCTTCCGCGGCATCCTCATCATGACCGTGACCGTCGCGGGGATCTATCTCCTCGACGCGCTCGGCGTATCGGGGCCGGTCGTGACGAAGGCCCTCCCGCTCGTCTTCATCGTGCTCCTCGCCGGTTCGCTTCTGAAATTCCGCGAGGAGGATCTTACGGCGAAGAAGGAGTCCGACCGGAAGGACGCGCGGAGCCTGTACTGGGCGCTCGCGTTTATGATCGTCTATTTCGGCGTCGACGGCTATACGTATTCGATCATCGATACGGGAAACCGCACGGCGTACATCCTGTTCTGTGTCGGGATCGTCGCCAGCGCCGTCGTCCTTTACGTGACGTTCCATCGTTTCCGGTTCAGCGTCTGGCACCTCTGGACGCTGTTCTTCCTGTTCGCGATCCTGATGGGCATCTCTGCGGTTTTCGCGAAGGAGTTCGGAACGCCTCTTCCGACCCACGTTTTCGCGGGCCTTTCGATCCTCGGCTGGCCGCTCGCGATCTATATGCTCGCATGCGCCCAGGCCCGCTTCGCGAGCTACCGCCTCTTAAAGCGCTGCACGGTCATCTTCGCCGTCCTTTCGCCGCTTACGACGCTTTCGGACGACCTCGTCGAGTCGCTCGCGCCGGATAAGTTTCCTGTCGCGACGCTGATCTACGTGATCGTGATGCTCGCGCTGTTCCTTCTCACGCTTCCCCGGAGTTACCGGAGCCTCTTCGCGACAGGTGTTGCGTCGGAGCTTACGGAGATCGCCCCGGCGCAGCGGACGGACGGGTGCGCGAACGGAACGGACCGCTTTGCCGGGTACGACCTTACCCCGCGCCAGAAAGAGGTCGCGGAACTTCTTCTCGAGGCAAAGACCCGCCGCCAGATCTCGGGCGAGCTCGGCCTTTCCGAATCGACCGTGAAGACCCATACCTCTGAACTCTACCGCAAGCTCGGGATCAACTCCAGAGTCGAACTGTTCCGCATGTTCGGCGTCTCGGAAGCGGAATTCCCCCAAAAGGATGAATGACGCGCATCGCGTTTGTTTGCTATTCTTACTCTGACCTTGTATGTCCGCCCGTTTCGACGGCGATTGCAGTATCGAAAGAACCACAGAAAGAAGGCTGAGAGTATGAAAAAAATGTTCCTTTCCGTTGCGCTTGTTTTAGCGCTTGTTTTCACGCTGCTTCCGACGGCCGTGTTCGCCGCGACCGCGCCGACCGCCGCGGACCTCAAGACCCCGCCGGTCATCTCGAACCTCGAGATCCACGACGACGGCGACAAATTCGTCTGGCTTGAAATGACCGTCCAGACGCCCGCCAATGTCCTGAACGCCATCGATTACTACGAGAACCATGAACTCGGCTATAACCAGGCCGGCTACATCAGCGGGATCGAGCTGGATTACTCCATCGACGGCGGCGAGTGGCAGGTGACCAGCCTGGGCTTCTCTCCGAACTACGACCAGGGCGACGACCGCTGGAACGGGATCTTCGAGACAGAGTATTTGGACAGCCTCCAGGTAAAGTCCTGGGTCAAAGCCAAGGCCCGTTTCACCGGCGCGGCCGCGAACGGCGATGTGCGCTACAGCGACTGGTCGAACGAGATCTCTCTCAACGAACCGGCGGACTTCACCGCCTCCGACTGGGCGACGGAATACCTCGCGGCCGCGAACGGGATGAACATCATCCCGGCGGAACTCGCCTCCGAAGACCTTACGAAGCCGATCACGCGCCAGGAATTCGCGAAGGTCGCGGTCAAGCTCTATGAATCGCTGAGCGGCAAGAAGGCCGCCGCCTACACTGGCAAGCCGTTCTCCGACACGACCGATCCGGACGTCCTCAAGGCGTTCGATCTCAACCTCATCGACGGCTACCGCAACGACAACCAGCCCCGCACCGACGTCGTGAAATTCGGCCCGAACGACCTCCTTACCCGCGAGCAGATGTGCGCGATTCTCGCCCGCTGCTATAAGAAGGTGAACTTCAGCGGCTGGACGCTCGCGACAGACGGCAACTTCGACGCCCAGTTCAAGGCCTCGTACACCCGCACCCCGATCACGCTCGACAACGGCAAGAAGATCGACGCCTTCACGGATGAGAAGGACATCTCCTCGTGGGCGATGGACAGCGTCTACTTCCTCGTCTCGATCGACGCGATCAACGGCATGGGCGACGGCACGTTCGGCCCGCGCAACCTCACACCCGAGCAGGAAGCGAAAAAGGCCTGCAACGCCACCCGCGAACAGGCGCTGAAGGTCGCCGTCTGCATGGCCCAGTACTTCGCTCAGACTGAAGGAGGTAAATGACATGTCCCTTTTGAAAAACCTGACGTCCGGTATCGGTAAAGGCATCTCCGAGGGCATCTCGAACGCCGTCGGAAAGGCCGTCGACAAGGCCGTCCAGCCTGCCGCGGATAAGCTCGCGGGAGCCGCCGCCGAAGCCGTTGACAAGACCGCCGACGCTGTGACACAGAACGTCAATGAGATCAACGCCGCGGTCGCGGAAGCCCAGGGCGTGACGGCGGAAGCCGCCGGTGAAGCCGCGTCCGCGGCGAACGAAGCCGCGAAGGCCGCCGGAGCCGCTCCCCAGGGCGGGCTTGCGGGCCTCCAGGCAGCCGTCGGCGCGTGGACCCAGAACGCCGCGAACTTCGCGACGGAGATGTCGAAGAACTTCAAGGAGTGCCCCGTCTGCGGCGAAGTCTGCGAGGCGGACCGGAAGTTCTGCCCGAAGTGCGGCGCGAAGCTGCCCGACACGACGCTCGCGGAGGGCACCGTCTGCCCGAAGTGCGGCAAACAGAACACGATCGGAACGCGGTTCTGTTCCGAATGCGGAACGGTCCTCCCGGCGGCGGCGGAAGAAGTCGCGGCGGAGGAGGCCGAGCGCGCCGAACAGGAACGCATCGCGGCCGAGGAAGCCGCACGCGAGAAAGCGGAGGCCGAAGCCCGCGCCGCGCGCGAAGCGAAAGCCGCCGAGTCGAAATCCCCGCTGGACGATCTGAAGAACAAAGCTTCCTCGATCGGCAGCGACGTCGCGGATTCCGCCCTCAAGGCGGTCGGCGGACTGTTTAAGAAGTTCACGAAATAAAGGTTCCCCGGCGGGGCGGTTTTGCCGTTCCGCCTTTTTCATGTACCGACACACAGAAAGAAGGACATCATGCGTAAAAAACTCGTATCCGCGCTTCTCGTGCTTGCGCTCGTGATCGCACTCGTTCCGTCGGCTATATTCGCCGCCGATAAGCCCGCGCTATTTTCCGAGTTTCTGACGACCGGAAAGATCAGCGCGCCGGGAACGCCGTACATCCGCGTTTTTGTGGACGACAGCCGTACCTGGGGCGACGAACTCCAGCTCTGGACGATGCTCCCCAATGAGATCCGCCAGATCGCTGCCGCCGGCGAGAAATGGAACAAGGACAATCCCAACGGCGAAAACATGCTCCACAACCGGTTCGGCGTGGAGTCGCTCGACTTCTACATCCAGACCGATGCCCGTGTGGACGGCGGTTCGTGGCAGTACACGAGCGCGTGGGATTCGCCGGAAACCTTCTGGAGCATAGGCGACATGGCGTATGACACCTACCGCGCCGAGGGCGATGTCGCCTGGAACAACGCGCTGTTCGACGAACGGCTCTGCGAGCTCGACAACGACGACGCGAAGGAAGGCTTCCTCGGAAAGATGCTGACGTCATATGTGAACGAATACGGCGACACGCGCTACCAGTTCGACCTCAAGAACCACACCCTCGGCGTCCGCTGCCGCATCATGATGCGCTACATCGATCAGAATGACGGCCAGGTCAAGACGCTCATCTCCCCCTGGTCCGCCGAAACGTCGATCGGCAAAAACGGCAACCAGAAATCGCTCGCGGCTCCGAACGGCATCGAAGCGCCGACGCTCTCCCAGTTCGCGCTGAACGTCCATATGGACAGCGGCGAAAGCGTCTACGCCGACTATTTCATCACGATCCCGACGAGCGTCTACAACGGCATTCTGTACTGCGTCGCGGAAAAGAACATGTTCGAGCCGTATGAGATCGAGACCCAGATCCGCGTCGACGGCGGCCAGTGGACGGAGTTTACGATCGGCAACGGTACCTGGATCTTCGACGGTCTGCGCGGCGGCGGCCCGTCTTCCGATTACCAGTTCACGAAGGACTCGAAGATCGAGATCCGCGCGCGGATCATCAATGACCTCGGTCAGGTCTCGGCCTGGTCGAACATCGTCGGCAACAACGCGACGTTTACGTCCTCCGAATGGGCGACGCCGTACCTCAACACCGCGAACGAAATGGGCATCATCCCGGACGAGCTCGCGGACGCCGACCTCAAACAGCCGATCACGCGCCAGGAATTCGCGAAGGTCGCGGTCAAGCTCTATGAATCGCTGAGCGGCAAGACGGCCGCCGCGTATACCGGCAAGCCCTTCTCCGACACGACCGATGCGGACGTCATCAAGGCGTTCGACCTCAACCTGATCGACGGCTACCGCAACGACAACCAGCCCCGCACCGACGTCGTGAAGTTCGGCCCGAACGACCTCCTCACCCGCGAGCAGATGTGCGCGATCCTCGCACGCTGCTATAAGAAGGTGAACTTCAGCGGCTGGACGCTCCAGACGGACGGCAACTTCGACGCCCAATTCGCGGCGGCCTATACCCGCAAGCCGATCACGCTCGACAACGGCGCGAAGATCAACGCCTTCACCGACGAAAAGGATATCAGCGGCTGGGCGATGGACAGCGTCTACTTCCTCGTTTCGATCGATGCGCTGAACGGCTTGGGCGACGGCACGTTCGGCCCGCGGAACCTCACGCCCGAACAGGAAGCCCGGAAGGCCTGCAACGCCACCCGCGAACAGGCTCTGAAGGTCGCGGTCTGCATGGCCCAGGCGTTCGCCCGGTAAGGACCGGACGACGAGATTCGATAAAAGCGCAGAAAAACACCCCCGCAGAGCCTTTTTCCGGGCTTTGCGGGGGTTTTGTCATTTCGGGGGAAAACGTCGCTCAAAGAGGCTGTTTTTGCCCCTGAACGCAGTCCGAACTGGCGTCCTTTCGGAACCGGCCGGAAAACGGGATGCGTCCTTCTCAGGCGCGGAAGGCGTTTAATCGAAGCGTTTGAAAACGGGCTTTACGGCCGGCTTCGCGGCGGTTTCTTCTTCGGCTTTTTTCGCTTCCGCGGTGGCCTTTTCGGCTTCCTCCTTGGCCTTGCGTTCCGCCTCTTCGGCGGCGCGTTTCGCGTCTGCTTCGGCCTTTGCTTTCGCCTCCGCTTCCGTAGCGGCCTTCCGTTCGGCTTCCTTTTTTTCGAATTCCGCGACCGGCTCGCAGACGGCGGCGCCCGGCGCGCTCGCCGCGGCGAATGACGGTACGTTCCCGACGTCGTGTGCGGGAAGCGGCGTTCCGCACTTTTCACAGATGACGTTTTCGCCGGGGTTTTCCGCGCCGCAGACCGGACAGAGAACGGCCGGCTTCGCGTCGGACGGCGCGTCCGCTGCTTCGGCAGACGTTTCGGAAGAAGATTCCGCGGGGACGGAAGGGGCCGCGGCGCCTGCGGCAGACAAACCGCCGGCTGCCGCCATCGCGGCGTTCATCTGAGCGGCAAACGCCTCTTCGCCGCCGGCCGCCTCCACGGCTTGGCTCATTGCGCTGTCAAGACCTTCGAGACCGCCGGCCGCTTCAAGAGCGGCGTTGGCTTGCTCAAGCTCGGGACCGAGATCGTTCAGCGCCTGGAAAGCCTCGGAGAGTCCGCCGATCGCATCCGCAAATGACGCGCCGAGTCCGCCCGGGGAGTCGGGATTCTTCGGTTCGACCGGTTCTTCGGCCTTCTTCGCCGCCTCCTTTTCGGCTTTCTTCGCCTCGGCCTTTTCCTTCGCGGATTCGACGATCTTATCGGCGGCCTTGTCCACCGCCTCGCCGACGCCCTGGGCGACCTTATTCGAGGCGGAATTCACGGCGGAAGAAACGGTCTTTTCGACCGCGTTTTCAATGCTCTTTCCGAGGCTGTTCGCGACCCCGTCAACGACGCTTTTCTTCAGTTTATCCAGTAATGACATAAGACACCTCCCGTTCGGCAAGCGTATCGGACAGATGAAAAACGAATAAAGATGCGTATTTACAGGCATCCAATCTCATTTTATTCTACCCGCTTAAAAACCGGAGCGCAATCGGAACACAAAAAAGACGGACCCGTTTCGGGTCCGCCTTTTGGGGGAGCAGGGGGAAGGAACGGCTTATTTTCCCGCGAAGAGATCCTTCGGATAGAGACCGCTCTCCTGGAAGCCGCGGAGCGTTTCCTGGACGGGCGCGAGGTCTTCGTGATACGTCACGCCGTACCAGCGGTCGTTCGTGCGGAGAACCGTGACGGTCGCGGCGCCTTTTTCGAGCTGGGAGGAGACGGAATCGGGAAGCAGATACTCGCCCTTGAGCGGGTTTTCGTGGAGCGCCTTTACGAGGAACGGATCGAGGCCCTCTTCAAGCGTGTCGAGGAAGCCCTTCGTAAAGCCCCAGAGGTTCATCGAAACGGGCGTGTCGGACGCGAGGGCCGTGTCCTTCGTGATCTCGTGCGTTTCGACGACTTCGGTAAGGAGGCCGTCTTTTACCTTGCAGACGCCGCGCGTTACGCCGCCGTTCTCGGAGAGCGTGTTCGCGACGTTGTAGGCCATCATGCAGTATTGGCCCTCTTCGGCGGTCTCGAGGAACTGATAGACGGGACCGAACGCGCCGCGGCCGTAGTAATCGTCGGAGTTGATGACGGCGAACGGGCCGTTCAGAACGGGCTTCGCCGCGAGGATCGCGTGGCTCGTTCCCCATGGCTTTACGCGGCCTTCGGGAACGCTGTAGATCGAGGGGATGTTGCCGACGCGCTGGAAGACGAGCTTTACCTCGCAGTCCGCGGGGATCTTCGAGGTCACGAGGCTTGTGAAATCGCCAAGGATCTCGTCCTTGATGACGAAGACGAATTTGCGGAAGCCGGCCTTCCTTGCGTCGTAGAGCGAATAGGCAAGGATCGGCTCGCCGTTCAGGCCGATCGGCGCGATCTGTTTCAGGCCGCCGAACCGGCTGCCCATTCCGGCCGCCATGATGACGAGGGCCGGTTTATCCTGTGAAAAGGCCATAGGGGTACTCCTTTCAAACGGGTTGCGTGGATGGTTGGATCCTTACCGCGAATGCGGAATGGAATCTGTTGAAAACAGTATAACACAAACCCGCCAGAGTTTGATACAATAAAGACATGTTATCCGAAGAACCGAACAGCGAAAGGGACGTGCGACATGAAGCAATTTGACAAAAACAGCGACTCCGTTACCCGCATCCTCGTCACGAACGACGACGGTATTTCCTCAGTGGGGCTTGCGTGCCTCGTAAAGGCGCTTTCGAAGCTTCCGGACACCGAGGTCTACGTCTCCGTACCGGCCGTTCAGCAGAGCGGAATGAGCCACGCGACGTCGCTGAAATCCCATACCCATGTCGAGGAGGTCGAGCTCGAGGGCGCGACGCAGGCGTTTACCGTCGACAGCACCCCGTCGGATTCCTGCCTGTTCGGACTGGAGCTCTTCAACCGCGAGGGGATTCACCCCGACATCGTCGTCTCGGGCATCAACCACGGCTTCAACACCGCCGAGGACACCCACTATTCGGGGACCGTCGGCGCCGCGATGGAAGGTCTGATGGACGGGATCCCCGCGATCGCGATCTCGACGGAGCGTTTTCCCTACGTCGACCGGCCCTATCAGCCGTCCGACTTCGAATCGGCCTGCGCCGCGGTGATCCGGTTCCTGCCGTATGCGCTGAAGGCCGGGAACGACTATATGTTCAACATCAACGTCGCGAACGTTCCGCCGTCCGAGATCAAGGGCTGGCGCGCGACGGCGGTCGGCCACGTCCATTACGAGCTCGAGATGAAGGACGAGCGCGTGGACGAAAAGTCGTTCGACCGCTGGTATGAGAATCCGTTCCGCGTGATGGGCAATTCCGAGACCCATCCCGGGACCGATACGGCGGCGCTGATCGACGGCTACGTCTCCGTTACGCCGATCCGCCGCGAATGGACGGGCTTCGAGAAGATTGCCGAACTCCAGGCCCTCGTCGGCGACTGGAAGCTCGGCGACTAAACGGTCTCCGGCAGGCTGTGAAGCAGTCGCGGAAGAAACAAGAACGAAGCACGATGAAAATCTTCGCACACGCAAAAATCAATCTCGACCTTCACATTCTCGGGAAACGGCCGGACGGCTACCACGAGCTCTCGACGATCATGCAGGGCCTCGCGCTCGCGGACGAGCTCACGGTGGAAGCTGTGCCGGCGGATTCGCCGGAAATACTGCTTTCCGTTTCCGGTGCGGAACTGCCTGCCGATCGGTCGAATCTTGCATGGAAAGCGGCGGATGTGATGCTCAGGGAAGCCGCGCGAAGAGGAAAAAGCGTTCTTTTTTCCGTCCGGATCTGCCTGGAAAAGCGGATCCCGTTCGCAGCCGGTCTCGGCGGCGGCTCTTCGGACGCCGCCGCGGTCCTTGTCGCGCTGAACGAGCTGCTCGGCCTCTATCTCCCGACGGAGATCCTTTCCTCGATCGGAAAGCGGATCGGCGCGGACGTGCCGTTCTGCATTCTGGTCAACACGGGGGAATGCGCCGCCGCCCACTGTACGGGGATCGGCGACTTCATCGATCCCGTTCCCGCGGAGGAACGGTTCTGCGTCCTCGTAAAGCCGGCGCTTGACCTTTCGACGCCCGCGATGTACCGCGCGTGGGACGAGATGGGGACCGTCGCAACGAACGATTTCGAGCCGATCGCGGAATACAGATACCCGGAGATCCGTGCGGTAAAAGAGGCAATCCGGGACGCATCGCAAATAGGCGATGCGCCTAATGATTTCAACGGTTTGGCGACGCACCTCGGCGATCCGACCGACCGCTCTTCGGCTTTTCAGATCCAGATGAGCGGCTCAGGCCCGACGTTCTTCGCGCTCTTCGAAACGGAGGAGGACGCCTCACGCGTCGCTTCGCGCCTCGAGGGCCGTTTCCCGACCGTGATCCTCACGAAAACGCTCGCGGACTGACGAACCCCGCGAGCAGCCGGGCGCAACATATTATGGAACAATAAAACCCCGCTTCTCAGCGGGGTTTTCGGTTGTCTGAAAAAACGTCGTGGCTTTGTCCGCCGGACTTCTAGAAGAACGACGCGACCTCGTCCTCCGGAGGCTCGGCCGGTTCGAGCGAGGAGACGTGGAGGATCGGACCCTTCTGGCCGCCGTAGGCGGAGCTCGCGGCGATCTCGATCCGCGCCGTCAGCGTATACCACTTCTTCGGCTCCGGCTTCGCGCCGTAGCGCATGCAGACGAGGCCGGTCCACTGGATGTCCTCGACGCAGCACGTCATCAACTGGCGGCCGACGGCGAAGACGCCATTCGGAAGCTTTCCGGAGTAGGCCGCGACAGCCTTGAAGCGCACGACCTTCCCGTCGTACTTCTTCATATCCTCGGACATATCGCGATACCAGTACGCGTAGTCGCGATCGGCGATCTCGATGACGTCGGCGTTGATGTCGAAGGGGAGCGGATCCTCGATCTCGTCGGGCTCGGTCCGCCCGTCGGGATACTCGTAGAAGATCTGGGCCCTCCGGCTCGCGCCGCGGACGATCTTGTGGAAGGCCATCATCTCGTAGTCGTCCGACCAGCGGTTGAAGACGATGACGTCGCAGGTCTGGAGCTTGTCGAACGTCAGCTGGCGCATGTTCGCGTTGTACGAAAGGTACGTCGCGGAATCGGCGAAGCTGAACTCCTGGTAGACGACCCAGTTTTCGGGAAGCGCCGTAAAGAGATCGTTCAGGAGCCACATCCCGTTGTATTCGATGACGGCGCGCTCGGCCTTGTATTTCTTCAGCTGGCTCTGGAAAAAGACGGGATTCAGCGCGCCCTTTTCCTCAAGCAAAACCGGGAATACGTTCTTTCCCGAATAGCGCGACGGGTCATATTCCTCGATCCCCTCCTCGCAGATCACGAGGAGCGTCCGCTCGCCGTTGTTGAACTGGGGGTCTTCGAGCGTTTCCTGGATGAATTTCGTCTTTCCGGATTCCAGAAAACCCGTAAACAGATATACCGGTACTTCTTTCATAACGGCCTCTTACAGTTCGAACAGCTTTTCGACGGCGTCTTCCTTCAGCTCGGCGCCGATGACGCAGAGCAGGCCGGTCGTCGCGGCGGGACCCTTGCGGACCTCCGCTTCGCCGGGCGTAAAGTCGAAGTGGATCCAGCTTCCGTCCGGGCTCTCGACGATGCCCTTCGCGCGGAGGATCATGCCGTACGTTTCGCTGTCGTTGAGGGCGTCGAGCTTCGAGCGGATCGTCTCTTCGTCGTAGCGCTTCGCCGTCTCGCGGCCCCAGCTCGTGAAGACCTCGTCGGCGTCGTGCTCGCCGTGGTGATGATGGTGATGGTGGTGGCCGTGTTCGTGACCGTGATGGTGATGTTCGTGGCCTTCGTGCTCGTCGTCATCATCGTCGTCGTGGTGATGATGTTCGTGCTCATGTTCATCATCGTCATCGTCATCGTCGTCGTCATGGTGGTGATGGTGTTCGTGGCCTTCGTGTTCATCGTCATGGTGGTGATGATGGTGATGGTGTTCGTCCTCGTCACCGTCCTCGGCCTCTTCCTCCTCGAGCTCACGGACGTGGTGTTCGATCAGCGCCTTCAGGCTTTCGAAGAGCTCGTCGCGACCGTCGACCGCCTCGAGGATCTGGAGGCCGGAGAGCTTGTCCCACGGCGCCGTCAGGATCACGGCGTCCTTGTTGTGTTCGCGGAGAAGCTGAACGGCTTCGGTGACCTTCGCTTCGGGAAGAAGGCCCGTCCGGCTCAGAATGATGCAGTGGGCGGATTCGACCTGGTCGTCGAAAAATTCACCGAAGTTCTTCATATACATCTTGCATTTCCCGGCGTCGACGACGGTCGTAAGACCGCCGAGCTCGAGGTCCGGAGAGCCGGTCGCCATCACGGCCGCGGCGACCTCGGAGAGCTTTCCGACGCCGGAGGGCTCGATGATGATCCGGTCGGGATTGTAGTCGCGGACGACCATCTTCAGCGCCTCTTTAAAATCGCCGGTAAGAGAGCAGCAGATGCAGCCCGAATTCATTTCGTGGATCTCGACGCCGGCGTCCTTGAGGAAGCCGCTGTCGATGCCGATCTCGCCGAATTCATTCTCGATGATCACGATCTTCTGACCCTTATACGCCTCCGCGACGAGCTTGCGGATCAGCGTCGTTTTCCCCGCGCCGAGGAAGCCGGAGTAAATGTCGATTCTTGTCATACGTTACGCCTTCTTTCGTTCAAATGGTATTTTCATTATACCCTCATTCGCGGCGCGATATCAAATCGATTTTTGCCCGACTGGTTTTTTGAAGGAAATCCGTGGAAACGAAGCAAAACGCCCGCCGGAGGGCGGGACGCTTTGCGTACGATATGAGGCTTTTTCGCCTGAGGCGCAAAAGGAGGAACCGTGTTACCGAAGGACGTAGTAGAGGCTGCCGTCCGAGATGCCGGCGGCGATGACGTCCGCGCCGCGGATCGTGTAGATTTCGGTTTCGCCGTCGTATACGGCGAGGCGGACCGGATCGGAGGCGGGATTGTCGCTGTCGGCGTCGAGAAGGGCGATGAGATACCCTTCGCTCGCATCCATCTTACGGAGCGGCGTCGTACCGATGCGCGTCGGACCGTGGTCCTTTGTCAGAACGTAAAGTGGGTTGTCGCCCGTTTTATAGGCGTATGTTTCGCTTTTCCCAGATGGAGTCGAGACGGCGCTTTGCAGATACTTCGTCGTGCCGACCGCATAATAGACCGTTCCGTTCACGACCGTAAACTGCGTGATATACGCATCGGTCGTCTGCGTTGTTTGCGCGAAGGGGTTGTAGGTCGTATGGACCGGTCCTACAAGCGTCCGGACGTTTCCGCCGTCGAGATCGCAGGCTTTGAGGGCGTGATCCTCCGCGGTCAGGTAGTAGATCGTGTCGCCCTCGACAAAGAGCGAATCGGCGTATTCGGTGAGGAACGTCGTTTCGCCGGTTTCTGGATCGATCGAGCAGACGCGGCTGTACTGGGGCCACACAAGGTCCGGCTCATAATACTTCGTCCAGCTTTTTTCGTACCACGTATCCTCCGTGTACGCATCCGGATTTGCACGGGCAAACGAATTGTGGGCGAGTGTGTAGATCATTCCGTTCGATTCGTAGAGGAAGCCGTGTGTGGGGAAGGAATACGAGAAGCCGCCGGTTTCGCTTTCCTTTGTGGTGCTCGCGTAAAGATAGCCGGGCTCGCCGAACGCCTCCCAGGAATCGCTGCCGCTGCGGCGGATGACGAGATTTCCGTACGTCTGGGCGGAATAATGATGCGCAATCAGCGTATAGGCGTCCGTCTCGAGAATCTCGCCGTTCATGCTGTTGAAATACGTTTTCCCGTCATCCGGATTG
>Ga0079305_1002214_pt1 | contig 18318 bp, 14 predicted proteins | sample LMS_cellobiose_e_FD_79183 | JGI IMG/M metagenome (GOLD analysis project Ga0079305, IMG submission 79183) | Rumen-fistulated moose microbial communities from Alaska, USA - LMS_cellobiose_enrichment | ecosystem: Host-associated > Mammals > Digestive system > Stomach > Rumen fluid ... | reverse complement strand
GAAAACATGGACAAGGTCAATCTGTTTTTCAGTGAATGGGGGTATTTCGCTCTTTTCGCGGCGGCTCTGACACCAATTCCTTTTAAAGTTTTTACCATAACCGCCGGGATAGCTCATATGTCGATTCCGATTTTAATGATTGCCTCCTTTACCGGCCGGAGCCTTCGTTTTTTTACTGTGGCAACACTGATTTACATTTTCGGTCCGATGATTAAAGACTGGATTGATAAATATTTCGGTATTTTAACGTTTGTCTTTTTGATATTGTTGATACTTGGTTTTTACTGTATTAAATTTGTTATGTAATTTTTCTTTTTGTCGAATTCCGAAAACTCCGTTCGCTCGTTTTCATTATTTTTACGGTATACCATTCATGCAGATAATAAGTGAAATGAGTGAAATTCGACAGGAAACGAGTGCTCTTTCATTATGTCCGATAACATATCAAATGATTTTTTCAGCAGCAGTGACAGTGTCCGTTCCGCTCATTCATTAAACCATGCACAAAAAGTCACCTTTTCTGAACCGTTACTTCTTCAGAATGGGAGTGAATTACCCAATGTTACCATTGTTTATGAGACATACGGGACGTTGAACGAAAACAAGGATAACGCTATTCTGATTTGTCACGCGCTTTCCGGCGATTCGCATGTTGCGTCTCATGATGAAGACGACGATCCCGGCTGGTGGGAAATTCTGGTTGGTCCGGATAAAATGATTGACACAAACAAATATTTCGTCATTTGTCCCAATGTGCTGGGCGGGTGCCGGGGGACAACGGGACCGGACAGTATTAACCCGATGACCGGTCAACGTTACGGAATGGATTTTCCCTCGATTACGATTGCTGATATTGTCGAGGTACAGTACCTGCTGATTCGGCATCTGGGTATTGAACGGTTGCTGGCGGTGATTGGAGGATCGCTTGGCGGCCTTATGGTTCTTGACTGGACAACCCGTTTTCCGGATCGTGTTTCCAATGCGGTTGCGATTGCGGTTGCTCCCCGATTAACGAGTCAGTCACTGGCGTTTGACATTGTCGCGCGGAACGCGATTCAAAGTGACCCGCATTTTTATGGAGGACAGTATTACGACAAAGGGACCGGTCCGTCCACGGGGCTGGCGATTGCGCGTATGCTAGGGCATATCACCTATCTTTCCCGTGAGTCAATGACGCGAAAATTCGACGCGACACGAAATGTCGGCCGGCAACTTGACACGTCATTTGAAACAAAGTTTTCTGTTGGTTCCTACCTTGCTCATCAGGGAAATAAATTTGTCGAACGCTTTGACGCGAACAGCTATCTGACTCTTTCGATGGTGATCGACACCTTTGATCTGGGAGAAACCCAGGAAGAGCGGATTCAACTGCTCCGTAAATCAATGTGCCGCTGGTTGATCATCAGTTTCAGCTCGGATTGGCTTTTCCCCCCGTTTCAAGCACAGGAAATCGTTCGAACCCTCATCGCGGTTGATAAACGGGTCAGTTATTGTAACATTGAAAGCGACTGCGGTCATGACGCTTTTCTGTTGGAAAACAATCTCCCGCTTTATGGCGGTTTGATTCAGGCGTTTCTGAAAAACGGTTATGAAGAACATGTTGCCCGCGCTCAGTTTGAACCGATGGGGGGACTGTCCGGAAATCAAAGAGCCCCGGCCCATCTCCATGGCACAAAGCATCGAATTGACTATGATGGCATTATTGATCTGATCCCTCCTCAGGCGAAAATTTTGGATTTGGGATGCGGTAAAGGAGATCTGTTGTACCAGTTGAAACAACGGGGACACAGTCATCTGGTAGGTATGGAAATTGAAGAACAACTGATATTGAAATGTGTTCATCGTGGCCTGGATGTTCTTCATTCCGATATCAATAAAGGCCTGAAGGACTTTGCCGATAAACAGTTTGATTTTGTGATTCTTTCCAAAACATTACAGACAGTACGAAATGTTGAGCTGATTCTGGAGGAAATGTTGCGGGTTGGAACGCGGGTGATAGTCAGCTTTCCGAATTTGGGATATTACAGGTTTCGGGCTGAATTGAATGAGTCGGGACGGGCGCCCCGAATTGATCCGCGACCGGGAAGGCTCTGGTATAACACCAACGACGTTCGCTTTTTAACTCTTACTGATTTTGAACAGTTTTGTCATGAGAAAGGGTATCGAATTCATCGTCAAATTGCCTTCGATACGGAGCTTGATGCTGTTGTGGAGAGCAATCCAAACCTGAATGCCGATGTCGCTATTGTGGTTTTAAGCCGGGAATGAAATTTCGGCAATTCCTCTTTTCCCGGGAACAAGGAACCCGCTGGAACTCTTTTCTCAATCAGCGTTTCGGTAAAATCCCGAAAACGGAACTGATGATCCCGAGAAGTAAAAGAAGGGTTCCTGTTACGATGGTAACAGACAATCCAACATAAAATGATTGCGGACGGTATTCCATCGTGATATCGAACGTTCCGGCGGGTAGTGTTATTTTTCTTAAAAAATGATGCGACTTTACTACAGGAACCGAAAAGGATTTCTGGCTGTTGATGTTGTTATCAGGGGAATTCTGTTTTACACCAGTGGTGTCCGGCGTTACGATAACCTGCCAGCCAGGGGCATATTGTTCAACAAACAGCAAGTCTGCCTTTTTGACTAGTTTTGCTTTATATTGGATTCTGTTGGGGGTATAATCCAATATCTGAACCGATTCTGCCTGTTTTTCCTGAGCGGAGAGGGAATCCTGTCCGGAATGGATGATTTTTACCCTTGTCGTCGGTTTTTGAATTTTCAGGAGTACGGTATCCCTGGGACACCATTTTTGATGGTTCATATCGACCGGACGGTAACGGGTTAGATGCGCTTTTGAATTGATCGGTTCAATTCGATAGGAAACGTCCAGAAATTCAAGCGTCTTGTCAATGTCGTGATGAGTCCGTATCAAGTTGGAAAAATGGTAATAATCGTTGTTCATCATGGTTCCGCGAACATCGATCACGGCAATTCCGTAACGATAAGAGTATTTGGGAAACAAAGAGGCCCGATCCCAAATGATCCGTTCTGAAATACGGCCAGTTGATGATTCCTGTTGAAATGCCTGAGGAAACCAGATTGGATGACGTAGTATTCGCGTCGGCGGCTGATGATCTGACGGCGGTTGTTTCTGCCGTATGGCGGAGACAAAGCCGGGACAGCGGTCAAAATATTTCTGCGGAACAGTTACAATCATCCAGCGGTTGGCCAGATAAATATCGGCGACGAGTAAAAGTAACAGAATGATCCCCTGTTTTTCTTTAAGCCATTTAAAAATGCCGTCGGGTTTGGATGATGTGACCGACGGCAAAAAGTCGGCCTTAGACGGTCGGGAAAAACGTGATAAAATGTTCTGTCCAGTCGGCAGGTCCTGTAAAAATGAACAGGGGGATAGCAGGAGCGACAAAACGGTTGTCAATAAAACGGTTTGAATCAGGCTGTTGCGAACGGACTGAAAACATAATGTTGCCTGCCAGGGGCCGTAAAGTGAATCCGGGGTTATCTGTAGCCGGGTCAGAAAAACATTCTTGAAAATACCAAGTAAAACCAGTAAACAAACCGAAAATATCAAAAGTCCCCAAATCAGTTTTTGCAGTAATGTTATTCCGGTTTTCTGATGGTTATGCTGTTGTATTGTGTTTGTTATATTAAAATCCCAACCGAATCCGGCCAGAACTGCCAGACCGAAAGTAGCGAATGTCATCAATTTTGCGGGGTAACGGAACAACGAGAATTTCGGAATCAATCCATTGAGCAGCCAGTAAAGACCGCCGATGGGATCACCGTTGACAAAAGAGGCGGGAACAGGTGTTCCAAGAATGATGTGCTGTACCGTCCGGATTCCCCAGACAATGCCAAACCCGCCCATGGAAGCGAGCAGGAATCCAATTGTCAGCCAGCTTATCCAGACCTGAATAACATGGCGGTCGTTTAATGTTTGAAACGGATTTCTGTTCCATGGTGTTTCGGATTGAGAAAACGTTTGTGTCGGGGAGGATTGGTCGGGTGGCAATGAATCCCGCCAGCGGAACCGAAAGGCGGTTATGGCCAGTAAAACCGGTAATAGTCCCATATACAGAGAAGGAACCCAGACCGCGATTTCATTGGGAAGCGCGGACATCCAGCGTGAGTGTTGCGGAAACTGACATCCTCCAAAATTAGGATATAAAAGTTCCGGGAATCGCCAGGGAGCGGTACTGAATCGATATTGTGCCGCGGCATGACCTCCTTGTTCAATTTGATCACAAAGAATATAATTTGACCAGTATTGTTGAAATCGGGAACCGGGAGAATGAACCGATCGTTCAGAAAACCGGCTCATTTCGATAGTTGGAAGCAACTGAAATGCGGTAAGTCCGATAGTTGTCACACAAACCAGAATGAGCATCAAAAGCCGTTTTTGTATTGATGTGTGCCGTGAATTGGAGGAAAAGAACAGCAGACCGGTTGTCTGACTGAAATTTTTTTCAACATTCTGTTTCGTTTGGTCTTCTTTTTTTATGATGCGTCTCGCGTAAAAACTGTCAACGCCCAGGAGTGCGAAAAGCAGTAAGATGGTCAGATAAACGGTTTGTGGCTCACCCCCGAGCAGAATCATACATAAAATACCAACAAGGACGATAAAATTACCCCATCTTGCCTGTTTTATAAAGGAGTGTCCCATCGCGATTGCCCAGGGAAGCCACGCGGCTCCAACCAAAAAGATCGGATTGGAATATTGAAAAAGAATACTGCCGGAAAAAGTGAAGGCAATGGCCGATATCGAGGCCGCCCCAGGGGAAAATATCCAGAACCTCATCAGGAAATACATTCCCGAAAACGCCAGTAATACATGAAAAACGATGTATATTTTAAAACAACCGGCGTAGGAAAGCGGTGTTCGACCAGCGAGAAAAAATATGAGCTTGACCGGATAAAAGACCGAGGAGGTTAAATTGGCCGCTAAGGGTTGGCCCAGATTTTCATAAGGGTCCCAAAGTGGAATCCGGCCTTTGTTCCATTCCGTTTGTACCTGTTCAAAAAGGGGATAATAGAAACAAGCGACGTCTCGATAGGCAAATTGCCGGTCACCCCATAAAATTTTTCCAAAAAAAAGCCCTGATGGCAAGAGTAAAAAAAAGACAAAGATCAGAAATTGTTTTGAAGAATGAAGATTAAAACAGCTCATGTCTGAATTTTACAGCTATTCAGGGGGACAATGTTATCTTTGTGGGTAAACAAAGATAAAAGACGTTATTAACGAATCTGGTTAAAACGTTAATAACGGTAAATACCTGTTTATTTTTGAGAAACAGTATTATTCTTTTTACCGGAAACGGTTTCTTTTGTCAAGGATTCCTGTTCCGGTGATTCCGGCGATGACCAGCGATCCAGAACTTCCAGAATCTGATGATCCAGTTTGTCCAGACGCTCCAGCAGGTCATTGTGCTGGGAATCGAGACGAAAAATCAAACGATCCGAGGGAATCATCATAAATTATAACTCCAATATTATTTATTTTGACCAGTGTTGGCGGAAAAGCCGGTTTTTTAAACGGATAAGTTCAGTTTTATATCGACAGAAGAAGGGGAAGAACAGCAATTTTTCAGATACTGGTCAAATTATCAGTATTTTCAAAAAATTTTATTTATTTTTTTTATTTTGATGAATGAAAATTTTTATACCGGGTACACCTTATACTCCGGCGGAAATGGTATCAGATAGGCTTTTCTGTTGTTGTCCGGGGTAAATTAAAGAAAAAAAGTGAATTTTTAACTGTCCGGGTTAAAATAATTCAGAGAAATAATCCGAATCCGGGAATTTTTTTGTTTCCCGTCACTGGACATATTCCCGGTTTGGGGATATACTATACATTTATATTTTACAATTAAGGAGCACTCCGTGTGGTTATTGTGTTTTCGAAAGGGGAGCTGTTGAGAACAGTGACGGAAATGCAGGAGACAGCGGAGCAGGAATATTGAAAAAACGTAAGTTTTTGATGCCTTGACGGGTATCGGAAATTTTTGGGATATTTATCTGATTATCTTCGTCGGGCTTTGGGGTTTTTTGTTGTTTGCCGGAACAAAGTCGACAGTATTTATCAGTATCACAACAATAGAAAGAGGAAAGGTGAGTTTTTGTGGTCAAGCTGACATTAAGAGAAAAGGAAAACATTCAGGACGCTGTTCGTCGTTTTCGTAAACTTGTTGAACGTAGTGGAATCAAAAAGGAAATGCGACGACGTGAAAATTATGAGAAGCCGAGCGAAACAAAACGTCGTGCCCGTCTTCGCGCGGAGCGTCGCGCTGTCCGTGCCGCGAAAATGGCGGCTCACTGATTTTTTACTGAAGTCATTTTGACCATTAAGTAACCTGGTTCAGTTGTGTAATATTTTTATTTGGCGGCCAATAAAAGCTTTTGGATTTTTATGCTTTGAGGAGATATTTTGACAGGGCGTAAGGGACGGAAGTTTGGGAGAGTTATGCCAATATTTGAAAATTTTCGTCTGGTGTGGTTTACTCTTTAGAGGAAATTGACGTTCAGGATTCGTTGATGAAACTCGAGTGAAATCGATATCGTATCAGGTATGACCTCTTTTTCGACTTTTGCTATCGAAAAAGGGGTTTTTTTATTGTGATGAAAAAGAGGTGAGGGGAAACCGTGTATTTTCGGTATCAGGATCAAAAAGCACTCCTGTTTGCTTCTCTGTTTGGATTGTTATGTCTTTGGACGCTCCGTTTTCAGACGGTATCAATTCCTGTTTCTTTTCCTGAAACATCGGAAAACACAGCAGTTTCCGGACTGTATCACGTTGGTGTGGAATTGGTTTCACAAAACGACTCATTTCTTTTTCAGGTGGATATAAACACCGCTGACTGGTCTGAGTTTGCGTTGCTTCCCGGAATAGGTGAGGTCCTTTCCAGGCGGATTGTTGAATCGCGGGAACAGGAGGGGTTGTTTCAGTCTCCGAAGGAAATTATCCGGGTTAAAGGGATCGGTGAAAAGAAATTTCAGAAAATAGCCCCTTATTTGATCATTCGTGATGTTCAGGAGGCAAATTCAAAAAAATAAGTTTGTATCAGCTTGGAATGTCCGGAGAGACATCCATCATAAGGAGGATATTTTGGATTCGTTAATGATGAAAGCGATGCGGCGGGAACCGGTTGATCGGACGCCTGTCTGGTTAATGCGCCAGGCTGGTCGTTACATGGCGGAATACCGTGCCGTTCGCGAGCGGATGTCGTTTTTGGAGCTTTGCCGGAATCCGAAATTATGCGCTGAAGTGATGCAAACCGCCGTTGAGAAAATCGGTGTGGACGCGGCTATCATCTTTTCCGATCTTCTTTTAATTTTGGAGGCGATGGGATTCAATCTTGAATTTTCGGCCGGCGATGGGCCTGTCCTGCATAATCCTTTGAGAACCGCGACGGATTTAAAAGTCATTCATGAGCTCATGGACGTTTCATCGCTCGATTATGTATTTGAGACGGTTTCCGAAACGCGAAAAGTAATCAGCAGGGACAAGCCGGTCATTGGATTTGCCGGGGCGCCTTTTACGTTGGCCGGTTACGCGATTGAGGGTGGCGGCAGTCGGTCGTTTCTTCACACGAAAAAACTGATGTATACCCGGCCCGACGTATGGCATGAATTTATGGAACGAATAGCCCGTTCCGCTGCCCGATACCTTAATGCGCAAATTGACGCGGGAGCTTCCATTGTTCAGGTTTTTGACAGTTGGGTCGGCTGTCTCGGTGTTGAGGACTACAGACGCTTTGTTTTACCTCATACCCGGCTGTTGATGGAGCTGGTGACGACGGGGACGCCCATTATCTATTTTGGAACCGGAAATCCCGCTTTGCTGGGAGAGTTTGCGAAAGTTGGCGATTGTGCGTTGGGAATTGACTGGCGGACATCATTGACATCGGCTTGGAAAACGGTTGGTGACGATCGGGTCCTTCAGGGAAATCTGGATCCCGCTGTTTTACTTGCTTCACCGGATTTTATTCGGCAGGAGGTACGGCGGATTTTGACAGAAACGAAGGGCCATCCCGGTTTTATCTTTAACCTGGGACATGGAGTTTTGAAGGAAACGCCGGTCGAAAATGTCAGAATTCTGGTTGACGCGGTTCATGAAGGGATTTCCTGACGTTTTGATCGTTTATCCTGTCGAAAATGATCGACAAAAGAGCCTGTGTTAAACACTTCAGGGACAGACGCTGTTATGTCAGAATCCGTTGTTCTCGATATAGTAACCGAGTAAAACTGTATTGGACAGATAAAGGATTTTTCCGTCAGCGTCTGTTTCTCTGGTGGTTTCGCGGAGAACACTTCCGGGAATCCGGGTGGAGTGAACCGTTGTTGTGTAAGAGGTTCCGCTTCCTTTTTGGGTTATCGTCTGAGATCGGTAGGTGATCAGATTGTTTCCCAAAATCAGATTGGCCGACGTTTTCAATACCTGGGTTATTGAATAACTCAGAAGTTGTTCTGTCGGATGTTCCTGTGAAGGAAGGCTGAAAGTTCTGGTTTCTTTCTGTAATTGATAGGGGGCTGTTACCGTTGAGTACCAACGGGTTGTGCTTTCCTTCCATTGTGGGGTCACTTGTTCACTGTGTTCCATATAGCACGGAATGACTTTACGCGCGATCACCAGATTTGTGGCTTCAGTGGTTTTTTCCTTTTCCTGATTCTCGTTATAAAGATTACCTAAAAAATCATATTTAATCAACTCCGGGTCCTTCGTATATGTCGACAGTCCCATCTTAATAGAAACTTCGCGTTTTAATACGTAACCGTCAGATTCGAGATGATCAAGGGTCCATTTTGTTTCCGTGGAACTTTTCAGCGGTTTACCCTCTTCAAATGAGGTGCAAAGCGTTCGGGTACGGCACCAGCTCCCCGGTTGAAACGATCCCCAGGGAGACATGTTCATGTTTATTTTATCGTTATCCTGCGATGTCACGACTGGAAATGTATCAAATTCCGCCTCCTGCGGATCAACGGTTTCCGTTTCTTCAGAGGGGAAATCGGAAGTCGGAGACAACGTCTGTTTTGCAGACGGATAATTTGGTGATTCAGAATCAGAGAACGGTTTGATATCCGGATTCGGCTCTATGTCCTTGTCGTCGAGCAGAAATTCTTCCGGATTATTCTCCGGCAACACCAGTTCAGGGGCGTTATCGGGCAGAACCGGCCCGGAAAGGTGATTCGGTAATGAAAGGTCCGGGTCGTCCTCCGGTAATGTCAGGACAAAATTCTCCTCCGGCCTGTTAATTCCCAAAGGTAATTGTTCCGGATCTGCCGTATTTACAGACGGATTTTCCCTGACAGGCGATTCCTCAACCTGTGAGAAAACCGCCAGGGAAAAAAAGATAAGACCAACCGGTCCGATTCCGGTCAGGACTCTTCCGGCATGCCTCCAATGCAGACGTAAAGAACGCCGGCATAAACGACGAAGCAGAAAGAATAAAAAGGATTTTTTGGGAATCATTGTCGGTTATAAAATACCGTTACCGGTTATAAATTTTCAAAAATTTCGGGAATTAAGGAATCATAAGCCGGAGAAATCGTTTTCATGTTCAAAAAAAGTTTTTCCGGATTGAAATTGACTTTTAATGTGGGTGACTGGTTTTCAAGCGTTGCCGCCAACTCCTGGGGAGTCCCGGAAACAGGTCGCATTTGAATCAACCAGGAAGGCATCGTGCCCAGTTGGGATTTGGGGAACAACTCGGCGTTTCCTTCAACAATACTCAAGTCGGTAATTTTGGGGCTGGCTGCCAGCTGGGGGAGTAACCGTTCCGCCCGGTTCTTCAGGTTGGCCAAAGGCGTTGAAAGTGTTTGAAGGATAGGAATACTGGTTAAGGCATCGGCGTCCTGATAAAGATTTAATGTTTTTAACAGTCCCGTCAGTACAACACGATGCGCCCCGGTATACCGCTGAAAAATCGCGGAACGGACCCGTTGAATGGCTGCTTTTGTTCCGAGCAGAATTCCACAATCCGGCCCTCCAATCAGTTGCCCTCCATTGCACTGAATCAAATCATAACCGGTGGCGATATGATCGGCCAATGTCGGGAGAGGCTCATAAAAATATGAAGATAGATCAATAAGTGGGGCAAAATCAAGCTCACAAAAAATCGGAAACTGAAGTTGTTCAGATTTTTCCCGAAGTGAAGCAAGTTTTTGCCGGGTATAAAATCGCGATGAATGTTGACCAAAGGCCATCCAGATAATTCCGGTATGACTGTTACAGGCATCTAAATAATCCTCATTGGTCAAGGCGTTGACTGCCCCAACTTCACGACGGGGATTTCCGAATATCTGCAGCAAGTTTTCCAGTCGCGTTTGATTTTTCTTTTCATAAAAATCACGTCGGGCCACGACAATCTCACGTTCCGGAGTAATGGATTGAAGAACGGCAAGGTTCGCCAATTCAGGATTCGCGAAAATCATCGCGTCTTCCGCGTCAGTGAGCCGGCAAAGGATCATCGTGATTCGATTTTCCAGTGTTGTCCGATCAATAAAGTCTCCTTCATTCTTTTCCCCGACAATTTCCCACATCATGTCTTCAACAACCGATGGGGCCCAAAGCTCCCGTCCGGTTGAAAATGATGGGAAAACCGTTCCTGTTCCGTTAACCGTTAAGCCCGGAGCCGTTTGCAAAGCGTCCTGAAGACGGTAAAAAACCTTGTCGACAAGTTCCGCAAGTTCGGGTCTTCGCCATTCCGTTGCCGCGGAACGAAATTCACGGGAAAAATCATCGAATACTTTTTTGGCCACGGTCAGCAACAACGTTGGATGAATCCGTTGTGTCAACGGTTTCAAACGCGGAGAATTCAATATCTCCTGAATATAAGAAATCGAAAACAATCCCGGTTTCATAATCGATGGATTTCTTGGTGAAGAACAATGACCGACAATCTGGCGTTATATTTTCCGTTCGCGTTAAAACTTTATATTGCCGTTAAAATTTTATGGCCGTTTAATTTTTAAACATGGAAAACCGATATGCGCTTATCATCGATATTATATCGACTGGGCTGATTATTGGCAAGAGGAATAATTTCAGCCGAATAGCCGAGGTTTACCCAGTCAATCGGATTCTTTAAGTTTTTTGCGGAGATATTCCGCGCGAAAAGCGTCTTCCTCTTCCTCTTCCAGTTCCTTTTGAGCTAATTTCTGAAGATGTGCCGGCTGAAGGTGAAGAAGCAGATCGTTTACCTTGGTTATCGAAATATCCGTAATGAGTCCCATGTTAATACCGAGTCGAACACGGGAAAGCAGTTCCATTGATTCGTCCAGTGTGATTGTCCGGGCGGAATTCAAAATACCCGTTGCCCGATAACAGCGATCCAGCAGATTTTTCTGGTCCTTTTCAAGAAGGACATGACGGGCTTTCTGCTCATAATCAATAATTTGAGGAATAACTTCCTGAATTTGAGAAATCAATTCTTTTTCTGTCCGGCCAAGTGTCACCTGATTACTGATTTGAAAGAATTCCCCCATCGAGGGCGAACCTTCGCCGTAAATCCCCCGAACTGCCAGATTGATTTTAGAAAGACTGCGAAAAACGCGATCCATTTCTCTGGTTTCCACCAGGCCCGGAAGATGGAGCATCACGCTGACCCGTATTCCCGTTCCGACATTTGAGGGACAGGCAGTCAGATAACCGTATCGTTCGTCATACGCATACTGGATTTCACTTTCGATAACGTCGTCCAGCTTGTTAATCCGATCCCAGATTGTTGACAGATCGAAGCCGCTTGTCATCGTTTGCATTCGTAAATGATCTTCCTCATTGACCATAACGCTGAAATTTTCATTTCGGTCAATCAAAACGGCACGGGCTCCCTTACCGTCCATCAGTTCCTTACTGATCAGTTGACGTTCCAGCAGGTATTGGCAGTCTGTTGGCGAAAGGGACTGCAATTCGAGATAATAAACCGTTTCCGGATCAAATTTTTTTTCAACCATTTTCCGGAACGTTTTCAGAATATTCTGTTTGTCCTGTTCCGAGGATTTATGAACAAAAGGATAACCAGCAAAGTTGCGCGCCAGACGAATCCGGCTGGAGATAACAATTTCAGACTCCGGACCGATACCACGGAGCCAGATGCCCTGCTGATTTAACATATTGTCAATTTTCATAATTACATCCTGATGGTTGAGAATTTGTTCTCTTCATTGAATTTCGGGTACCGCGATACGGCTTTAAAAACCGGAGGCTCCGCCTTTCCCGGCTGTTCATCCCAAAAACGGCCGGATTCCTGGTTTTCAACAGTCGTCCGCCGATGATTTATTTTTTAAAGAATAATACAATAATTACTTATTATACCAGATGGATTCAATTTTACATAGACAGAAATCCCGTAAAGCAAACTTTCTTTTTTAACCTTGATGAAATTTTGCCGATAGCCGGAATACGGACTTCGGATCTGTTTTTTTACAGTATCAAATTGTTGTTCAGGTAAACATGCGAGTAAACGTCTGCTTTAATTAAAAAGACTGGCGTCCGATGATAGCGTCGGAAAGCATTTCCTTATTTGCGAATTCCAGAGAATTACCGGTGGTGATTCCCCGTGCCAGACGGGTGATTTTGACCGGATAACCGCTCAGGGCGTTGGTGATCAACAAGGCGGTACCGTCCCCCTCAACCGTCGGATTGGTTGCCATAATCAGCTCTTTGACTGTTCCCGTCCGAACCCGTTTTATCAGTTCGTTGATCGTGAGTTGATCCCGTGTGATGTCATCCAGGGGCGAAACCCGTCCAAGCAGCACATGATACAGACCATTGTATTTCCCGGTCTCTTCCAGCGCGATAAGGTCGCGGGGTTGCTCAACCACGCAAATAACGGAAGCGTCGCGTTTGGGATCACGGCATATATCACAAAGCTCTTCTTCCGCAAGATTAAAGCAATTTTTACAATAACGAACTTTTTCTTTGACTAGGCGTATGGAATCTGCCAGGGCCAACGCTTCCGAGGCGGGAACCTTGAGAAGGTGATAGGTAATACGTTCCGCCGATTTTTTGCCGATTCCCGGTAGCTTTTCAAATTCCTTCATCATCTGAAGAACCGATTCGGTTAGTTCGGTCATAATTTTCTCTTCTGTTCTGTGTTGGGAGGAAGCACTGTTATTCGTGATTGAATTGAATGAAGTTTGCGATCAGTTTAAATGCCGCGATCCTGAAGTTGATAAAATGAGTCCGTGTATTCTATGTATCAAATATTTCCGTCGAAACAGGATTTTGTCTGATTGGACATAAGCTGATCCAGTATCTGAAAGAGACCGGAAAGGATAATTTCCGGACAATTTCTAATTACCGGTTGCATCGGTTTCCCGTTGTACTGAAATTGGGCGAAACAGCGTCGCAGGTACTGATTCAGCTGACCGCAGCCATGCCCGGTAATCAGGATGACAGGAAGTTCCGGATCTTTATTTTCTTCATCTTTTTGTGTTATACCGTGAATGGAATCCGTGACAAGGGAATCCGGCCATTTTTTAGGGATAATTATTTCCGGACAGTTCTCCACTGAGGCCTGTTGGGTGGAGACTATATTGAAATAGACAGCCAGAACGGCACCCACGAGCCCCATTTCAATGCCGAGTTGAATACCGTCATGGGTATTCGTGGCGGGATAAGTAAACTGTCGGGCTGGATCCCAATGAGTTGACGGAAGCCGGTCTGTTCGTTCGTTGAGTACATAAGCGGATATTTCAGGGCCCGGAAGAATAACGCCGCCGGCAAACTGTCCGTCGGCATGGACGAGGTCAATCGTGACGGCGGTTCCAACATCAACGACAAGAATGGGATTTCGGGGACCAAAAAACTGTCTGGCCGCAAATGCCGCGATAACCCGATCGATTCCAAGTGCTGACGGGACATCATACCGAACCCGCATGGGAATTTCGGACAGAACAAGCTGATGAACCTGATCCTGAGGCCGGTTTTGTGACAGCCAGTCCTCAAATTTTTTCAGATAACGGGAATTAACACTGGAAACAAACCAGCCGACAGGTTCGGTTATTGAAATCTGAGTCGCAAGCCAGGGAGTCAGGTCGTTTAAATTGTCCGGCGACGCATTAAAGACGGAGCCGGAGAATGAGCGGAACGGAGAGGCGTCCGATGTTTTATCACAGGAAGGACGCACTCCCAGTTTTATGCGGCTGTTTCCGATATCAACAGTAATAATCGATTTGACGGCAGGGGAAAATAGCATGTTTTCTATGTATTTTATCAGGCGAAGATTGTTTTAGGGAGATGGTCTGTATCAGTTTGTTTTGGAAATTTTCGTTTTTGGGATTAACCGTCGATCAATATTTTTGAGTAAATATCATCATGGCAAAAAATCAGGCCGGTCGTGCAGGAAAGGAGGACAGTAAAACACTCCAGAGACAAAACATTTTTTCAAGACGTGACAGCCGGATCCGTTGACGAAAAACGATCCAGGGACGGGCTTTGATTTTTTGAAACAGTCGATAGTAGACGTTTTTCATTGCCATTAAAACAGGCCGCGATTTTTTTTCAACAAGTTCCATTAAATTTTGTGATTCCTGATAAAAGGTTTCTGTCCGGATAAACTGTTTCTGAAAAAATCGATAAAAAGGAGTGTCCGGCGTATGAAACTGAGCTTTTAACCGGAGTACCGAATGTCTTTCCCGCTGGCCGGAAAAGAAAGGAAAGTCCGAAAATTTCCGCGAATTCATCAAATGAATTTCAGTCAGAAAATCTTCCTGGGTCAATTCAAATTGCCGAAAATCCGTTTGTGGAAAATAGAATCGGTTTTGTGAAAAATCTTCCTGTAAATCGCGGAGAAAATTAGTCCATTGAAACGCGCGACCGAACGCCAGGGCGGATTGCTCAAGCCGCTGATCATCCAGTGGCACATAAATTCCAAGAATCGGAAGGATTGAAAAACCGACCGCGCCCGCGACCAGGTCACAATATCTTAACGAATCCGCCAACGTCGGCATTTGTACCGGCATGTTGGTGTCTTCAAGAACACCGTCAATAACATTAAGAAGGTTGACAACCGGAATTGAGTACTCCCGGATAACCTTTCTGACTGCCGGAAGTATTGACAGCCCTTTTTGCAGCAGTTTGTCATTATAAAACCGTTGTGATTGGCTGTCGTCCGGGTTCGATAACACGCCGGACACTTCAGGTGAGGACACACCGAATGATTCCACAGAAGGCGCAACAGACAATTCAATCTGTTTTTTCCAGTATATTAACCGTTCTTTTTTTCTGACGGTGAAATCAGATACTGAAAGATCGTCCTTTAATGAAAAACCTTCCGGAACCGTTTCCGTCTGAGGAGAAAAAACGGGGGAAGGATCAGCCGGGGAGCTTTCGTCAGCCAGATCGTCAGTAACACGCATAAAAGCGTAAATGATTTCCAACGCCTGACGTTTTTCCGCCGGCAAAAACCGAAAGGACGTGATGAAACTGGAGTGACTCGCCGTTGCAATTTCATGACACTGTGCCAGTGCTGAAAGACCGTCCATTTTTTTACCTGATCAGAAAATATGATTGGTTTCCCCTGCCAATTTTTCAACATATCCGCAGAATAATTTTAATATGCCGGATAAATATCTTCTGTCCGCCTGCCGAACGGAACACGGTACCACGTTATTCTACTGATATACATAATAAAAACAACTTCAGTCCGAAGGAATCAAGGGAATCCAACAGAACTGAAGTTGTTATTATATCATCATTTTACAGGGAATCAACCTGTTAAAAACCGCCCAGTTGTCCTGATTTTCCGGAGAACATTCAATGGAGTGATATCTTAATCGGGAGCCGGGCGATTGATGGATCAATACATGTCCGGATTCGGCATCGCCGGGGCTGCTTTATCTTCTTTCGGCATATCGGCGACAAGAGCGTCACTGGTCAGCATCATCGAGGCGACACTGGCGGCATTTTGCAGAGCCGAACGGGTAACTTTCGTCGGGTCGATAACGCCGGCCTTGACCAGGTCTTCATAGGTATCGGTCAGGGCATTGTATCCAAAGTTCCCTTCTCCCTCAACGACCTTTTCCGTCACGATACCACCGTCTTTACCCGCGTTGTTGGCAATTTGGGTAAGCGGAGCGCGACAGGCCCGGCGGATGATGTCATAACCAACTTTTTCATCGGTTGACAGTTTGGTCGGTTTGATTTGTGTGGAAGCACGAAGCAGAGCAACGCCGCCGCCAGGAAGAATACCTTCCTCAACCGCAGCCCGGGTTGCGTGAAGCGCGTCTTCAACACGGGCTTTCTTTTCTTTCATTTCCGCTTCTGTCGCGGCACCAACGTTAATCTTCGCAACGCCACCGGACAACTTGGCAAGTCGTTCTTCCATTTTTTCACGATCATAATCGCTCGTCGTCACTTCAATTTCCCGGCGAAGCTGGGCGATACGGGCCTGGATTTGCGCGGTGTTCCCGCCCCCTTCAACAATCGTCGTCATATCTTTGGTGACAGTGACCGTTGACGCCGTTCCAAGATCACTCAGTTGCAGCGTTTCCGGATTGCGTCCAAGACTCTCAAACAGAACTTCACCGCCGGTCAGAATCCCAATATCTTCCAGCATGGCCTTGCGGCGATCCCCATAGCCCGGCGCCTTGACAGCACAGATTTTCATTGTGCCACGCAAACGGTTGATGACCAGAGTCGCCAGTGCTTCACCGTCGACATCCTCCGCAATAATCAGGAGCGGACGACCGGAATTGACAACCGCTTCCAGAATCGGAATGAAGTCCTTAATATTGGAAATCTTCTTTTCAAACAGAAGAATGTAGGGATTTTCCAAAACGCATTCCATCTTCTGCGGGTCGGTCACAAAGTAAGGGGAAAGATAACCGCGATCAAACTGCATTCCCTCAACCCATTCAACTTCCGTTTTGAGGCTCTTGCCTTCGTCAACGGTAATGACGCCGTCTTTGCCGACCTTTTCCATCGCGTCCGCCAAAAGGCTTCCGATTTCCGCGTCATTATTGGCGGAGATGGTTCCCACCTGGGCAATCTCTTTCTTGCTGTCCTTGACCGGAACGGCCATTTTATGAAGTTCCGCAATCGTATCGGAAACAGCACGATCCATACCGCTTTTCATCTGAAGGGGATTGATTCCGGCGACAACCGCTTTCATCCCTTCGTTGAAAATCGCTTCAGCCAGGATTGTCGCCGTTGTGGTTCCGTCGCCAACGGTATCGCTTGTCTTGGAGGCAACTTCACGAACCATCCGGGCACCCATGTTTTCATAGGTATCTTCCAGATCAACTTCCTTGGCGACAGTAACGCCGTCTTTGGTAACAAGGGGACTTCCAAAACTTTTCTGGATAATAACATTGCGACCTCGCGGACCAAGGGTGACTTTTACCGCTTTCGCCAGTTTTGAAACACCGCGACGCAACGCTTCTCGCGCTTCCTGATCGAATGCAATCATTTTAGCCATATCTTATATCTCCTTTTATATCTTTTTCGTTATATTTATCGTTTAGGGATTACCCGGAGGGGAAGACCGGGGCAGAAAGAATCACTTCATCTGACCGGATCAGGTTGATTGCCTGTGAAACGGATTTTCAGAACACGATTTTCCCATATCAACCCGATCACCCCCGCAGCCATTGATTCCGGGGACACGGAGCAAAACAAAACGCTCAGTTAATAATTGCCAGAATATCACTTTCCCGCATAAGAAGGAATTCATCATCACCAAATTTGAAGTCTTCGCCAGCATAAGAAAGGAACAGAACGTGATCGCCTTCTTTGACGGTGAAATCGCTTCGGGTCCCATCATCAAGCATTCGACCGTCGCCAATACTCACAACAGTACCGCGTGCCGGCTTGTTTTTAGCCGAATCGGGAAGATAAAGACCGCCGGCGGTCATCTCTTCAGATTCGTCCCGACGAACAACAACCCGATCGCCCAACGGTTGAAGTTTCATGCCACAGCAACATTTTGTTTCGGCAGCGGATTCTGATTTTTTCTTAGCCATTTTAGACTCCTTCAGTTCAATTAAAATTTATATTGTTAAAGATTGTTCAATTTTTTATATTAAGACCGGAGAATGTGCTTGCCAGATTATTTCCTGAACAAAAATTGACTTTTTCAACAATCCGAAGACGTTTGAATACAGGATGTCAAACAATACGTTTTTCTGCTTTCAACAGTCTCTTTCTGTCATTTTTTCATTCCTGTGGTCATTGTTCCGTTTATTATCCCCATTGTTAAGCAAGAATCATGCCAATAAATGTCGCGTTTTTTGGTTGGCCTGTTATTTTAAGGGTAAAATATTTCTCAATTTCATCGAAATTTTTATTTTAACTCCCGATTT
>Ga0079305_1002213_pt1 | contig 18335 bp, 14 predicted proteins | sample LMS_cellobiose_e_FD_79183 | JGI IMG/M metagenome (GOLD analysis project Ga0079305, IMG submission 79183) | Rumen-fistulated moose microbial communities from Alaska, USA - LMS_cellobiose_enrichment | ecosystem: Host-associated > Mammals > Digestive system > Stomach > Rumen fluid ... | reverse complement strand
AGCTTTTGAGTAACCGGGGAATCGAAGCCGCTTGCGCCGGTGAAGATGACCGGCTGATTGTTTATTTGACCGACGCCCGTCAGGCGGATCCCGTTATAAAATTTCTTGTGGAAAACACCGGCCTGAATCACAGCGCTTTTGAAACGGTAACGCTTGCGTCATTTCCCCGGAATGATTCGGGAAAAATCCTTTATTCAATGTTACCGAGGATGTCGTGATGACCGTGATGGAACAAATTTTTCAGGAGCCGCCGTTTTCCTGGTCGCAGGAACGGAAAGATGTGGTTTATCAAAAAACATTGACGGATCGAACGGAATTTCATCGTCAGCGTTGTCTGGAATATGCCAATATTCTGGCGACAATAAGCTGGAATCAGGCGAATTGCCAGGGAGTGGAGGATATTCCTTTCATTCCGGTTCGGCTTTTTAAGGATTTTGATCTCAGAAGCGTCAATGAGGAAGAGGTTGTGAAAACCATGACTTCGTCGGGTACGACGGGACAGCGTGTTTCCCGTATATTTCTTGATCGAACGAACGCGGGGAATCAAACCAAAGCGCTCGCGAAAATCTGTTCTGATTTCCTGGGGAACAGACGTTTACCGACTCTTATTATTGACTCGCGGGCGATCGTAAAGAACCGTAATCTTTTTTCGGCCCGTGGCGCCGGAATTCTCGGCTTTTCGATGCTTGGCCGGAAACCGGTTTACGCGCTCGATGAAAATATGCAACTGGATCTTGACGCAATCGGAGCTTTTTTGGAGGAAAATCAGGGCTCGGATGTTTTCCTGTTTGGTTTTACTTTTATCATATGGGACTGCTTTTACCGTGAATTGAAAAAAAGAAATATCCGGATTCCGCTTGATCGGGGGATTTTACTTCATGGAGGCGGTTGGAAGAAGCTCGCGGCACAGTCCATAACAAACGAAGAGTTTAAAACTTCGCTTGGTGAACAATGTGGCATTCGTCGTGTGTATAACTATTACGGCATGGTTGAGCAGACCGGTTCCATTTTTGTTGAATGCGAGCATGGTCGTATGCACGCTTCCTGTTTTTCTGACGTTATCATACGCAGACCGTCCGATTTTTCGGTGGCTGATATTGGTGAACGGGGACTTGTTCAACTTGTTTCTCTTCTTCCAACGAGTTATCCCGGACACAGCATTTTGACTGAGGATGAAGGAGAGATAACAGGAATTGACGATTGCCCCTGCGGGCGTCTGGGGAAAACCTTTAAAATTCATGGACGAATTAAAAATGCGGAAGTGAGGGGTTGCAGTGACACATTTGGACGATAACCTTCGGGAAAGTATTACTTTTCTTGCCGGAGATTCGACGGTTTTTGAGTCGGTGTCCCCTCAACGACCTTTTTCCGGGGAGTGTTGCGGCTTTTTGGAAGCGGTTTCCAGGGAATTGAGAAACCGTTCAGACGCTGCCGGTTTTCCTGATATTGCGTCCTTTGCGTTTTGGTGCCGTAAAGGAAATATTGCCCGGCTGAAATCGTCTGTTGATGACGGCCGTTATCGTCTTGGACGGGGACGGGTTTTTCATATTGCTCCTTCCAATGTTCCGGTCAATTTTGCGTTTTCCTTTGTTTTTGGACTTTTGGCAGGCTGTAATAATGTGGTTCGTGTTCCCTCGAAAGAATTTCCACAGGTGGAAATTCTCGCCGGGGTTTTCAATAAACTGCTGAAAACGGATGATTTTGTGTCATTACGTCAACATAACGCCCTGATTCGTTATGAACGGAATGATGAAATAACGCGATGGATTTCCGAACGGTCGGACGGTCGGATTATCTGGGGGGGGGACACGACAATCCGGACAATTCGTAAATTCCCGATTCGTCCCCGTGGAGTTGAGATCGGGTTTGCGGATCGTTACTCTTTTTCGGTTCTGGAGGGTAACGCAATCGCGGCGCTTTCGGAGATTGAACTTGCCGGGTTGGCGAAAAGTTTTTACAATGACACTTATATAATGGATCAAAATGCCTGTTCGTCTCCTCATCTGGTTGTCTGGCTTGGCGGAGCGAATGAGTCAGTACGACACCGATTTTGGGAACAGGTTGCGAAGACCGCGACGGGGTACGACCTTCCTGCCGTCAAGGTGATGGATAAATATACCCGGCTCTGCTCCAATGGGATCACCTTTGGCGACGGTAATCGATGTTGTCATTTTCGACGCTGGGGGAACCGGCTTTATGTGGTGGAACTCGCGGTGATTCCTGAACAGCTTGACTCATTGCGGGGTCTTTTTGGACTTTTTTATGAGTATAATGCCAGGAGCCTCGATGATCTCGCGGAATTTGTCAATGACAAATTCCAGACTGTTACGACTTTTGGAGTTGACCGGAAGTTGATCGCTGACTGGGTTGTTCGTCGTTCCCTGACGGGAATTGATCGGGTTGTTCCTGTTGGTTCGGCTCTTGATATTGGCATTGTTTGGGATGGTTTTGAGCTTGTTAATATATTTTCAAGAATGATTGACTGTTAATTATAGTAACCGAGAATCGGATGAAATTGAGGATATTATGAAACTAGATGAATTTATTCAAAATGTAGCGGATCTTTTTGATAATATTGACCCATCTTTATTTTCAGCTCAGACAAAATATAAAGAGCTGCCGGGCTGGAGTTCGCTTTTAGCGCTTTCCATTGTCGCGATGATTGATGAAGAATATGGAATCCGAATGGAGGGAAGAGATATCTGGAATTCGGAAACCATTGAAGATTTGTTTCAAGTAATGGTTTCTCGTCAATAAAAATTTTATTTAAGGCTGCTGATAAAACCGATGTCCTTTTTAACGGTTCATAATGTTGTAATACGTGGAATTGCCGCTTGTGTTCCTTCAACGGTGGAAGAAAACCTGACGTTTCCCCTGTTTGAGGAAGGAGAAGCGGAACGGGTGATCAAGTCGACCGGTATTCATCGTAAACACGTTGTTTCAGCGGGAACAACGACCTCGGATCTTTGTGTTCCGGCTGTCAATCGTCTTCTTCAGGAATTGGGATGGAGTACGGAAAGTGTCGACGTACTCATTTTTGCGAGTTCTTCACGGGACTATATTACACCGTCGACCTCCTGTATTCTTCAGGACAGGTTACATTTGAGCGAACATGTTTTTACGATGGACATTCCTTTCGGCTGTACCGGTTGGGTTCATGGAATGAGTGTTCTGTCCTCTTTGCTCTCCTCCGGAGAAATGAAACGGGGTCTTTTGCTGGCGGGCGATACCTCAACCACCATGACTTATCCGGGCGATAAAGAAGCCAGGCCTCTTTTTGGCGACGCCGGAACGGTTACCGCTCTTGAATATTCCTCTGAAGCGGAAACACCTGTTTTCTTTACTTTTGGAACGGAAGGGAAGAATTATGAAGCGATTATTGTTCGCGACGGTGGAAGCCGTCATCCTGTGACGGAAGAATCGCTGAAACCGATAGAGTACCGGAAAAATATTGTTCGCCGAAACATTGACTGTGTCATGGAGGGAGTGGATGTTTTTGTTTTTTCCGGTATACGGGGAACTCAATGCGTTAACGACCTCTGTGAGCATTTTCATATTGACGAATCAGAAATTGATTATTTCCTCTTTCATCAGGCGAATCGGTACATGACGGAACGAATCCGTAAAAAGCTGAAAATAGATCCGGCTAAAGTACCTTATTCTCTTCAGGATTATGGAAACACAAGCTGCGCGTCCATTCCTTTAACCGTTGTGACGCAGTGTGCGGAAGAGTATCGAAAAAGGAAAATCAATTCCGTTGCCTGTGCTTTTGGTGTGGGATTGTGCTGGGGTGGAATCTGCTTCACCACCGATAAAATCATTTGCCCGGATTTGGTTGAGTTTTAACAGAAATGAGGAAAAGGCATGTTGTCCCATCTGTTGAAGTGAACCCGCTGGTGATGTTTTGGGCGGCGTGCCTTTTTCTGAAAACAGTCGGGCGACAGTAAGGAACCCTTTCTAAAAGGATCCCGCTGCGGATGGGGATCCGTCGGGGTAAATGAAAAAAGCGGTCCTGTTGAAACATCGGATTCGTTAGCGGATGGGACGCGGTTGTTGTTCCTGAGAGCCGGCTCAGTGGGAAATTTTTATGAATTTGGGCCGGGAATAGCGGCAGACGGCGATTTTATGTTATTTTAAGGGGGGAAGATGTTATTGCTGAAAGAAAAAAACGCCTTGATTACCGGTTGTAATCGGGGAATCGGCAAGGCGACACTGGAAGTTTTCGCTTCCCAAGGAGCGAACATCTGGGCTCATGTCCGGAAAGTGACTCCCATGTTTGAGGCATATGCCGTTGACCTGGCGAAAAAATACGGTGTTGAAATTTGGCCGATCGGATTTGATCTCGCGGATCATGAGGCAATTAAAACGGGGATAAAAGAAATTTTATCCCGTAAAATCCCGGTGGATATCCTGGTAAATAACGCCGGAATTGTTTCGGAGAACCATCTTTTTCAGATGACCCCGATGGAGCAGATTCGGCATGTTATGGAAATCAATTATGTCTCTCCAATGTTTCTGACTCAGTTGATTTCGCGGAGCATGGCCCGAAAAAAGCAGGGATCCATTGTTTTTCTTTCTTCCATTGCGGGGCTCGACGGTGATCCGGCTCAGTTGGAGTATTCCGCGAGTAAGGCGGCGCTCGTTGGGGCCATCAAAAAATTGTCGCGGGAATTTGCGCCTTGTGGGATCCGGGTCAATGGCGTTGCTCCCGGTCTCATTGAAACAGATATGGGAAAAATGATGAGTGAGGAAATGACGCGGCAGACGTTAAACGCTGTTGTGATGAAACGTCTTGGAAAACCGGAGGAAGTCGCCAATGTGATTCTCTTTTTAGCGTCCGGTCTTTCCTCATTTATGACAGGACAGATTATTCGGGTTGATGGTGGACGATAAATGGGGAATTTAAATAAAAACGATTATGAGCGAATGATAAAAACGGCCCGTGAAATGAGAATTCGTGGTTTGAGAATGGCTCATGCGGCGGGAAAAACAGGCGCTCATCTGGGGGGTGGCCTTTCCTGTATGGAAATACTGGTCGTTCTCTATACGGGTATTTTGCGGGTAAACCCGGAAGACGCTGAAAATCCGGACCGGGATCGTTTTTTTATCAGCAAGGCGCATGGGGTTCTTGCGTATTACACGGCGTTGGAAAAACGCGGATATCTTTCTGACGATGATCTGGAATCTTTTGAGCGGGATGAAGGAACGCTGGCGGGACATCCGGTCAGGGATTTAAGCCGGGGGATTGAGTATTCCGGGGGAAGTCTCGGCATGGCGTTTTCCGTTGGCATTGGGCAGGCGTTGGCCGCTAAACATGACGGCAGACCCTCTCATATTTATGTTCTCCTGGGGGATGGGGAATGCGATGAAGGAGCTAACTGGGAGGCTTTTTTATCCGCGCCTAACTGGAAACTGAATAATTTGACGGTTATTATCGACGCTAATCAGTTACAATATGACGGGCCGACGGCCAATGTGATGAATCTTTCTCCGTTGGCTGATAAATTACGGGCGTTTAACTGGGAGGTCCTTGAAGTTGACGGGCATAATGTCCGGGAACTTTATGAGGCATTGAGCACGCCGGATTCCGAAAAACCGCGGGTCATTATCGCTCACACCGTTAAAGGAAAAGGTGTGTCGTTTATGGAAGGGGTTAAGGAGTGGCATCATTCCGTTTTGAATGACAAAAATTATGAAGCCGCTTTAAGGGAGTTTGAGGTAACGCCATGAAAACGATATCTTCTGTTTTTGCGAAGACACTTGGACGGCTTGGCCAGCGCGGCGCATTTTTCGGAGTGGCTCTTCCGGAGCTTGCCGCGGAACGTCATGACATATGGGTCCTTACAGCGGATTTAGCGACTCTTTCCGGTCTTGATCGTTTCAGTTCGCTTTATCCCGATCGCTTTCTTAATGCGGGAATCGCGGAACAAAATATGATTGGGGTGGCGACCGGACTGGCGTTTGATGGAAAAACGGTCTTTGCGACGACCTATGCAACCTTCATTGCCATGCGGAGCATAGAACAGATTCGCCATAATTTAGGGTATCAAAAGGCCAATGTTAAGGCGGTGGGCGGCAGCGCCGGATTTGTCATGGGAATGTCCGGTAACACGCATTATACTTTTGAGGATATTGCGATGATGCGTTCCATTCCCAATATGACGATCATTTCTCCCGCCGATTCCGTTGAGGCGTATAAAGTCGCTTATGCGGCTGCCGATTTTCAGGGACCTGTTTATATCCGGTTGACGGGCGGACTGAACTGTCCGTTGTCAACGAATCCGGAAGATCCCTTTCAGATCGGTAAATCCGGTTGGCTTTATGGCGATGAAAAAGCGGATATTGGAATCATCGCGACCGGAATAAGCGTTCATGCGGCCCTTGAAGCGGCAAAATTGCTTGAAAAAGAGGGAATTTTAGTGTCGGTTGTCAACATGCACACCATTAAACCCCTTGACACGGAAATCATCAGACAGCTTTGTGATACCGTGAAATTACTTGTGACGGTTGAGGAACATAACGTGATTGGCGGTCTGGGAAGCGCTGTTGCGGAATACAAAGCGACGCTGGGCAGTGCTCCGCCTCAACTCTTTATCGGTATCCCGGATACTTTTTGCAAGCCGGGAAGTTATGATTATTTATTGCGGCAGTATGGGTTGACGTCTTCCGCCATTGCGGAAAAAATCAGAGGAGCGTTGAAATGACAAACAGGAGGGACTGTCAGAGCTCTTGCAGCAGGGAATAATGACTGTTGATTTTTGATATATAATGCCGGGGGCCGGCGTCAGGGAAACGCGGTGTCAGGATGGCGGGGATGTCTTTGAGATTAGAAGTTATTGAGATAAAACAATGAAATCAGTATTCCGGATGGTTGCTTTTGGCGAAATTCTTTGGGATATGCTTCCGACCGGGAAAAAACCGGGGGGAGCTCCTGCCAACTTTGCCTATCATGCCAATCAGCTTGGCGTTTCGACCGGGATTCTTTCGTCCCTCGGAAACGATGCGCTGGGCGAGGAAATCCAGGAATATTTAACGGCCCATCAGTTGTCCATGGAGTTGGTGAGTCACACTTCAGAATATCCGACCGGAACAGTGGCGGTTCATCTGGACGAAAATGGTCAGCCGTCCTATGAAATCATTCAGAACGTTGCCTGGGATTCCATTCCGCTGCCGGAGTCAACAGGGCCGTTTGTGTCGCTGGACGCTTTTTATTTTGGAAGTCTGGCGGCCCGATCCGAATTTAATCAGGAGACGCTCCGAAAACTGTTTGCGGTCATTCCTCAACAAACGATTCGGATTTTTGATTTGAATCTGCGGGTGCCCTTTTATAAAAAAGACGTTATCGTTGAGTTGTTGGAGGAATCGACGGTTTTTAAACTCAATGAAGAAGAACTTGCCATTTTACTGGAAATGTTTCGGGAGGAATTTTCCAGTGTTCCGGTTTTTGACGGGATAACAGGGGAAAAGGGACTGGTCGACGCAACCGGTCAGGCGATTCGGACTGATATTCTGGACTGGTTATGGGAATTTATGAAACGTTTCTCGCTCACCCATCTCATTTTGACCTGCGGGAAATTCGGAAGTTTTATTTTGAACGTCCGGGATGTCAACCCCTGTTCCTGTTCGTCCTGTTCCGTATCAACGCAACGTCAGGTTTCCTTCTGCCCGGCGCAACCGGTTACGGTCGTCGACACAATCGGGGCGGGCGATTCCTTTACCGCGGTTTGCGCTTGCGGTATTCTCAAAAAATGGCCGCTTGATGTCATTAACCGTCGGGCTAACGAGTATGCGGCGTTCATCTGTTCTCAATCGGGAGCCATGCCCCATGTGCCCGCGGAATGGATCGAAGGCTGGTTTTGAGAGCATTGGCCCGGATTGATTCTTTCAAGTTGTTGGTTTGCGTTTCGCTGTTTTCTGCCAGGTTCATTTCCTGACAGAAAACAAACGGACTTTTGAACGTTTATGCTTTGAAAAACAAAACGCTTCTGATTCGGACGGTTACCGGGGATCATTCGTCCATATCGGTATCCATTTCTTTTTGCAGGTCTTCCATAACGGCGAGCGCGGTTTTGAGATAATCGACAAAAGCTTTGCGGTTGGCGTTGCAGAAGTCGGAATCGAATTTCCAGTTTAGCGTGTCGCCGTCCTGGGTGAATTGGAACATGCCGTCAAGCAGCGTGTTGACCACCGGGGCATTTTCCGCTTTTTTCTGCTTTTGGAACATCTCGGTAACGAGGTTTTTGACCTGATTACGGCATTCGGCTGTCGCGTTCTGAATTTTACCGGCCTGTTCCGCGGAATTCATTTTAAACGTCAGATAATAACCGGGGGTTCCGTTCAATTCCAGGGACCAGGTGGTGTATTTTATCGAGGCGTTGAAATTCTCAATGTAGTTCAGAACGATGTCCGTCGCTTTTTGAATGTTTTCATCATCCTGTTCCATCACAGATTCCTGAAGTTGAACAAGGGTATCGGAAAAGGCCTTCATGGTATCCTCATTGTTCAACATGACCTGAACGGCGCAGGCGTTGGGCGGCGCCGCCGCGAAGGTTTCCGCGAAAATCGGATTGTTAACGGTATCCAGTGTCTTGAATCGATTCGTAATATGATCCTTGATCTGCTTGTCATCGGTAATTTCCTTGTTGATGCTCGGAGCAAAGAGGAAACCGTGCCGGACAAACGGAAAACGGAAATTTATGCCAAGCTGGGAGGCGATCGCCGGAATTCTTTTGCGAAGACTTTCAATCTGCTCCTTGGATTTGTCTTTGGTCGGAATGGCGAGATAGAAGGGGCTTATATCCGCGTTTTCCGGGGTTCCAACAATAAAAATTTCCGTAACGCCCGCGTCTTTGAGCGGTTTCAGATAAACGGGCTCATATTGCGTTGCCACCAGACCGATCATCGGAACCATTGCTTTCATTTCTTTGGCTTTTTCCGCATCTGTCGCGATGTCGTCAATGAGCGAATTGGCTCCGTTACTCAATACGAGAGTGAACTGGCTGAGGTCAATCTTTGTTAAATCAACACGGCAAATGGACGTCGTGGTTTTTTCAACCAGCGGGTCAAAGGAGTTTTGAGCCTGCAATGTCGCCTGAAGTGTGAATGAAAACAAAATAAAGGCAAGACCGGTTTGAACAATATTTTTCATGTTCCTTTTCCTGTTGACTGTGTTTTATTTTCAACGGAACAGTCCGCGGAAACTTTCCCGGCCATTGTTGAAATAAGCGGGATTTCCTGACGATCGTTGAAAACAGGGAACGAAGTGAATATTAACTGATTTGTTGGTTTGGGAATTATAGCAAATATCCGGATGTCAGACAATAGAAAAACCGGATTTTTTACGATTGATAAAAGAATATTTCCAACTTGAAAAAGAGGCTCTTTTTCCCGGCAAACGGGGGGCAGAAATATCAGGGAAGAAATCTCCTTTCAGACGGTGTTTCAGATTGGAGCGATACCAGAAAAACTCCTGAAGGGGCTTTGGCCGGATCGGTATCGGTTTGCCGGCTGAATCGTTGCCGGTTATTGCCTGATGTCCCGCGGAAAAGCTGTTGAATTCAGTAACCGCCCGTTCTTTTCAATAGCGTCCTTCTTTCAGGAATGGAGACCACTCGCGATTCAATGTTTACTTCTTTTTGAATATGGAGTCTATTTTATTTAAAAAACTTCTCTTTTTCTTTGGTGACGGAGGGGGCGCGGACCCGGGACGGCGGGAAAGCGTTAAACCGGGATAGGAGGTCTCCGTGGTCTGATGATCGGTTCCGGTTTCCGTTGATTGGAACGACGGGTCGGAAGTCCGGGAGCCGGCTTTTCGGGAACCATGCTTTAAATTTTCGACATCAAAATGACGGTTTGCCATTGACATATGGGATTCCGGGACAGAAAATTCCGGTTCCGGACGGGATTTCGGCATTTCCATGGCTCGCCGCGAAGATTCCGCAGGCATTTCCCCCTGTTTTACATTCCGGTTTTTTACGGGCATGCTTTCCGGAACGGGAGGCGTATTCATAACCGGGGAATTGTTCGTGTTTGTAGGCGACAGGTTAAAATCAGCCCCGGAATTCTGTAAGTTCTTGAGAATCCGTTCCCGAATCAGATAAACATTGGATCCGAAATAAACCCGGATCGCTTCCGGGTCGTCCAGTACTTCCAGCGGCGTTCCGGAACAGAGGACTTTTCCATTGTGAATGACATAACTTCGGTGTGTTATATCCAGCGTTTCATCAACATTGTGATCCGTAATTAAAATGGCGATTCCCTCATTGGAAAGTTCTTTAATAACATCCTGGATTTCCTCAACGGTTACCGGGTCAACGTTGGCAAACGGTTCGTCCAGCAGAAGAATTTTCGGATGGGAAAGCAGCGCCCGGGCAATTTCCAGTCGACGCCGTTCGCCTCCGGAAAGTCCGCCTGTCCCGCCTGTTCCGACAACTGTCCGGCGAACATCGGTCAAACGGAATTTATTGAGCAGCTCCGTACAGCGTTTTTTTTGTATCGATCGTTCAATACCGAGAAACTCCATGGCCGCGTAAAGATTTTGTTCGGTCGTCAACGATCCAAAGGTACTTCGGTCCTGTGGAAGATAGCCCATTTTCCCTTCTTTGGCCCGACGGTACATCGGCCAGTCGGTTACTTCGAGCCCGTTTAACCGGACGGTTCCTGAATTGGGGGGGATCAGACCGCAGGCCATTCGGAAACTTGTCGTTTTTCCTGCCCCGTTGGAACCAAGCAGGCCGACCACTTCCCCTTCATGCACCTTGAAACTGACACCGTCAACCACCGTTCGTGAACCGTAGCGTTTGACCAGGTTATCCACCTGAAGGATAACCGGTTTCTCCGGGGAAACGGGCTGTTTTAATGTAACGGCATGAAGTGCGGACATAATCTTCTCCTGGATAAAATTGATACTTTATCAGCATTATAGGAATTCTGGCTTTTTACGACAAGTGTGGAATTGATTTTTTTATACTGTTTTTTTGAAAATAGAGACGAATAAAAATGTTTTCTTTGGATGGTCGTTAAAAACATTTTTTGAAAATTTTTGGCAATGCCATTCTGTTCATAAAATATTTGGTATCTTTTATGAAGTCCGCCGCCGGAACCGGTACGGGTGTTCAGACCCAATGGAATGGCCGGATACGGGTTTTCCGGTCCTCTTTGATATCCATTTTTCGGAATCAACGGCCCGTAAGAAGCGTTTGATGGCGGCGCCAACGTTGGATAACGGGCAGGATAAAATCTTTCGGGATCATGCGGGACGCGGCCGGTCATAAAATCAGGTCAATAAAAAAACAGACCGCCCGGTAAAACGGACGATCTGTCTTTCAAATCGATAAAAACATTTTGCGAGCTTGGTTATCTTTAAATGAAGTCAAGCGCGGCACCTGTTTTTTATGTCAGGCATTACGGAAGGGAAATCGGATTACCGTCGCTGACGTTACCCAGATACGCGAGCATTTTATGCGGGGTTGTCCGACTGATGAAACGGACGGAACCGTCACCGAGCAGGAAGTTACACCCAGCCGGATGCCAGCTTCCGAAACCGGCGTTGATTGCAGCGCCGTTCTGGTTGTCATTCGGGCCATAGATACCGTTCTGCAACACGCAGACCGGGGTTTGCGAATCGGTCCAGTAGTTGGAGACGCAGCGGAGAAGATAACCGCAAGCAGTTCCGGCGATATGGCACAGATAACCGCAGTCATAAGTTTCGGACCAGCCATTGTTGCTCGGATTAGCCTGGTTGCAGAGACCGAACTTGCTTCGCGGAATGTGTTTTTCACCAACGAGAAGCTGATTGCTCAGACCGTCAACGCAACGGGAGAAAGTATCACGCGGGCCATAGTGAGACCAATCGTTACCGGCGAACAGACCGCCACGGAACATACCGCGCTGATATTCCTGACCTTCCTTAACGTTATCCTGAACGGTACTGGTACGGTCAACCCGGACGTAGTTATGGGGGTCACCCGCCTGGCCATAGACACCATTGTAGTCAACCGCGGCGACAATCGCGTAGTCAGACTGCGGACCAGGCAGAGCTTCGGCATTGTCATTGGTGTAAACGGCTTCAGCCGGAACGGTTCGACGGGTCGGGCAGACCATGTACGAAACAGAACTGACCGCTTTACGGTCTTCCGCGCTGAGCCCGCCACCCTTGGCGATTCCCCAGCTTCCTTTCCACCAGCCATAATAGGTAACCTGGTCGACTGCCGGCATACATTCAATCAAAGCGGCCTGTTCCGCATACGGGAAAATCATACCAAACATGGTGATCCGGTGCCAGATCGGCATTGCCGGCGGGATACCTTTGACGGTATCGTGATAATTGTGGATCGCGAGTCCGATCTGTTTCAGATTGTTGGTGCACTGCATACGGCGGGCGGCTTCACGGGCGGCCTGAACGGCGGGGAGAAGAAGCCCAATCAAAATACCGATGATCGCGATAACGACCAGCAATTCTACCAACGTAAAACCTTTGTTCTGTTTTTTCATAAAAATATGCTCCAAAACATGAATAATGAAAATTATAAAGGTGAACTTTCACCCACCGGGGGAGATAGATAAAAAATCCCAGGGACTGAAATCTCACCGAAATCCTCGATATAAATCCGTAATCTATATTTTTATTTTAGAAGAATCGGAATTTTTTGCAAGCATTTAACAAAAAAAATATCTATTTTTTTCTCCGGGGTTTGAATGGTGTCCGTAAAGAACGGAATAATATTTAAAATTTGATAAACCCGCCGTTGTTTACATTCCATCAAGCCTTGATAAATTTTCCGTTTTCATTTTTTTAACAGGTCCGCTTTAAACGGGTAAGGATATTTACAGGTAAAACCAGGCCGATAAAAAATACTTCGCGAAACGCTTGAATTTATTCAAATTAAGTTCCCGGCTCTTTTTTTAATACCAGGTATTACGGATGTTTTAATGTCAGGCATTACGGAAGGAAAACCGGGTAACGACCCGCAGTTCCACACGGGGAAAACTTTATTCTGATCGCATTTTATAGGAAGATACTTCCAAAAGTTAAAAATAACTATTGCTCTGTTATAAGCATTAAAAATAAAAAATGCACTCTATTTATTTTTAAAAAGTTATAAAGAGCAATAGCGTATTAAAATCAAATATTGCTGATTTTAATAATGAAATTCAGTTTTGCCGATCAACTGAATACTTGGTTTAAACACCAGATGAAAATAAAAGTGGCACCGGGATTAAAATTTTTTTAAAAAGAAGGGAACTGATCAAAGAAACCGGTTTGCCGGGCATATCAAAACGGGAGGTTATCCTGTAAAAAATTCTGACGTCAATCCGGAGATTAACGTCAGAGAAGTATCGGAATGATCAACCGTCCGAAAACGGAGGTTTTTATTCAGAGAGTTGACGGGGCCAGGCGTTCAGCGGGTGGGCGGAACGTATTCGCTGGGAAGTCCGTCATCCTCAAACGCGGATCCGATTCCGGGTAACGAAAGCGGGGCCGGGGATTGCATGCCGGACGCCGGGACCTGGGAAACAGGCCGAAGTGTCAGGTCATTTGGCAAAACCTCCATATTACCGTCGGTTTTCGGGATATTACTGTCAGTTTTCGGGCGGTCATTCTCCATAGGGCGGTCGTTCTCCATATAGGGGCCGATCGGTATCGATTGCGAGCTGTTTTCCCGGGAATTTTGACGGCCCGACGGAAAACGGGTTGCCGAAGATCCGGAGATATTACGGTTTTCCGGATAAGAATGCCCGGGAGCCGAGAAGTCGAATTCCTGCATTTCAGGCAGATCGCCCCAGTTACCGTCCTGAACCCATTCGGCCGGAACGGCGCCGTAACTGCCGTTCATTCCCGATTCGGTGTATCCGTAATCACCGTATCCGTCGAATTCCATCGGCATTTCGTCATCCATCAAACCGGTGTCAAATTCCGTGCTGTCACTGTTTTTATTTCCAAAAAGCGAACTTATGCTGAACTTCATCCGGTTTTCCTTTTGGGAACGCCGGGCTTTTTTCATTGCCCGGAGCCCGTCCCTGGCCTGTGCCGTCTGTTCGGCTTCATAGTCAGCCCAGTCGATTCCGATGTTTTCCGGAATCAAATCAACGGATTGCCGGTCCTTATTATTTCCGCCCAGAAAATTTTGGGAACAAATTCGCTGCCATAATGACGGTTTGGATTCCGATTCTGCGTAAGCGGTCCCGGCAATATCGGAAAACCACGGTTCCCGGTAGGATGAGGATGGCACGTACTCCAGAGGCTCCGTAATGTTTTGCGAGGCCGCTGTCGGACGGTAAAGCGGTGACGAAACACCGCCGCCCGGCGATTTCGGCTGAAAACCGTAGGTTCCGAATCTGGAATCGCCGCCCGCTAACACCGATCCCCCTTTACTGGCCGTTTTCCCCCATAACAGGGTACTCGGCTGATGAGCGATTTTATTGGTAAAAACCCGGGTGTCGTCCAGAATGGGATAAATTTTCTGGGTAATCTCTTCTGAATTGGCGACAATATGTCGAAGCGACGCCGCGACTTTCGGATCGGAAAGCATACCGAGCGGGGTCGACTGGTCTTCTATTCTGCTGGAGATTTCTTTGGCGAGTTTCCCGATATTTCCAACCGTTTCACGGATATCAACAGCGCTTTCGTTCAGCGCGGTCATGAAATCCGGCCCCTGTTCTTTAAGAGAGGTGGTAAAGGTATCCAGGTTGTCGAGGTTCTTATCAACCAGCGCCATGGTCGTTTTGGTATGATCCAGCGTTCCGCGGAAATCGTCGGCCATTGTGTTCACGTTGCTCATCAGGGCGTCAACCTTTTCCAGAATGTTCGGAATTTTATTCGTGGCGTTTCGCAGACCGTTCTGAACTTCCGGATCCATAATGGTATCGTCCATGTTTTTGGCCAGATCCCGAATAGTAATCAGGGTACTGTTCAGTTCGGTAAAGATTCCCTGTAATCTCAGTTTTTTCGTTTCCAGCTCTTCCGGCGATCCCAGAAAACTGTTCAGGTTATTCATGAACAGGGTGAGCCCTTCCGCCGCGTTGGATACGGATTGAATGGCTTTTGCCAGATCCCCTTCAATATTACTGACGGTTCCCATCAGGTCGCCGCCGGGAACGCCTATAATGACCTTGTCCGTTTCCAGCTCTTTAATTTCGCCCGAATAACTTGGGTTCTTGACGAATTCAATCGCGGCGTCGCCAAGCAGGGTCCGGTTGATTCTTGCGTATTCGTTGGTGTAAATTTTAATATTGGGATTCAGCTCAAAACCAACCCGGACTTCTGTCCGGTCACCAAGATCAACAAGATCCAGCGAATTGACCCGGCCAATCTTAATACCGCTTTTCAAAACAAGGGAATTGGGACCAATTCCGCCCGCTTTTTCAAAAACGATGGTCATTTGCTTGCCATGCCTCCGCACAAAAAGACCGTGTTCCGAGCCGAAGAAAAGCATCATGACAAAGATTCCGGCAAAAATACCGATGACCATCATGCCAATAAAAAATTCCATTCGACGACTTGCCATTTGATCGATTCCATTTCCTGGTGTGTTCGGCGGTTTACTGACTCCCTGTTGAAACACAGCGGTTTAATACAGGTATTGTAAACGGCGATTGAGCTGCATTTTTAATTGAAAATAAAGGGTTAAAAGGATATTCTGTTGTTTTTAGCCATTTCCATCAGACGTTCTCCCGCCAGCCCGTTGACGAACTGATAAACCCGTTTGTCGTCTGTTTTTTCCAGTTCATCCGGAGAACCGTCAAAAATTATCTGAGGTTCAGACTCTTCCAGGCGACTGACCGGATAAAACATGACAATGCGGTTGGCGACCTTTTTGGCCGAATTCATATCATGGGTGATGATGACTCCGGTCACGTGATGATTGTCTCTTGCCTTAATGATCAGTTCATTGATGACGTCGCTCATAATCGGGTCAAGCCCGGTTGTTGGTTCGTCATAAAGCATGAGATCCGGTTCTGTGGCCAAAGCGCGGGCAAATCCGACCCGTTTCCGCATTCCTCCGGAAAGCTCGGCAGGCATACGATCCATAATCTGGGGATTCAGCCCCACTTCCTCCAGAAGGTGCGCAACATGGTCTTTGATCTCGTGTCGTTTCATTTTTTGGGTTTGACGAAGCGGGAAAGCGACGTTTTCGCCAATGTTCATGCTGTCAAACAGGGCGGCCTGCTGGAAAACAAATCCATAATGGCTTCTGGCCCTGATCAGCTCTCTTGAGGAAAGGGTCGCCAGGTTTTTCCCGTTGAACAGAACCTTGCCCGATGTTGGAGCGATCAGCCCGATACTTGTTTTCAGGAAAACGGTCTTGCCGCAACCGCTTTCCCCAATGATTGCGACCGTTTCGCCTGGTCGGACTTTCAGGTTGATATCCCGCAGTACCTGATGGTTATTATTGAACGTAACGGAAAGATTTTTGGCCTCCAGTAAAGGACGTCGCCGCCGGAGAACTTTGCGATTGCCGTTCTCGTCCACAAAAACCTGACCTTCAATGGCGGTCATTCCGTTTTCCTGTTGCCACGGAAATTCGTTTTCTTCTTTTGATTCTTCCATCATTTCAGATGACTCCTCCTGTTGGTCCACCTAAAAATTTTGTCTGGAACTGTTCGATCCCGATCCCGAGAATCAGATCAAGGAACAGAATCGCGACAAACGATATGACGAAAGAGGAGGTTGCCGCCTTGCCAACGCCTTCCGCCCCGGCGTCACAGTGAAACCCCTGATGACAACAGATCAGGGCAATGGCCCCCCCAAAAAATATACTCTTGAACATACCGGCGAACACGTCGAACATATTCACCATGTTCCGCGAATAATCCCAGTAGTAACTCCAGTCGATTCCCCAGAGTTTGATACAAAAAAACGCGCTTCCCAATACGCCCATCACGTCAGCCATTAACGTTAAACCGGGGATCAGAATCAGACAGGCGAGAAAACGGGGCACCACAAGATAGTGAATCGGATTTTGTCCCATACTCGTCAGGGCGTCGATCTGTTCGGTGACACGCATGGTTCCCAGCTCCGCGGCGATTGAACATCCAACCCGGCCGGCCAGCATGGTTGCCGCGAGAACCGGCCCCAGCTCCTTGACCAGGGAAAGATTGATTGCTCCGCCGATCCGGGTTTCCAGTCCCACCAGCTTGAACTGCGGATACGTCTGAACCGCGAGAACCATTCCGATAAAGGTTCCGGTCAGCATGATAACCGGCATGCTCAAAACACCAATCCGGTAGAAGGCAAGGGTCAACGTTTCCCGTTTCGCTCCTTTGACGACCAGCCAGAAAAGTGTCGCAATCGAAAAGAAAGCCAGGTTTCCGGCAAACAAAATCCGACTGGTAATGACTCTTCCGATTGCGGAAATTCTTTTTGCGAAATTTCCCCATAAAGTCTTATTTTCCAGCTCCAAATAATCTGCGTTCATCTGTTGTCTGTCCCTGCTTGAGAAAAGGTAATTAAGGAACGGTGATTTTTACCCTTCCTGTTTTCTGTCCTGAGGACATGCTCTGCCAGTCTGTTCCACGGTTGATCATAAAATGACTCAGACACGTTATTATATTAAGATAAATCCTTAATCCAGTGAAAACAGAATAATGAAAAACAAGCAAATAATAAAAACAAGTTCCCGGACCGTCAAAAATATTATCGGCAAGTTAAAACAGGAATCTTTAGAAAAATCGGTATAATTGATACATTTTATGTAAAAAGAAAAGTCTTTGTGCTTTTGCCAGGCTTTTGGAAATCTTCCCAACAGGTAACAGATCCTGCGGTCACAGGTTCGGTTTGTCCGTAAGAAAGATTTTCTGAAAGAGGGACGTTGTTTTCCGAAGGGCGACAGACTTTGAATATCGGAAGGCCGGAATATAAAAATACAGACAGACAGTAAAAATCATTACCGTCTGTCTGTAACAATAAGGGCATTGAATCGCTGAAAACATGATCAGCTTATCATACCGGAACGATCATTTGGCATCGTCGCCGGACATCGGGACTACCCAGACTTTCAGTTCGCTTTCAATGTCGTTGCCGAGATAAATACGAACATTGTAAACAGCCAGTTCCTTCAGCGGACCGGTAAGACGAACCTGATCCGGCGTAATGGTAATATTTTCCGCACGGAGCGCGTGAACGATTTCATCCGGACCAACGGAGCCATAAAGATGGCCTTCAGCATTGGCGTTTGCTTCAATAGAAATGCTTTTGGTACGAATCAGATCGGCCAGATCCTGAAGACCGGCAAGGCGTTTGCGCTGGATTTCGAGCAACATGGCCTTATGTTTTTCAATCATGCGGCGATGATGATCTGTTGCGACAATAGCCAATCCCTGGGGAATCAGGTAGT
>Ga0079305_1002212_pt1 | contig 18339 bp, 10 predicted proteins | sample LMS_cellobiose_e_FD_79183 | JGI IMG/M metagenome (GOLD analysis project Ga0079305, IMG submission 79183) | Rumen-fistulated moose microbial communities from Alaska, USA - LMS_cellobiose_enrichment | ecosystem: Host-associated > Mammals > Digestive system > Stomach > Rumen fluid ... | reverse complement strand
TCCCGGGGCGGGTTCCCCTGAGGGGTGTAGGCCTTGATATCCCAGTGGCTGCGGTAGCCATCCTGGGTTTCGGTCCGCCGGAAGGAATACTTCAGGCCGGGGGTCTCTATGGAGGCATGGTCCCAGGAGGCGGGAAAGCCCGGACGAAGCACCTTCGACCCGAAATAAACGGGGGACACTCCGAAGAGCCCTTCGACCAGGGCGCGGGAATAGACACCCACCGGGTCGCCGAAATCGCGGTACGATTCCCCGCGGGAAGCGTCGTAGAAGCTCACCTGGCCCACATTGCCCGGACTGGCGCCCAGGAACATGCCGTCCATGACGGCGGCTTTCATCAAACAGAAGCCTTCCTCTGGCCGGCCTCCCTGGAAATAGGCCAGGGCCGTGTGCATCACTTCGGCCTGGGCCACATTGTTGACCGACCAGTAGTAGGGCATCCAGTCGGAAGTGGCGATTGTCTTCAGCCCACGGTTTTCGGGGCCGGCGGCATCGTCTTGGATGAGGACGGGAATATGGGGTATCTGGGTATCGACATAGCGCAGGGCCTGCCAGGCCTGGAAGGGGTCGTGAAGGCGGGAATCAATGGCATGATAAATAGTCCAGACACCTGCATGAGTGTGCTTTAACTGATTGCCGAGAATGTCTTGATATTCAGCCCAGTGACCATCTTCTTTGAGCCACAGTCGACGGTTCACAGCCTCCTTGATTTTTCGGGCTTCCGCCTCGTAGGGAGCGGGGTCGATACCGTCGTCTTTCAGCATCCAGGCGATCGTGGCGGCCAGTTGGTTGGCCAGGTAGTTGTAGGCCGAGGAATGGGTCACACCGCCCCCGCTGTATTGCAGGCCGTCGCTGGCCCAGATGCAGCAGTAGGCATCGTAGAGGCCGTCGCCGTCGGCGTCGAAACAGCGTTTCTCCCAGGACAGATGGCGCTCGAGCACCGGCCAGATCTCACGGGCGAAATCCAGGTCGCCGGTCCACAGCAGGTGACGCAGCAGGGCATCGATATAGACCAGGTTCATGTCGTAATGGTTCATGGTCTCGTTGCGGTTGGGGTAGCGGGCGATGTAGCCCTCGCTGTACATGGGTGTGCCCAGCACTTTGGCGCTGCGGGCCAGGTTGAGGGCGGTGTCCATGATGACCGGCTTGTCGGCAGGGAGGGTCATCTGTGAGGCGGCATAGGCCCGGAAATGCTCCCGGGCGCGGTCGTGCCAACCCAGCACATCGCCCGTGTAGGCAGCCCGCCAACCGGCCAACTGGACGCGCCAGCCGATGGCACCATGCAGATAGACAGGTGATTCCCAGATGCCGTCGGCGGCCATTACCAGGGCATCGGCCATGGCATTGACATAAGGGTCGGGGGTCTCCACCTTGAGATGGGAACGCACCGCCTCAATGCCGGCGAAGGCATCGTTGTAGCCATTTTCCAGGTCGGCGGCGACACCGGAGGGGGCACCGGCCGAGAAGCCTATATATATGTCTTTCTTTTTCGGGAATTTACCCATGGCCCGAAGGACAGGGTAGTCGGGGTTTGCCGGGGCGGAGAGCATCTCCTGGAGATCGTTGACAGCGTCGGCGTCGCCCAGGCTCAGACGGGCTCCTTCAGGGAAATACCCGCTCAGTTGACGTATTTGGTTTTCAGGGCGTTGCAACTCTTCAATGGCTTCGTTGCTGATGTCCTGGCGGGAACCGAACCAAAGATGGAAGGTGTTCCCCTGGATATCGTAGCGGTTGAAGAGGCAATAGTCTTTCTTGAGGAAGAACACATCGTCGGGGTCGGCCCCCAGGTCGCCGTTGCGGCTGAAACGCCGGCCGTAGGCTCCGCCGTAGAGGCAGATCCACTTTAGGTCGGCGGGCAGGTTTTCCCCCTTGATGTGCAGGATGGCCCCCTGACAGTCGTAACGGGCCACGGCCGTCAAGGTAAGGCGGCCCTTGCCCAGCATCGGATCCTCGATTTGGTAGATGCGCTGGCCGGGGCGGTAGCGGCATTCAATGTTTTCGGCCTCGTGCAGCCACTTGGTCTTCCGACCGCGTTGCAAAGCCAGGCGGATATGGCCCGACATGCCGTCATGGCTGTACAGGGCGAAGATTGGTATATCGCTGGTTTCCAGTCGGAAAGATTGGTTACTGCCATAGAGGGCCCGGGTGAACAACTGGGGGACGGAGCCTTGGAAAACGAAGTCCGAATGGTCTGGCTTGTATCTTAATTCACGGGCATTCGCACGCTCATCGGCTTTGGCCGTCAGCGTCATGAACAACGCTGTCAGACACATTGCGGTAATTAATTTCCAATGCTTTTCCATAGCCGTTTTCCAAGCCAAATATCAAGCCTCAAAAGTACTGCAAATCGGAAAACCCTACAAATTTTCCGGGCCTGTACTATGAAACTATTTGCTTAGATAAGATGATATTTTCTGTAATAAGCTACTTTTTTCCGGCCGGCATATACTATTTCGCGCCTGTATGCGTTTAATATGTCACGTGCGTACATAAAGAACAAACAAAACATACACCGCTATGATCGAATTCATCAAAGGAGAAATCAGCGACCTGACCCCGACTTCGGTGGTCCTCGAAACCAACGGTATCGGTTATTTCCTGAACATCAGTGTCAACACCTTCAGCCAGATCCAGCATGCCCAGACCTGCCGGCTCTATGTCCATGAGGCGATCCGCGAGGATGCCTACGTGCTTTTCGGTTTTTATGACACCGAGGAGCGTGAGGCCTTCCGAAAGCTCATCTCCGTGTCGGGGGTGGGCGCCAACACGGCCCGGGTCATCCTCTCGTCACTGACGGTGGCCGAACTGGAGTCTGCACTCCTGGCCGAGAATGTCTCCATCTTCAAGAACATCAAGGGCATCGGCACCAAGACGGCCCAACGCATCATTGTCGAGCTCAAGGACAAAGTCTCCAAGGTGGGCCTCGCGGGGGGAGAGCAGGGCAGTCTGCTTGTGGCCGGCAGCGAGGTGCGCAGCGAAGCCCTGGCCGCCCTGCAGATGCTGGGATTTCCCGCCGCCGCTTCGACCAAGGTGGTCAATGCCATTTTGAAAGACCAGCCGGGCCTGACAGTCGAACAGCTCATCAAGGCATCACTGAAAATGCTATAATCCAATTATTTAAGTCATCTTCCTTTGCTTCGCTTCAGAAAAATATCACGGGTTTTGGGGCTGTTCCTTCTCATAGGGACGGCCTTTCCTGCTTTTTCTCAGGAGGCAGCGCCCGCCGAGGTGTCCATCTCGGGCAGAGCGGTTTCCGAGCGAGTGCAAAGCGGTCCGTCCAAGCCGCTCAGATACAAGATTCCCGACCATCTGCCCCAGACGGCCGAGGAAGCGGCCCAGCCGGTGATGGGCGACCTTAAGTTGCCTTCCAACCTGAAGACCACCATCGAGTACGATCCCGAGAGCGGCGACTACGTGCTCTCGACCTACCTGGGCGAGACGCGTATCACCACACCCGTGACGCTCAATAGCGAGGAGTATGCCAAGTATTGGCAGCAACAGTCCAATGCCGCTTTCTTCCGCAAGAAAAACAAGGTCGACTATGGCAAGGAAGAGGAATTCTCGCTGACCAACCTGCAGTTCGACCTGGGGGCTGCCGAGAAGATCTTCGGCCCGGGCGGCGTGCAGTTGCGCACCCAGGGCGCCATAGAGGTGAAGTTCGGCGTGAAGAACAACATCGTCGACAACCCGGCCCTGTCGGAGAGGGCCCGCAACCGTACCTATTTCGACTTCGACCAGAGCATCCAGATGAGCGTCAACGGCAAGGTGGGCGACAAGGTCAACGTGAACATGAACTACGACACGGAGGCTTCCATCGACTACGACACCAAGGCCATCAAGCTGCGCTATGCCGGCAAGGAAGACGACATCATCAAGGTGCTGGAAGCGGGCAATGTGTCGATGCCGGTCCATAATTCCCTGATTTCGGGCGCCACTTCGCTGTTTGGTATCCGCACCGAACTGCAGTTTGGCAAACTGAATATCGCCGCCGTGGTGTCGCAGCAGAAGACCCAGACCACTTCGGCCAGCCTCGAGGGCGGCAAGCAGACCACCAGTTTCGAGATCGACATCGACGCCTACGACGAAAACCGTCATTTCTTCCTGTCGCAGTATTTCCACGACCATTACGACGAATGGATGTCCAAGCTGCCGTATATCTCGTCGGGCGTGGTCATCACCAAGATCGAGGTCTGGGTCACCAACAAGCGGGCTACCATGGACAACGCCCGCCACATCGTGGCCTTTGCCGATCTGGGCGAAAACGACCGTATCTACAACAGCCACTGGACGCGCAAGAGTGCCACTTGTCCGGCCAATTCGGCCAACAGCCTTTACAGCGAGCTGAACAGTCAGTACAGCGGTGCCCGCGAGTTCAACGCCTCGACCCGGGTGCTGGAGCCCCTGCAGGCCTACGGCATCGACATCGGCGACGACTATGAGCGCCTGGAGAGCGCCCGTCTGCTCACCTCGGGTGAATACAAACTCAATGCGGCCCTGGGCTACATCACCCTGAACACCGCCCTGAACCCCGACGAAATCCTGGCCGTGGCCTACGAGTACACCCGCAACGGACAAGTCTTCCAGGTGGGTGAGTTCTCGACCGACGGCATAGAATCTCCGCAGACCTTGTTTGTCAAGCTCATCAAGGGCACCAACATCTCGCCCCAGTCGCCCACCTGGCCGCTGATGATGCGCAATGTCTATTCGCTGGGTACCTACAACCTGCCCCAGGAGGAATTCCGCTTGAACATCACCTACCGCAACGACACGGTGGGCACCTATATGAACTACATCACCGAGGGCAAGGTCAAAAACACCCTCTTGCTGAGAGTCTTCAACCTGGACCGCCTGAACAGCCACAAGGAAGCCTATCCCGACGGCATCTTCGACTTTATCGAAGGCTACACGGTGCAGTCGGCAGGCGGACGCATCATCTTCCCGGTGCTGGAACCTTTCGGCTCGCACTTGCGCAAGCAGATCGGCGACGATGCCCTGGCCGACAAATACGTGTTCCAGGAGCTCTACGACTCGACGCTGACCGTGGCCCAGGAACTCACCGAAAAGAACAAGTTCCGCATCGAGGGTACCTACCGGGCATCCAACGGGGCGGAGATCTCGCTGGGCGCCATGAACGTGGCCCGCGGCTCGGTGCGTGTCACCGCCGGCGGCCGGGTACTCACCGAGAATGTCGATTACACGGTCGATTATCTCTCGGGAACGGTCACCATCACCAACATGGATGTGCTGGCCTCGGGCCAGAGCATCCAGGCCACCTGCGAGGACCAGGGGCTCTACAACATGGTACGCAAGACCTTCACGGGCATGACGCTCGACTATACCTTCAGCGACCAGTTGTCGGTGGGCGGCACGCTGATGCACCTGTCTGAGAAACCCTTGACCAACAAGGTGGATATGAATTCCGAGCCGCTCAACAATACAGTGTGGGGACTGCACACGGCCTTCAATGTCGAGTCGCAGACCCTGACCAAGCTGCTCGACAAGCTGCCCCTGATCCATGCCACCCAGCCTTCCAAGCTTTCGGTTAGGGCCGAGTTTGCCCAGCTCATCCCGGGCAGCAGCCACGATATCCACGGCACGGTCTATGTGGATGATTTCGAAGCCGCCAAGAAGAGCTTCAGCCTGAAAGATGTCTATCGCTGGTCGCTGGCCAGTACGCCCTACGATCCGACGGGCAAATTCCCGGAGGCCAACTTGTCGAACGACCTGGCCTACGGCAAGAACCGCGCCCTGCTGGCCTGGTATATCGTCGATCCCATCTTCACACAAAGCCGTTCGCAGACGCCCGACCATATCCGCAACGACCACGACCAGCTGTCCAACCACCTGGTGCGCGCCGTCAACCAGAAGGAAATCTATCCCGACAAGGACCTGCAGTACAACCAGACGGGTCTGATGTCGATCATGAACGTGGCCTACTATCCCCGTGAGCGCGGTCCCTACAACTACGATGTGACGGGTATGGACAGCGAGGGCCGCCTGGAACGTCCCGAAGACCGCTGGGGCGGCATCATGCGCAAGATAGAGTCGAACATGACCAATTTCGAGTCGAACAATGTCGAGTATATCGAGTTCTGGATGATGGATCCCTTTATCTACGACTCGACGGGTGTGGGCGGCGGCGACTTGATCTTCAACCTGGGCGAGATCTCCGAGGATATCCTCAAGGACGGCAAGAAGGCTTTCGAAAACGGCCTGCCCACCGACGGCGACACCACGGTCATCGGCTACACGTCGTGGGGCAAGGTGTCGAGCAAGAATGTCAATGTCTATGCCTTCGACAACACCGAAGGCGTGCGCCGCATCCAGGATGTCGGCCTGGACGGACTCAACGACGAGGAAGAGCGGGACTTCCACAGCGACTATGTCACGGCTGTCCGCGGCAAGGTGGGTGCCTCGGCCCTCAACCGTATGCTGGACGATCCGTTCTCGCCCCTGAACGACCCTTCGGGCGATAACTACCACTATTTCCGAGGCACCGACTACGACCGTGCCAAGCTGCCCATCATCTCGCGCTATAAATATTATAATGGTACGCAGGGCAACTCCCAGGCCCGGGTCGATACGGAAGAAAGCTACGAGACGGCTGCCACGACCTTCCCCGACATCGAGGACATCAACGAAGACTTCACCCTGAGCGAGAGCGAGCGCTACTACCAGTACCGCATCTCCCTGCGTCCGGCCGACATGGTGGTGGGGCGCAACTACATCAGCGACCGGCGCGACGCCTCCGTCAAGCTGCGCAACGGCAACGTGGAGCAGGTGTCGTGGTATCAGTTCAAGATTCCCGTACGCGATTATGAGAAGAAGGTGGGCACGATCAACGGATTCAACAGCATCCGCTTCATGCGTATGTACCTGACGGGCTTCCAGGACAGCATCGTGCTGCGTTTTGCCACGCTAGAACTGGTACGCGGTGACTGGCGGGCCTATACCCGTGAGCTTTACGAAACGGCCCCGGCCACCAATGCCTTCATGGAGGTCTATACCGTCGGCCTGGAAGAGAATTCCTCGCGCGAGCCTATCCATTACATGCTGCCCCCGGGGGTGGAGCGGGAGAGCGATCCCGGTCAGCCGGGCATCTACGAGGAAAACGAGCAGTCGCTGGCCCTGAGGATACAGAACCTCTCACCCGGTGATGCCCGGGCCGTCTATAAGAATGTCTCGCTCGACTTCCGCCAGTACGAACGCCTGCAGATGTTTGTCCACGGCGAGAGCTTGCTGGGCGACGCCAATCCGCCGGCCGACTACGAAATGTCGGTCTTCCTGCGCATCGGTAGCGACTATCAGAGCAACTACTACGAATACGAGATTCCCTTGCGCCTGTCGCCGCATTTCATCAACAGCGACCAGTCGGTTTGGCCCGTGGAGAATTTCCTGGACATCCCCTTCGACTTGCTCACATCGGTCAAGGAGCACCGCAACGCCTCGCACAGCAGCTATGTACGTGCCTATTCGGAATACGATCCCGACAATGAGAACCACAAGGTGACCGTGCGGGGCAATCCCAGCCTGTCGAGTGTCAAGACCATGATGATCGGCGTGCGCAACAACGGCACCACGGTCAAGGCTGTCGAGATCTGGGCCAACGAACTGCGTCTGAAGGGCTTCAACGACGAGGGCGGCTGGGCAGCCATGACCAATGCCTCGCTGGCACTGTCCGACCTGGGGTCGGTGACCTTTGCCGGACGCTACGAGACGGCCGGCTTCGGCGGCATCGAGCAGCGTGTGTCGCAGCGTCGCCTGGACAGCTACAACACCATGAACCTGTCGATGAACTTCGACCTGGGCAAACTCCTGCCCAAGAGCGGATTGTTGAGCCTGCCCGTCTATTATTCCATTTCGCGCCAGCTGAACACGCCCAAGTATGATCCGCTCAACGAGGACCTGCTGCTGTCCGATGTGCTGGATGCCGCCCAGACCCGTGCCGAGAAGGATTCCATCCGCAACTACAGCCAGCAGCTCAAGCGCTACCGCAGCCTGAACGTGTCGAACATCCGCCTGAATGTCCGCAGCAAGACACCGCTGCCTTTCGATCCGGCCAACTTCAACGCCAACTATAGCTTCAGCGAGACCTTCGAGCGGGATGCCACCACGGCCTATGAGATCACCCGCAACTACAATGCCGGCCTGAGCTATGGCTACAGTTCGCCGCTGCCTGCCTTTGAGCCTTTCGCCAAGTCGGAGGCCAAGTTCTTCCAGTCGCCCTGGACCATGCTGCTCAAGGATCTGTCGCTGAATTTCCTGCCCAACTCTTTGGCTTTCAACACCAACTTGAGCCGTTACTACTATGAGTTGCAGAACCGCGACCTGAACGCCTCGGCCGACGTGAGCCTGCCGCTGCCGCTGACCTTCAGCAAGAACTTCATGTGGAACAGCGGCCTGAACCTGAACTGGAACCTGACCAAGAACATGAAGCTGACCTTCTCGACCGACAACATCGCCCGCGTTGAGGAAACGCTCAATTCGCCCGTCAACAAAGAACTCTATCCTACGGAATACCAAAACTGGAAGGATACGGTGATGCAGAGTATCAAGACTTTCGGTACGCCCATGTCGTACAAGCAGCAATTAACCTATAACTGGCAGCTGCCCTTCAGCAGCATCCCGGCCCTGAACTTCATCACGGCCGGCTTCCAGTACAGCACCAACTACAATTGGGACCGCAGCGCCCTGATTGCCGACGTGGACATGGGCAACACGGTTGCCAACCAGCGCAGTTTCAGCTTCAACCCGGCCATCAACCTGGAGACGCTCTATGGCAAGTCGAAATTCCTCAAGGCGGCCGACCAGCGCTTCTCGGGGCGTTCCACCTCATCGGCCACGACTCCTGCCACGGGATCGCGTCGTCCGGTATTGCGTGCCCCCAACAGCAATAACAACCGTCCGGCCGCCACCAAGGAGAAACCCACCCGTATGGAGCAGCAGCTCACCCTGGTGCCGGACAAGCCCAACGAACTGAAATTCGATCTGAAGACCGACCGTATCAGCGTTCGTTTTGTGGATGCCAAGGGAAAGGATATCAAGTTGAAATACAAACAGAACGGCAAATCCATCCAAATCAATGCCCGTGACTCGATGAAGGTGAAGGCCATCATCAATTCCAGGCCCAAGCTCGAGGACGAATCGTGGTACAAAGGCCTGCAAGTGGCCGCCCGTGCCCTGATGTCGGTGCGCAACGTTTCGGTCAGCTACCAGCAGACCGACAACCTGTCGCTGCCGGGATTCAAGCCAGAGAACGGCTTGATTTTCGCTACAGAAGATTTCGGCCGCGCGCCCGGTTGGGATTTTGCCAGCGGTCTGTACAACAGCGACCGCTACCTGGACAAGGCCATCGACAAGGATTGGCTGGTGATGTCCGACTCGGTGGTCAGTCCGGCGGTGTTTGCCTCGACCAAGAACCTCAGGATAGAATCGACCGTGCTGCCTTTCAAGGGCTTCAATATCAAGCTGGCCGCCTTGCGCAACGAAAACGACAACCGGCAGATCCAGTTCATGATTGCCGACCGGCCCGAGACCCGCACGGGCAGCTTCTCACAGTCGTCCATCGCCTTGAAGACAGCCTTCGCGCCGCTCAATGCCAAGAAGTCGTATTATTCCAAGGCGTTCGACCGCTTTGTGGCCAACCGCGACGTGATGGCCGCCCGCCTGACGGCCCAGTATGCCGGCATGAGCTATCCCGACGCCGGCTTCCTGGCCGGTTCGCCCCTGGCCGGCCAGCCTTACGACGAGAGTCTGGGCGCCGTCAACAAGAATTCGGCCGAAGTGCTGGTACCGGCCTTCCTGGCTGCCTACACCGGCCGTCCGGCCGACAAGGCTTCGATGGATATCTTCCCCTCGCTGGCATCGATCCTGCCCAACTGGAGCGTGTCGTACGACGGTCTGTCCAAGATACCGCTGCTCAAGAAGCATTTCCGCAGCATCAGTTTGAACCATGCCTACAACTGTACCTACAATGTCACTTCCTATTCGTCGTACAGTTCGTTTATCGGCAGCGACAGCCGCCGTGGCTTTGTGCAGGAGGTGACCACGGGCAATCCGCAGCCTTCGTCGCAATACGATGTGGCCGCCGTCTCGCTGACCGAGAGCTTCAACCCGCTGCTGGGCGCCAAGGGCACGCTGAACAACGGCCTGACCTTCAAGTCGGAGGTGCGCACCTCGCGGACGGTCAACCTGAGTGTCACGGGCGGACAGCTGGTCGAGAGTGGCAACAGCCAGTATGTCGTGGGCGGCAGCTACAAGATCGCCGATTTCCATCCCTGGGGTTTCATGGCCGAGTCCAAGGCCCGCAACGACCTGTCGCTCAGTGCCGATTTCTCGTGGAAGAACTCGACGGCCCTGCTGCGCAAGATCGAGGAGTACTACACGCAGGCCACTTCGGGCAACAAGACCTGTACGGTCGAGCTCACGGCCGATTATATTATCAGCCGCAACCTTAATCTCAAAATGTACTATGATTTGGAATCCAGCATTCCGCTGGTATCGTCCTACCCGGTCACCACGCAGGACTTCGGGTTCAGCCTGCGTTTTACTCTAAGTCGTTAGCGGTCTGCATTTTCTTCCTGAGGAAATCCATTTTGGCGTCGGCCAGGCGGTGTTCGTCTTCCAGGCGGGCGATGTCTGACAGTATGACCGATGCTTCCGCGGCCTGAAGCAAAACGTCGCGGTCTTCGCTGCGCAGGGTGTAGTCGTACCGGCGGTTGTCGCCCAGAAGACTCACTTTGATTGTCTCTCCGCTGTGCAGACGCACGAAGTCGGGCAGGGCAGCGGCGGCACGGGCGTTGAAACGGACGATTTCATAATAAAGGCCTCCGTCGTTGAAGCTGTAGTTGAGGGCACCGTCGGGCAGCACCGCATCGGTCTCGGCATAGCTGCCGTCGGGAGCATACAGGCGCAGGCGGCTGTGGTCAAGTTTTCGGCTGCCGCAGTAATAGCTGGTCAGGACCAATTGTCCGCGCTGGCCGACCGAGGATTGCAGCCAGGTCTGGCCGCTGCGCTGGCTGTAGCGCTGGCGCAGATGCACATAGTAGCCGGGGGCATCCGTGTCGCCGTCTTTTTCCAAGACGAAGTCCTTGATCTTTGCAGGCAGTTCGGTGCGGCGCAGGGCGAGCAGGCTGTCGCTGCCGGCCTGGCTGTGCTGCTGTTCAGCAAATTCCACTTCGAAAAACATCTGGCGCACAGCCTTGAGTTTGACCAGATCCTTGGGGTAGAGCGCCTGGATGGTGTCCAGATAGCTCTTGGCGGCCTGAAAACGGTTTTCGGCCATGGCCTGCCGGGCCTGGGCCATCAGTGCTTCACTTCTGTCGGGACGGCAGGAAAACAGTCCGGCCAGCAGGAGAGCGGCCAGCACACTTTGTTTTAAATAAAGGAGTATCGTCTTTTTCATGCTGCAAAAATAAAACGGTTCATCAGAAAAATCGTACTTTTGCAAGAAAAATAGAGGCTGACGGCTGTGAATCTGAGCGCATATCTGAAAGGCGACATCTTCAAGGTCCTCTCCGAGGTGGCCGAAGAAATGAATGTAAGATGTTGTATAGTAGGGGGCTATGTCAGGGATATCTTCCTGGGCAGGGCTTCCAAGGATATCGACGTGGTCTGTGTCGGCCGGGGCATCGAACTGGCCGAGCATGTGGCCCAAAAGCTGGGCAAGAACTGCCAGGTGGTGGTGTTCCGCAATTTTGGCACCGCCCAGATCAAGTACCACCAGACGGAGATAGAGTTTGTCGGCGCACGTCGCGAGTCGTATCAGCGCAATTCCCGCAAGCCCATCGTCGAGGACGGCACGCTCGAAGATGACCAGATCCGTCGCGACTTCACGGTCAATGCCATGGCCATCAGCCTGAACCGTGCCGACTATGGTGAACTCATCGACCCCTTCAACGGCCTCAAGGACCTCGAGAACCGCATCCTTCGCACGCCTACCGACCCGGAGATCACCTTCAGTGACGACCCGCTTCGCATGATGCGGGCCATCCGTTTTGCCACCGTGCTCGAGTTTCGCATCCATCCTGCCACCTTCAACGCCATCTACAAAGACCGCGACCGCATATCGATCGTCTCGGGCGAACGGGTGGTGGAAGAGATGAACAAGATGATGATGGCCGCCCGGCCTTCGATAGGCTTCAACCTGATGGACGAGACGGGCCTGCTGCCGCTGATCCTGCCCGAACTGTCGGCCCTGAAGGGGGTGGAGACCAAGGATGGACGCGGCCACAAGGACAATTTCCAGCATACGCTCACCGTCCTGGACAACGTGGCGGCCATGAGCGACAACCTCTACCTGCGCTGGGCCGCCGTTTTCCACGACATCGCCAAGCCCCAGTGCAAGCGCTGGGATCCGCGCCTGGGCTGGACTTTCCACAATCATAATTTCTTGGGAGAAAAGATGATACCCCGCATCTTCCGTCGGCTCAAGCTGCCGATGAACGAGAAGATGAAATATGTCCAGAAGATGGTGTCGCTGCACATGCGGCCCATTGCCCTGGTCGAGGAAACGGTGACCGATTCGGCCGTACGCCGCCTGCTGTTCGACGCCGGCGACGACATCGAAGACCTGATGATCCTCTGCGAGGCCGACATCACCTCGAAGAATCCCGAGAAGGTGCGCCGTTTCATGGTCAACTATCAGGAAGTGAGGGATAAAATGCGCGATCTGGAGGAACGCGACCGCATCCGCAACATGCAGCCGCCCATCACGGGCGACATCATCATGCAGGTCTTTGAGCTGACCCCTTGCCGCGTGATCGGCGAAATCAAGGACGCCATCAAGGATGCCATCCTCGACGGAGACATTCCCAACGAGTATGGTCCGGCCTACGACCTGATGCTCAAACTGGCCGCAGACAAGGGCCTGACCCCCAAGCACGACCTGTCCCAGGGGCTTGGCTGATAGCAAAAAAATCCCTACCTTTGCAGCCTTAAATCTTGTCGAAATGGAAGTAGCCGTCATCAAATACAACGCAGGAAACATCCTCTCTGTGGGGCATGCGCTCCGCCGCCTGGGTGTGGAGCCTGTGGTGACCGACTCGCCCGACCTGATCCGCCGGGCCGACAAGGTGATATTTCCCGGGGTGGGAGAGGCTTCCACGACGATTGCCTACCTGCGCGAACACCGCCTCGACGAGCTCATCGTAAGCCTTCGTCAGCCGGTGCTGGGCATCTGCATCGGCCTGCAGCTGATGTGCCGTCACAGCGAAGAGGGCGACGTCGACTGCCTGGGCATCTTCGATACGGAGGTAAAGCGTTTTGTGCCGGCCACGGCCCACGACAAGATACCGCACATGGGCTGGAACACGATCTACGGTCTTTCCACGCCTCTGTTCGATGCGGAGATGGAAGACAGCTATGTCTATTATGTGCACAGCTACTATGCCGAGCTGTGTGCTGCGACCATCGCCCGTACAGACTATGTGCAGCCCTTCAGTGCGGCCCTGCACAAGGACAATTTCTACGCTGTCCAGTTCCACCCGGAAAAGAGCAGCGACAACGGAGCCCGCTTGTTGAGGCATTTTTTGGATTTGTAGGACAAACAAGATAACGACCAGATGGAACTGATACCCGCCATAGACGTCATCGAGGGCAAGTGCGTACGCCTGTCGCAGGGCGATTATGCCCGCGCCCGGGTCTATCACGATGATCCGCTCGAGGTGGCCAAAGCCTTCGAGGCGGCAGGCATCCGCCGGCTCCATGTGGTCGATCTGGACGGCGCCAAAGCCCGGCACATCGTCAATTGGAAGACGCTGGAGCGTCTGGCTGCAGGCACCGGCCTGGTGGTCGACTTCGGCGGCGGCCTGAAAAGCGACGACGACCTGCGCATCGCTTTCGAGTGCGGCGCCCGGATGGTGACGGGCGGCAGCATTGCCGTGCATGAACCCGAGGTGTTCGAGCGCTGGCTCAAGACCTACGGCGGCGACCGCATCATCCTGGGCAGCGACGTGCGCGATGGCAAGATTGCCGTGAACGGCTGGCAGGACGGCACCGACCTGGACCTGCTGCCATATCTGGAAGGCTACATGAAAAAGGGCATCACCATGACCATCTGCACGGACATCAGTGTGGACGGCATGCTGCAAGGACCCTCTGTGGCATTGTACCGCGACATGATGCAGGCCCTGCCTGGGCTGTATGTCATCGCCAGCGGGGGAGTGAGTTCCCTGGCCGATCTGGAAGCCCTCTCCGAGGCCGGTCTTCCGGCAGTGATCTTTGGCAAGGCCATTTACGAAGGCCGTATCAAGTTGAGTGAATTAAGCCGACTGCTATGCTAGCCAAACGTATCATCCCCTGTCTCGATGTTAAGGACGGGCAGACCGTCAAGGGCGTCAACTTCGTGAATCTCCGTGAGGCCGGAGATCCCGTGGAGCTTGGGGAATATTATAGCCGGCAGGGCGCCGACGAGCTGGTCTATCTCGACATCACCGCTTCGCACGAAGGCCGCAAGACCTTCACCGACCTGGTGCGCCGGGTGGCCGAACGCCTGAGCATTCCCTTTACGGTGGGCGGCGGCATCAACGAACTCTCCGACATCGAGCGCATGCTCAATGCCGGGGCCGACAAGGTTTCGGTCAACTCGGCCGCCTTGCGCCGGCCTGAACTCATCGGCGAGATCGCGCATCATTTCGGTTCGCAGATCTGCGTGGCCGCCATCGATGCCCGCCTCGAAGCCGACGGACGCTGGATATGCTATGTCAACGGCGGCCGCATCCCCACGCAGCGTGAGCTGTTTGACTGGGCGCACGAGGTGCAGGAGCGGGGCGCTGGCGAGATATTGTTCACCAGCATGAACCACGACGGTGTCAAGACGGGTTATGCCAACGAGGCCCTGGCTCGTCTGGCCGACTCCCTGGGCATTCCGGTCATCGCCTCGGGCGGGGCCGGCACCATGGCGCATTTTCGCGATGCATTTGCCCTGGGCCATGCCGACGCAGCCCTGGCCGCCAGCGTGTTCCATTTCGGGGAGATACGCATCGCCGATTTGAAGGCCTATTTGAAACAAGAAGGAATTATAGTGAGATAATGAAGAATTTGGATTTTGAAAAAATGGGCGGCCTGATTCCGGCCGTCATCCAGGACAACAAGACCGGCAAGGTCCTGATGCTGGGATTCATGAACGAAGAAGCCCTGGCCAAAACCGAGCGTGAGGGCAAGGTGACCTTCTACAGCCGCACACGCAAGTGTCTGTGGACCAAGGGAGAGACTAGCGGTCACTTCCTCAATGTGGTGTCCATCACCGACGACTGCGACCACGACACCCTGCTCATCAAGGTCAATCCCACCGGCCCGGTCTGCCACACGGGTGCCGAGACCTGCTTCAACGAGGAGAACCGCCTGGGCGATTTCGAGTTCCTGCGCTACCTGCAGGATTTCATCGACCGTCGCCACGAGGAGATGCCCGACGGCTCCTATACCACCTCCCTGTTCCGGGACGGTGTCAAGCGCATGGCCCAGAAAGTGGGCGAGGAGGCCGTCGAGACGGTGATCGAGGCTGTCGACGGCAACGACGAGCGCTTCCTCTACGAGGCTTCCGACCTGGTCTATCATCTCATCGTGCTGCTCACGTCGAAGGGCTACCGCCTCGAAGACCTGGGCAAGGAACTGAAAAAACGCCATAAATAAGCTTTCTGTCCTATGGAAGACAATACATTGATCCGTTACGAGCATGTGGATATCTGCCTGGATGACTACATTGTCCTGAAGGATGTCTCTTTTGAAGTACAGAAAGGCGAGTTTGTCTATCTCATCGGCAAGGTGGGATCGGGCAAGAGCACGCTGCTCAAGACGCTCTATGCCGAAGTGCCCCTGCGTCGCAAAGACCTCCTGCCTGAGGCCGAGGCGCGCATTTTCGACTACGACCTCATCGGCATGAAGGCCCGCAAGGCCCTGGCCCTGCGCCGTGAGCTGGGTATTGTTTTTCAGGATTTCAAACTTCTGACAGACAGGACAATAGAAGATAACCTGAAGTTTGTGCTCAAAGCCACCGGCTGGAAAGACAAACTCGAGATCGCCCAGCGCATCGAGGAAGTCCTCACCCAGGTGGGCATGCAGAACAAAGGCTACAAGATGCCCCACGAACTCTCCGGCGGTGAGCAGCAGCGTATGGTCATCGCCCGCGCCCTGCTCAACCATCCGGCCGTGATCCTGGCCGACGAGCCGACGGGCAACCTGGACGTGGAGACCAGCCAGGCCATCGTGCAACTGCTGCACGATATCCGCCAGGGCGGCACCACAGTGATCATGACCACCCACAACCTGAGCTTTTTGGAAAGCTTTCCGGGCCGTGTCATGAAATGTGAAAACGGTAATTTGACTTGTAACGAAACCAAATAACGAATATGCGAGTATTGAAATTCGGCGGAACGTCGGTCGGTTCTGCCCAGCGTATGAAAAACGTCGTCAAGATCATTTCTGACGGCCAGCAGAAAATCGTCGTCCTGTCGGCTATGTCCGGCACGACCAACAGCCTGCTCGAGATAGCTGACTATCTCTACAAGAAAAATTCTGATGGTGCCAATGACCTTATCAATGCATTGGAACTGAAATACTTCCGTGAAATAGACGAGCTCTACGACACCAAGGAGTACAAGGCCAAGGCCCTGGAATCGATCAAGCAGCATTTCGACTACATCCGCTCGCTGACACGCAAGCTCTTCACGCTGTTCGAGGAGAAGGCCATCGTCTCGCAGGGCGAACTGCTCTCGACGATGATGTTCCACAACTACCTGCTCGAAAAGGGCGTCAACGCCGTGATGCTGCCGGCCCTGGATTTCATGCGCATCAACAAGAATGCCGAGCCCGACACGCTCTATATCAAGGAAAACCTGAGCCGTCTGCTCGAGGAGCAGCCCGGTGCCGACATCTACGTGACCCAGGGCTTCATCTGCCTGAATGCCTACGGCGAGGTCGATAACCTGACCCGTGGCGGCAGCGACTATTCGGCATCCCTGATCGGCGCCGCTGTCCAGGCCGACGAGATCCAGATCTGGACCGACATCGACGGCATGCACAACAACGACCCCCGGGTGGTGGAGAAGACTTCGCCCGTGTCGATGCTCAGCTTTGACGAAGCTGCCGAGCTGGCCTATTTCGGGGCCAAGATCCTGCATCCGACCTGCATCCTGCCTGCCAAGTTGGCCAAGATTCCCGTGCGCCTGCTCAACACCATGGAGCCCCAGGCCCCCGGCACGCTCATCTCCAACGAGACAGAACGTCACAAGATCAAGGCCGTGGCCGCCAAGGACAACATCATCGCCATCAAGATCAAATCGGGCCGCATGCTGCTGGCCTACGGCTTCCTGCGCCGCGTGTTCGAGATCTTCGAGAGCTACCAGACGCCCATCGACATGATCTGCACCTCGGAGGTGGGTATCTCCATGACCATCGACAACGACCGCCATCTGGGCGAGATCATGGACGAACTGAAGAAGATCGGCACGGTCACCGTCGATAAGAACATGGTGATAGTCTGCGTTGTGGGCGACTTGGAATGGGACAACATCGGATTCGAATCAAAAGTCATTGATGCTGTGAAGGATATCCCTGTCCGCATGATTTCCTATGGCGGCAGCAACTACAATATCTCGCTGCTCATCAAGGCCGAAGACAAGCAGCGCACCCTGCAGGCATTGAGTAACCACCTTTTCAACTGATATGGAAACAAAAGGAAACTTCCCCTTAAAGGCTTTTACCTCCCTGGAGACACCTTTTTATTATTATGATCTGGACGTATTGCGCCAGACCTTGGACACCTTGAAAAACGAAGCCCAGAAAAACCGGGTCAATGTGCACTATGCCATCAAGGCCAACGCCAACCCGCGTATTGTGTCGATGATACAGATGTACGGCTTCGGCATCGACTGCGTGAGCGGCGGTGAGATCCGTGCAGCCCTCAAAGCCGGGGTGCCGGCCGACAAGATAGTCTTTGCCGGGGTGGGCAAGAGCGACTGGGAGATCAACCTGGCCCTGGAGGCCGGCATCTTCTGCTTCAATGTCGAATCGGTGCCCGAACTGGAAGTGATCGACGCCCTGGCCGCAGCCAAAGGAGTGACCGCTCCGGTGGCCCTGCGCATCAACCCCGACGTGCAGGCCGACACACATCATTACATCACTACGGGCTTGAAGGAAAACAAGTTCGGCATCAATCTGTGCGATGTGGACGCTGTCATCGACTTGACGCTGGCCTTGCCGCATGTCAAGCTCGTGGGACTGCATTTCCATATTGGCTCTCAGATCCTGGAAATGAACAACTTTGCCGGCCTTTGTTCGCGTGTCAACGAGATACAGGCCCAGCTGGCCCGGCGCAACCTCTCGGTCGAGCACATCAACCTGGGC
>Ga0079305_1002211_pt1 | contig 18355 bp, 10 predicted proteins | sample LMS_cellobiose_e_FD_79183 | JGI IMG/M metagenome (GOLD analysis project Ga0079305, IMG submission 79183) | Rumen-fistulated moose microbial communities from Alaska, USA - LMS_cellobiose_enrichment | ecosystem: Host-associated > Mammals > Digestive system > Stomach > Rumen fluid ... | reverse complement strand
GTCGTCGTAGGTATACGTCGCCGCGGTGACGCCGTTCTCTTTCACCCGGTGCAGGCGGTTCAGCGTGTCATAGGTGTAGGCGACGTCCAGCACCGTGGTCTCGCCCGCGGTCAGCAGCAGGCTCGTCCGGTTGCCCGCGAGGTCGTAGGCATAGGTCTTGGTGTAGCTCGAAAAATCGGTCGTGCCGCCGCTGCGCGTGGGCTCGCCGGACATGATCTCGTCCGTCGTCCATTCGGCGGTCAGGGTGATCTGCTTCGTATTCGCCGGGGCAAGATCCAGCACGGTCTGCCCGTCGGTAAAGTAAACAGTCGTCCCGTTGACCGCGGCGCGCCAGCGGAGGAAGATTTTTCCCGGGTTGATGAACCGGTTCGGCGTCAGCGCGGCAGACGTGCCGTAATAGCAAGTCTGGGTGTAACTGTTGCCGGGAAGGATCCACTCGCGGGTGAGCGGAATCCCATCCTCAAACCGGATGGTGTAGGGCTTGCCGGTGAGGACTTCCTCCGTCCATTGGGCAATGAAAGCACAATCCTCAAAAACCGCCACACTGTCACCCGGGGCGTAGAGCTGATCGCCCAGCAGCCAGCCGCAGAAGTCATACCCGCTTTGAAAGGGTGCAGTTGCCGGAAGGGTATAGATGTCACCATGCGCAACGACGGCAGTCGTCGGCGTAAGCCCGGAGCCAAGGTCAAGGAGCACGGTGTGATTGCCGACAGAAACCGTGTCAAGCTCACCGATCGACACGGTGCGACCCAGATCGTCATAGGCATATGTCGTCCTGTGCCGAAGAGATTCTTCCGTGCGTACCTGCCCGGTCTTGGTGTAGATATACCGGACGCGCTCAACACTGCCGCCGGAAACCGTGCTGATAAGTCGCGCCCGGCCGAACGCATCGTATTCGTATGTGGTCGTCGCGCCGTTTCGATCCGTCTTCGCGGCCAGACGACCGAGCGGGCTGTAGACGTTCGTCTCTGTATGGCCCAGCGCGTCCGTTGTGGTCAGAACGTTGCCGAAGCGGTCATAGGTATAGGTCGTCGTGTGCCCGCCCGCGGTCACCGTCAGGATATTGCCGGCGCCGTCGTAGGTATAGCTCGTCTCCGAGACAACGGCCGCCCCGTCATACTGCCGAATCAGTGTCAGACGGCCGCGCGCATCGTAGGCATAAGTCGTCTTCGCCCACGCGGCAGTCTCGCCCACGGCGTTCGTCGGCTTGTCCTCGCGGATGATGTTGCCCGCCGCGTCGTAAAAGTATTTGCTGACAGCCGTTTTACCCGTCTCGATCGTAACGGTCTGCGCGAGCAGGCGGCCAAGGGCATCGTAGGTGTAGGTCGTCGGCGTCCCGGCATAATCCGCAGCGACGGTCAGGTTGCCCAGCGCATCATAGGTGTTCGCGGTGTAATGGTTTTCTGCGTTGTAAGCCTTTGTGACCCGGCCGTTTTCATTGTACTCATACCTTGCGGTGAAGGCAAGGTTCTTTGCGCTGTCCGCCGCGGTCAGCTCCGTCAGCCGGTTGCCGACGTAGTCATAGGTGTAGGTGTCAAAATACTCTGTTCCGTTGTGGATCGTGCCCGTCTTGACCACCCGGCCGTTGGCGTCCGTGTACTGAGTGATCACGACCGCGGGCGCGTATGCGTCTCCGACAACGGTTTTCGTGATCTTGCTGAAACCGTCATTCGTCGCATCGTCATAGGCGTAAGTAGTTTGGGAAAGCATCGCGCCGCTCATGGTATCCTTGACAGTCTTACTCAGGACGCGATCCAGCACGTCATAGGTGTAGCTCGTCGTCGAACCGTTCACATATTCCTTGATCGCGGCAAGTCTGCCGTGCGCGTCATATTCCCGGTGATCGATCACCCGTCCGGATGCAACATCGACGGTCTCGTATTCCTGACCGATCGGCGTATAGGTGTGCTTGGTCTGGTTGCCGAGCTCATCCGTCACGACGACATAGTTCTGGATGTAATCTCTTGTATAAGAGACGGTCGTCGCGTCCGGGTTCGTCACCTGAGAAATGTCGCCGAGAACGTTCCTGACATAGGAAGTGGTATTGCCTTGCCCGTCCGTTGAGGACGTCATACGGCCCAGCGAATCATAGGCGTATGCGGTCGCCACCACACCGCTTGCCTGTCCGGGCGTCGCCTGCGCGTTGGTTCCGTCCGCCGTCTTGACGCCCAGGTGTTTTTCCAGAATCAGATACGCGCCGTTTTGATAGGTATATTGCGTCGTAACGTAGGCGTTAAGCGCCGTAAGGTCGCCGTAATAGCGCTTCTCCTCCGTCACGTTGCCATAGGTGTCATAGGCGTAGTCCGTCACCTGCGTTACGACGCCGTTTACCCTTACCGTTGTGCGCACAATCTTTTTGTGATCGCTGCTCAGCGTGTTTGCTATGGAAACCGTGGTATTGGCATCGGTCTTGTACGTTTTCGATGTGAGCAATCCATAATCGCTGTCATAGGTATAGGTCGTCTTATATTCCGTTTCTGTTCGGTCTCCGGCAGCCAAGGTCGACCAACTGGCGGTCACATTGCCCGCACTGTCATAGTCTGACATCCGGATTGACTCGAGGTAATTTCCGGAAGGTCCATAGCTCCTTGATGCGGCCTTTTTCGGGAGTCTGTTTGAATTATATTCGTAGCTCGTTCTCTGAAGCGCAGCGTCGTTGCTGGAAACCGTGCATGTCAGCAGTTCATGATCTCTGTTGAACTCAAACATAGTTGTCGCCTCATTTTCCTTGGTTACAGAGGCGCTGTACCGATAATCCTCGTACAATTCGGCCGGATTGAGTATCCAAGGGTACCCGGAATAGTCGTTGGCAGAGTAGGAATAATCCTCTTGATTATATATTGTGTTACCAATTTTGTCTTGACGAGACGAAATGCGATAGAGCTGGGTCATCCCTCTCTTTCCCATGTTGGTCTTGCTGGAGGAATAAGTAAATACTGTCTGTGCGTTTGTCGGGTGTGTAATGCAGGTAAGGTTAGATACGGTGGTATTGTTTTCATAAACTTGCTTTTCTGCAACAGAGAATCCGAGGCTTTCAACTGTATAACCATAATCGGTCGTACGCAGCGCTTGGTCAACAAAAGAAGAAAGCTCCTTTTCTCCGTTCGCTCCGTATGTGACAAAATACTTCAATTCTGTATTCTCAGGCAGCGAAATTGTCATGATATGGCCGTTGCTCGTTGCCGCTCCTGATATTTGGACAACGCGACCTAAGGTGTCCGTAATTGTGATATGCGGATAGTCGTTGTCTCGTACATACTCCAATGTAATCGTATTATGAAACCGATCTCGGATGGCAATCAATTTCCCGTCTGAAGAGAAATACTCCGTATATCCATTAGTATATCTGAGCTCGTAGTCAGATGTTTCGTTTCCAAATGTTTCTGAATGAACGGTGAGCACCAAATCAGTTGTGTTTCGCCCGACAAGGGTAAAGGCGTTTTCCGATACTGCCCAAAAAGTATAGCTTTCGCCTGTAGAAAGATGGAGCGTTCCTCCGCTTGAGCTTGTTTGCGATCTTTCTATTGACGAAAAGCGAAAGCTCCATCCCTGTCCAAGTCCAAAAGTTTGTTCTTCATAATCATTTGGAGTTCTGCCTGTTACGTAATAACAAACATCAACAAGCTGAATTGTTGCGTAATAAACAACGTAGTAAACAACGCCCCCGCTCTGTTCTTCGGTTTCAATATGGATCCACTCGTTGCAAAAGCTGGTTGCATCCGATTGTGAGTAGAACGTCTGCAAAAACGGTCCTTCGCTGTTGTTGCTGTCATTGATTTCTCCAAGGCCGGGCACATACCAATATGCTCGTATTCCGTAATAAACGCCATATTCTTCCTCCCACTCCCTTAGGACTTTCGGTAAATGAACCGCTGCATTTTGAGAGTTGTATCTTCGTCCGATTACCATGTCCAAGCCGTTGACACCGGTTAATCTTACATCCGTGGTCTCGTAAATCAGCGCGCCTGTGTTAAGGGATATCTTTTCGTTGTCGCTATGATCATATGTAAATGGTGCTTCTACCGATACAGCCGACGCGCTAACCTCTTCGTCGTCCGTAGAGCGAACCATCACATTTCTGATTACATCTCTCATCTGAGCAGAGCCAGCCGCAATTGCTTGTTCTGAAACTCCGCATTCTGCTAAAATACCAGCAATTTCAGCCCTGGCATCTGATACCTGTACCTCGTCCATTGACTCCGCCGCAGACTTATCCCATGCGGCAAGGATACTGACCGCAGAAATCCCAAACACTTCACAGGCAGCATACGCCTGGATGACAAGGCAATAATCATAACCTTTTAATATCAACCTTTTTAATTCTTGGCTAGTCTCTGCGCCGATTGTACTTTCCCGAATTTCAGCATTATAGATCCCAAGTTGTATGCCAATGTCATCGATATCATTTGCGCTTGGAACATACTGCACCACTTCGGGCAGAGCAACGCCGCTCATAACTGAAAGCTTACAATATTCTACGGCATAGTGCACCGGCATATTGCTGACAGCTTGATGCGAGAGTAAACTGTCAGGGATTCCCGTATATGTGCAAATAAATCGCTGGTCCTCATCGCTGATTGAAGAATAACAGACATTCTCCCCAATAATTGAAAGAAATCTTAAATCATCTTCATCTGTTTTCTTCAAATCCTTTTTTGTAATAATGTCGAATGCGGCGCTACGCGTATCTGTCTCTTGTCCATATTGAAAATTTGAATCCTCCTCTTTGCCTTGAACAAAAGTTGGCGGAACCTCTCTTTTCGCCGAGCAGACTTCTTCCTCCATTCCTTCAGGGTAACCCTCAATCTCTTTACCTTCCGCACCCGCTGTGCTCCTTGCTATTGCACCTGTCACATATCCGGCAAGAATATGGGATGGCAGCAAATGTAGCAAGAGCAGAATTGCTAAGAGCGCACTTGTTGTCCTCATCATCCTTTTCTTTAGCATAGTCTCCACCTTTCTTCTGCCCGACGCGGTTTTTCCAGCTTCTGGTTTGTAAAATCTGACGGGACTGCTATGTGGTATTTAGGCGAATCATATACCGGAAAGATATCTAAAAAAGCGCAGCTCTCCGAAATGGGAGAACTGCGCTTGCAATACCGGGAGCAGTGGGATCGCCGCTCTGTTACAGCGTAACACACCTGCGCGGCAAATGCAAGTACGACTTGCGGCAGCCCTGACGGCACCCGCCGCGGCTGCGGACGGCCGCTCAAAAAAGCGAAGAGGGACGCGGCTTCCGGCCGCGTCCCTCTTTAATCTTTCCGCTTATTCCTTCACATAGCTCACGTGCAGCAGCTCGTGTGCCTTCTCCTCGCCCATGTCCGCCAGCATCCGCGTGACGACCGGATTGATCTCCGCACGCTTGAAGGTCGCGGCGTTGTCAATGCGGTGCAGACCTTCGCCGCGCTCCACCTTGACCGCGTGCAGACCGTCCGGCTGGCCGGCGCCGCCGACGCAGCCGCCCTGGCAGGTCATGACCTCGACCAGGTGGTAGAACGCCTTGCCCTCGTCCATCTCCTTGAGGAGCTTGCGCGCGTTGATTAGGCCGTGAACGACTGCGATCTTGAGCTCGGTATCGCCGAGGCGGACCGTGGCCTCCTTGCGCGGGGCGTCGCCGCGGGTGCCGAGCAGGCTGATCTCGCGCAGCGCGTTCTTGGTCTTGTCGGGCACGCAGTGGCGGATGACCGCCTCGGCCACGCCGCCGGTCACACCGTAGATCGCCGCTGCGCCAGAGCCCATGCCGAACGGCAGGTCGGGCGACTCAAGCTCCAGCTCACCGAGCTGGATGCCGCTCTCGCGCATCATGTCGATCACCTCGCGCGTGGTGAGGACGAGATCGACGTCGGGCATGCCGTCGTGCCTGAACTCGTCGCGCGCGGCCTCCATCTTCTTTGCCGTGCAGGGCATGATCGCAATGTGATAGGTCCTGCGGCCGTCCTGCGCGTCCTTTTCCTTATAACGGTCGCGCAGCACCGCGGCGAACATCTCCATCGGGGACTTGCAGGTGGAGATGTTCTTGAGGTACTTGGGGTTCTCCTTCTCCAGATACTTCACCCACGCAGGGCAGCAGGAGGTGAACATCGGGAACGGGCCGCCCGCGGCGAGGCGCTGCTTGAACTCCTCCGCCTCGCTGATCGTGGTGAAGTCCGCGCCGAAGAGCGTGTCGTACACCTCGTCCACGCCCATCAGCTTGAGCGCGGTCACAAAGCGGTCGAGCACGTTCTGTCCCGCGGGGATGCCGAACGCCTCGCCCACGGCGACGCGCACGGCCGGCGCGATCTGGACGACCGTGCGCAGCTTGGGATCGTGGATCGCGCGCCAGGCCTCGCCGATCTCGTTCTTCACGGTGATGGCGCCGGTGGTGCACACCGCGGCGCACTGACCGCAGCTGATGCAATTCGTCTCCGAGAGCATGCGGTCGAACGCAGGCGCAACCTTCATGCGCGAGCCGCGGTGCACGAAGTCGATGATGCTCATGCCCTGCAGCTCCTCGCACACGCGCACACAGTCGCCGCAGAGGATGCACTTGTTCGGGTCGCGCACGACGGCGGGCGAGCTGGCGTCGATCTCGCTGCGCTCGCGCGTGTCGGTGAAGCGGACACGGCGCACGCCGAACTGCTGCGCCAGCTCCTGCAAGTGGCACTTGCCGCTCTTTTCACAGGTGGTGCAGTTGCAGTCGTGCGAGGCCAGCAGCAGCTCAAGGATCATGCGCCGGTGCTTGAGCAGACGCGCGGAATGCGTCCGGATGACCATGCCGTCGCGCGGCTCCATCGAGCAGGACGCGTCGATCTTGCCGCGCTCGTCCTCCACCACGCACATGCGGCACGCGCCGTAGGTCGAGAGGTCGGAGTGGTAGCAGAACGTCGGCATCTCGATGCCGGCCTTGCGGATCACGGAGAGCACGTTCTTCTCGCCGTCGAAGCTGACGCGCTGTCCGTCGATGATCATAAATCCCTTTGCCATTCTGCTCACTCCTCTCTGATCGCGCCGAACGGGCAGCTGCTCCAGCAGGCGCCGCAGCGGATGCATTTGTCGGTGTCAATGGTGTGCGGCATGCGAATCTCGCCGGAGATCGCCTCCATCGGGCAATTGCGCATACACTTGCCGCAGCCGCGGCAGAGCTCCGGATCAATGCGCAGCACGACCTTGCGGCCGTTGCAGTGCGGGCAATGCTTGTCCACCACGTGGGCGAGGTACTCGTTGCGGAAGTACTTGAGCGTGCTCAGCACGGGCTTGCAGGCGGTCTGGCCGAGGCCGCAGAGCGCGGTCTCCGTGATGGTTTTTGCCAGCTCCTCCAGCAGATCCAGATCCTCAAGCGTGCCCTCGTTGCGGATGATGCGCTCCAGGATCTCAAGCATGCGCTTCGTGCCCTCGCGGCAGGGCACGCATTTGCCGCAGCTCTCGTTCTGGGTGAAGTTCATGAAGAAGCGCGCCACCTCGACCATGCAGGTGTCCTCGTCCATGACGACGAGGCCGCCGGAGCCGATGATCGCGCCGACCTTCTTGAGCGAGTCGAAGTCCAGCGGCAGGTCGAGGTGCTCCTCGGTCAGGCAGCCGCCCGAGGGACCGCCGATCTGCACGGCCTTGAACTTCTTTCCGTCCTTGATGCCGCCGCCGATATCGAAGATGACCTCGCGCAGCGTCGTACCCATCGGCACCTCGACGAGGCCCGTGTTCACCACGTTGCCCGTGAGCGCGAAGGTCTTGGTGCCGGGGGAATTCTCCGTGCCGATCGAGCGGTACCAGTCCGCGCCGTTGAGCACGATGCCGGGCACGTTCGCGAACGTCTCGACGTTGTTGAGCACCGTGGGCCTGGCCCACAGGCCCTGGTCGACGGTGCGCGGCGGCTTCACGCGCGGCATGCCGCGCTTGCCCTCGATCGAGGCGGTCAGCGCGCTGCCCTCGCCGCAGACGAAGGCGCCCGCGCCGCGGTTGATGTGCATATGGAAGCTGAAATTGCTGCCGAGGATGCGGTCGCCCAGCAGACCCAGCTCCTCCGCCTTGCGGATGGCGGTGCGCAGGCGCTCCACGGCCAGCGGGTATTCCGCACGGACGTAGATGTAGCCCTCGCTCGCGCCGGTGGCAACGCCCGCGATCATCATGCCCTCGATCACGCTGTGGGGGTTGCCCTCCATCACGCCCTGATCCATGAACGCGCCGGGGTCGCCCTCGTCGCCGTTGCAGACGACGTACTTCACGTCGGACACGTTGCGGCGAACGCTCTCCCACTTGCGTCCGGCGGGGAACCCGCCGCCGCCGCGGCCGCGCAGGCCGGAATCGCTGATCGTCTTGCAGATCTCCGCGTCGGTCATCTCGAACAGTGCCTTCTCGAAGGCCCTGTAGCCGCCGAGCGCGATGTATTCCGTCAGATCCTCGGCGTCGCTCTTGCCGCTGTTTTTCAGCACCAGCCGGTGCTGGCGCCGGTAGAACGGGATCTCGTCGCGGCTGCGGCAGGTCTGCTCGCCGCTGTGATAGAGCAGGCGCTCGACGACCTCGCCGCCGAGGATGGTCTTATCAATGATCTCGTCGCAGTCCTCGACCCGGACGTGCGTATAGAGCACGTTCATCGGCTCGATATCGACCAGGGGGCCGATCTCGCAGAAGCCGTGGCAGCCGCTCTTCTTGAGGCGGACGCCGCCCTCCTGCGTCTCTTCCTTCAGGGACACGGCCACAGGGATGCCGCGGCGCGCGCACTCGGCCTTGAGATAGTCATAGACCTTCATCGAGCCGTTGGCGATGCAGCCCGTGCCGGCGCAGACAAGGACCTGAAGGCCCTGCCCGGCGAGCAGCTGCTCTGCCTCGGCGCGCACCGCCGCAAAGCGCTCGCGCGTGAGCTTTCTCTTAGCCATTGGCCGCCGCCTCCTTCCTCCGGATGGATTCCATCAACTCGATGGCGCTCTCCGGCGTCATCTTGGCGTGCACCTCGTCGTTGACCGTCATCGCGGGCGCGAGCGAGCACGCGCCGAGACATGCGACCGTCTCGAGCGTGAACAGGCTGTCCGCCGAGGTCTTCTGCTTGCCGCTGAGCTCCAGATACTCGTGGAGCGCGTCGTAGATCGGCTGCGACTTGCGGACATGGCAGGCCGTTCCGTTGCAGACCTTGACGATGTACTTTCCCTTTGCCTCCAGCGAGAAATTCTCATAGAACGTGGCGACGCTGTAGACCTTCGCCACGCCGATGTCCAACTTCTTCGCGACCAGCTCCAGGGCCTCCCTGCTGAGGTATTTGTACTCATGCTGGATGTCCTGCATCATCGCGATCAGGCTCTCCCGCCGGCAGCCGTAGCTGTCGACGATCTCGCCCACGCGCTGAAGCATCTCCTCTTTCGTTGCCATTTCCCGTTGATCCCTCCTAAAGAATGATTGCCGTTTTTTCGCCGTTTTTCGTGCTTTTCCACGAATGCCATTGTAGCATGAACAACACAAAAAGCAAGCCCAAAAGCAAGGCGTCCACCTTGTTTTTGGGCTTTCATTGACAGAATCTATGATTTGCCTTTTCCGCTCATTCCCCGACGATCGTGCCGGTCTGCTCGCCCATCACGACGCGCAGGATGTTCTCCGGATCCTTGAGCGCAAAGACCAGCACCGGGATGTGGTTGTCCATCGCGAGCGAGGTCGCCGTCGAATCCATGACGGCAAGGTGCTGCGCCAGCACGTCCTCATAGGTGATCGTGTCGTACTTCACCGCAGAGGCGTCCTTCGCGGGATCGGCGTTGTAAACGCCGTCGATATTCTTCGCCAGCAGGATGACCTCGGCGCCGATCTCCGCCGCGCGCAGCACCGCGGCCGTGTCGGTCGAGAAGAACGGATGGCCCGTGCCGCAGCCGAAGAGCACCACGCGGCCCTTCTCCAGATGCCGGATCGCGCGCGCCCGGATGTAGGGCTCCGCAACGGCGCGGATCTCGAGCGCGGTCTGCACGCGCACGTCCACGCCCTTCTGCTCCAGCACGTCCGCGACCGCCATGCAGTTCATCACCGTTGCGAGCATACCCATCTGGTCGGCACGGGTACGCTCGATATAGCCCTCGCCGTTCTTGACGCCGCGCCAGAAGTTGCCGCCGCCGATGACCACGCCGATCTGGACGCCCAGCTCGGTGCACTGCTTGATCACGTCGCAGACGCGGCCGATCATCTCGAAGTCGAGTCCGGTCTTCTTCTCGCCCGCGAGCGCCTCGCCGCTGATCTTCAAAAGGACGCGCTGATATTTCGGTGCTGCCATACAAAACCCTCCGTTATCGTTCGTTTCCGTCATTGTACCGCAATCTCCCCGCTTTGGGAAGTGGCTTGCGGAGATTTTTGCAAAAAAAGCCGGGCGGTCCGCCCCACCCGGCTTTTCCGTCATTCGCAGAACGCACGCAGCAGCGAAAGCAGCTGCTCCTTCCCGTCGCCTCGCTCGGCGGAGAAGGGCACCAGCGCGTCGTCCTCCGTGAGCGCGAGCGTCTCGCGGATCCGTGCGAGATTCGGTTCGACCTCGCTCTTTTTGAGCTTGTCGAGCTTGTTGGCCACGACGATCATCGGGCAGCCGCTGTCGCGGAAGAAGCCGCGCATCGTCACGTCGTCCGCCGTCGGTTTATGCCGCGCATCGACGATCAGCACGCCGAGCCCGATCAGACCGGGACTCTGAAAGTAGCTCTCCATCAGCCGGCCCCAGCGCTCGCGCTCCGCCTTGGACACCTTTGCATAGCCGTAGCCCGGCAGATCGACCAGATAGCACTTCCCGTCGACCCGGAAATAGTTGATCTGCGTGGTCTTGCCCGGCGACGCGCCGACGCGCGCAAGGTTTTTCCGCCCCACGAGGCGGTTGATCACCGAGGACTTGCCGACGTTCGAGCGTCCGGCAAAGGCCAGCTGCTTCCGCCCGTCGCGCAGGAACTGCTGCGGTGCGGCGGCGGAGAGCACAAATTCCGCCTTGCTGAAATCGATCGCCATCTCACGCTCCTCTCACGCCCGCAGCGGCGCGGCCACCGCGCTCTCCTGCGCCTCCGGATAGAGCGCGCCGCACAGATCGGTGCGCGGTTCCGGCAGCACGAGAGCCTCAGCGAACACGACGTCCGCGGCCGAGGCCGTCACGAAACGTAGCTTTTCGCGCACGTTCGGGTCGATCTCCTTCAGATCCTTCTCGTTCTCCGCGGGGAGGATCACGGTATGTATGCCGGCACGCAGCGCAGCCATCGTCTTTTCGCGCAGGCCGCCGATCGGCATCACGCGGCCGCGCAGCGTGATCTCGCCCGTCATGGCCACGTCGTGCCGCACGCTCCGGCCGGTCAGGGCGGAGAGCATCGCCGTCGCGATCGCGACGCCCGCGGATGGTCCATCCTTCGGCACGGCGCCCTCGGGGAAATGCACGTGGACGTCGCGCGTCTTGTAGAAGTCCGGCGCGATGCCAAGCTCGAGCGCGCGCGAGCGCAGGAACGACAGCGCCGCGCGGCAGGACTCCTGCATCACGGTGCCGAGGTTGCCCGTCAGCTCCAGCTTGCCGCTGCCCTCCATCACGTTGACCTCGACCTGCAGCAGCTCGCCGCCGACCTCGGTCCACGCAAGGCCGTTCACCACGCCGACCAGATCCTGCTTCGCCGCCTTCTCGCGCTGCCAGCGCGGCGCGCCGAGGTAGTCAGCCAGATCTCTTTCTGCAAGGTCGATCCGCTTTACACCATCTTCCGCAATGCGCATTGCCGCCTTGCGGCAGAGCTTGCCGAGCATCCGCTCCAGCTGGCGCACGCCGCTCTCGCGCGTATAGTCCGCGATGACCGCGCGGATCACCTCCGCATCCACACGCAGCATGCCCGCGGTCAGCCCGTGCGCGGCGCGCTGCTTGGGCAGCAGGTGCCGCTGCGCGATCTGCAGCTTTTCCTCGTCCGTATAGCTCGGCAGCTCGATGACCTCCATGCGGTCGAGCAGCGCGCGCGGGATCGTGTCGGTCGTGTTCGCCGTCATGATGAACAGCACGCGGCTGAGGTCGAGCGGGATCTCCAGATAATGGTCACGGAAGGCGTGGTTTTGCTCGGCGTCGAGCACCTCGAGAAGCGCTGCTGCCGGGTCGCCGCGGTAGTCCGAGCCCATCTTGTCCACCTCGTCGAGCACGAGCAGCGGATTCATCGACCCACTGCGGGAGATTGCCTCCACAATGCGCCCGGGCATGGCGCCGATATAGGTCTTGCGGTGGCCGCGGATGTCGGCCTCGTCCCGCACGCCGCCGAGGCTCAGCCGCGCGGCCTTGCGGTGCGTCGCCTTTGCAACGGACAGCGCCACCGACGTCTTGCCGACGCCCGGCGGCCCCACGAGGCAGAGCACCTGCCCCTTGGCATCCGGCTTGAGCTGGCGCACGGCGATGAACTCAAGAATGCGCTCCTTGACCTTCTCCATGCCGTAGTGCTCGCGGTCCAGGATGCGCCGCGCGGCTTCCACGCTCGCGCGATCCTTCGTCTCTATACCCCAGGGCATATCGAGACAGACGTCGAGATAGCTGCGCAGCACCGAGGCCTCCGCGCTTCCGAAGGGCTGCTTCTCCAGCCGATCCACGTCCTTGAGCAGCTTCTTCGCCGTCTCCTCCGGCAGCTTTGCCTTTGCGATCCGCGCGCGGTACTCCTCCAACTCTTCGTCCGCATCGCCCTCGCCGATCTCGTTCTGCAGCACCTTGATCTGCTCGCGCAGCACGAAATCGCGCTGGATGTGCCCGACGCGGGAGCGCACCTTGCTCTCGATCTCCTGCTCCATCTCGGTCACGTCGATCTCGCGGGCAATGATCTCATTGACGCGGCGCAGACGGATCAGCGGCCGCAGCTCCTCAAGCAGCTCCTGCTTCTCCTGATAGCGGATGTTGAGCTGGTGCGCCACCAGGTCTGCCAGATGGCCCGGCTCGCGATCCTCGACCACGGCGGCGATCACGCTGCCGGGATAGCGCTGCGTCAGCTCGGCATACTCCGCAAAGCTCGAATAGGTCTGGCGCAGCAGCGCCTCGGTGCGCTTGCCGCCGCGCGGCGCGGCCGCCTCCTCCAACAGCTCGATCTGCGCCTGAAGGAAAGGCTCGCGCTGCCACAGCCGGCGCAGCCTGGCGCGGCAGACACCCTCCACGCTCAGGCGGATCATCTGCTCGGAGATGCGCAGCACCTGCGTCACGCGCGACACCGTGCCGATCTCATAGAGATCGCTCTGCTCCGGCAGCTCCGTCATAACGTCGCGCTGGGTGACGAGGAAGAGCTCCTGCCGGGTCTCCATGGCGCGCTCCAGCGCGCGCACGGAGACCTCGCGCTCCACGTCGAAGGTCGCCTGCACGTTCGGATAGACGCTCAGCCCCCGCAGGGCGAGGGCTGGCAGGTTTTTTGTGATCGGTTCCATGGGTATTCTCCTTGCCTTACGAGGCGGAATGGTACGGCCGTCCTGCGGCCTCCTCTTCTGCCGGCGCCGCCGCCCGATGCGACAGCTTCGGCTTTTCTTTTCCCTCCACGCACGCGCGCGTGATCGTCACGCGGTCGATCGTGCGGTCGGACGGCAGGTCGTACATGACCTGCATCAGCAGCCCCTCCATCACGGCGCGCAGACCGCGCGCGCCGATGTTGCGCTCGATCGCCTTGTCCGCCACGGCCTCGAGCGCCTCCGGCTCGAACTCCAGCGCCGCATCGTCGTAGGACAGCAGCTTCTGATACTGCTTGACCAGCGCGTTTTTCGGCTCGGTCAGGATGCGCACCAGATCCTCGCGGGAGAGCGCGTCAAGCGCGGTGATGACGGGCAGGCGGCCGACCAGCTCCGGGATCAGGCCGAACTTCAGCACGTCGTGCGGCTGGACCTCGCGCAGGATGCGGCTGTCCTTCTTCTCCTTCTTCGACTCCACGACCGCCTCGAAACCCATGCTCTTGCGGTCGAGCCGGTTCTCGATGATCTTCTCGATCCCCTCGAACGCGCCGCCGCAGATGAAGAGGATGTCGCTTGTGTCGATCTGGATGAACTCCTGATGCGGATGCTTGCGCCCGCCCTGCGGCGGGACGTTCGCCACCGTACCCTCGACGATCTTCAGCAGCGCCTGCTGCACGCCCTCGCCGGACACGTCGCGCGTGATCGAGGTATTCTCGCTCTTGCGGGCGATCTTGTCGATCTCGTCGACGTAGATGATGCCGCGCTCGGCGAGCTCCACGTCGTAATCCGCAGCCTGGAGCAGCCGCAGCAGGATGTTCTCCACGTCGTCGCCGACGTAGCCCGCCTCGGTCAGCGTGGTCGCGTCCGCGATGGCGAACGGCACCTTCAGGATGCGCGCGAGCGTCTGCGCGAAGAGCGTCTTGCCGGAGCCGGTGGGTCCGAGCAGCAGGATGTTGCTCTTTTGCAGCTCCACGTCCTCGCCGCCGCCGAAGAAGATGCGCTTATAGTGGTTGTAGACGGACACCGAAAGCGCGATCTTCGCAGCCTCCTGCCCGATGATATACTGGTCGAGCACGTCGTGGATCTCGCGCGGCGTCGGCAGCTCGCCCGCGGAGGCGGGCACGTCGTCCGGCACCGGCTCGTAACCGTCGTTCAGGATGTCGTTGCACAGGTGCACGCACTCGTCGCAGATGCGGACGCCCGCAGGCCCCTGGATCATCCGCTTGACCTCGCGCTCCGCCTTGCCGCAGAACGAGCAGCGGATCGTGCCTCTCTTGTTCTCGTCACTCATCGGCCCGTTTACCTCTTGTAGATCACCTTGTCGATCAGTCCGTACTCCCGCGCCTGTTCGGCGGTCATGAAATTGTCGCGCTCGCAGTCGGCGCGCAGCGTATCATAGTCCTTGCCGCAGTTTTCGGCCAGGATATGGGTCAGTTTTTCCTTGATCTCGAGCATCCGGCGGGCGTGGATCTCGATATCCGTCGCCTGGCCCTGGAAGCCGCCGAGCGGCTGATGGATCATGATCTCGGCGTTGGGCAGCGCGATGCGCTTGCCCTTCGTGCCGGACGAGAGCAGGAACGCGCCCATGCTCGCCGCCATGCCGACGCAGATCGTCGACACATCGCACTTGATATACTGCATCGTGTCGTAGATCGCAAGGCCGTCGGTCACGCTGCCGCCGGGAGAGTTGATATAGAACTGAATGTCCTTGTCGGGATCCTTCGCCTCAAGAAACAGCATCTGCGCCACGACCAGCCCCGCCGTCACGGAGTTGACCTCTTCGTTCAGGAAGATGATGCGATCCTCCAGCAGCCGGGAAAACAGATCGTAGGAACGCTCGCCGCGATTCGTCTGTTCGATGACATACGGAACTAAAGCCATTTCGGTACCTCCTGTGGTTCGTTCACACCTTGTTCAAATTTGTGCCATGTATACGATCAACCACAAATGATCGCATTTGTGGTTGATCGCTCGTCGCTTATTTATTATAGCCCGTCTCCGGCTTATTCAGCCTTCTTTGCGGTCTTTTTCGCGGCCGGCTTCTTCGCGGGCTTTTCCTCGGTCTCGCCCTCGGCGGCCTTCTTCGTCGTCTTCTTCGCGGCCGGCTTCTTCGCAGGCTTCTCCTCGGCAGGCTTTTCCTCGTCAGGCTTCTCCTCGGCGGGTGCCGCCTTCTCGGCCGCCTTCTTCGCGGTCTTCTTTGCGGCGGGCTTGGCATTGTCGACCACCACGGCGATCGCCTTGCCGTTGAGCACCTGGCTGCGGACGGACGCCGCGTCGAGGTACTTCTTCACCATGTCGACCTCCATGCCGTACTGCTCGGCAAGGCGCTTGTACTCGGCCTCGACCTCTTCCTCGGTGACGTCGAGCTTCTCCTCGCGGACGATCTGCGCCATCGCGAGGTCGAGCCGCACCTGGCGGACCGCGGGCTCACGCCCGTCGGCGCGCACCTGCTCTTCGGTGCGGCCGGTGACGCGCAGGTACTGATCCAGCGGGATGCCCTGGGACGTCAGGCGGTTCTTGAACTCCTGCAGGAAGCGGTCGCACTGCTCCTCGATCAGCACGTCGGGAATGTCGACCTCGATGCCGTCGGCAACCTTTTCGAGCAGCGCGTTCTCATAGGCGATCTTCGCGGCGTTCTCGCGCTCCTCGGTGATCTTCTTCTTGGTGTCGTCCTTGAGCTCCTTGATGGTGTCGAACTCGGACACGTCCTTTGCGAACTCATCGTCCAGCGCGGGCAGCTCCTTGAACTTCACCTCGTTGCACTTGACCTTGAACACGACCTTCTTGCCGGCGAGATCGGGCTGATAGTCCTCCGGGAAGGTGATGTCGATGTCCTTCTCATCGCCGGCCTGCATGCCGACGACCTGCTCCTCAAAGCCGGGCACGAAGCTGCCGGAGCCGAGCTCCAGTTCGTAGTTCTCGCCCTTGCCGCCGTCAAAGGCGACGCCGTTGTCGAAGCCCTCGAAGTCGATGACCGCGATGTCGCCCTTCTTGGCCTTGCGGTCGACGGAGACGAGGCGGGCGTTGCGCTCGGCCATCTCGTTCAGGCGGGCCTTGACGTCGTCCGCCGTGACCTTGACCTCCTCGCGCTCGACGCTCAGACCCTTGTAGGCGCCGAGCTTGACCTCGGGATAGACCGGCGCGGTGGCCTTGAAGGTGAACCCGTCCTTCGTGACGGAGCCGACGAGCTCGATCTCGGGATAGCCGATGACCTCGAGCTTCTCGCTCTCGATCGCGTTTGTATATGCCTCGGGCAGCGCGGCGTCCACAGCGTCGCTGTAGAACACGTCGGGACCGTAGAGCTTTTCGATCATCTTGCGCGGCGCCTTGCCCGGGCGGAAGCCGGGAACGCTGATCTTGCCGCGGGACTTGAGATACGCCTTGGCGACGGCGGCCTCAAACTCCTCCGCGCCGACCTCGACGGTGACGGCAACCCTGCTCTTTTCCAGCTTTTCTACGTTTTTGACTGTCATGTTTCTTTTCCTCCGTTCATTCGCTCAAGGCAGCCTTCCGCGAAGTCGGCTCACTTGCTGCGAGATGGCATTATACCATGCTTTTCCGGAAATATCTACCCCTATTTTGCGTCAATCACAGATTTTTTTCGGAACAAAGCCGAGATAATCCGCCGAAATGAGCGAATACTCCGTCCTGCTCCGCCGCCCTTCGAAGGCGCGGCGGTGTGTCGCCCCGTGCAGATGGCCGTAATAGCACCGCTGCGCGCCGTATCGGTCGATCACCTCGAGCAGCTCGGGGCACTGGTAGCCCTGGTAGATCGGCGGGTAATGCAGGAAGCACAGGATGGGTCTTCCCTGCGCCGCCTCGAACGACGCGCGCAGCCGCAGCGCTTCGCGCGCAAGCATCTTGCCCGTGTGGGTGCCGGCGGCATCCTCCTCGTAAAACCAGCCCCGCGTGCCACAGAGGGCCCAGTCGCCGTAAAAAAAGCAGTTGTTGTGCAGGATGTCGAGACTGCGAAAGCCGTTGTCGGCAAAAAAGCGCCGCATCTTCGCCGCCGTGGTCCACCAGTAGTCGTGGTTGCCTTTGAGCAGCAGCTTTTTCCCGGGCAGCGCGTCGATGAAGCGGAAGTCCTCCCGCGCCCCCTCGAGGGACATCCCCCACGAGCTGTCCCCCGCAAGCACCGTCACGTCGTCGTCCCCGAGCGTGGCGAACGCCTCGCGCAGCCGCTCGGTGTGGTTGGCCCAGGATGGGCCGAACACGTCCATCGGCTTTTCCCCCGTCAGCGACAGATGCAGATCTCCGATCACGTAGAGCGCCATGCGCACTCCTCCTCCAAAGCGCCGAAATCCTTCCAGAACGCGGGATACGACTTGGCCGTGCACTCCGCGCCGCGGACGGTGACCGGCGCCGTGCAGGCACAGGCCGCGAGCGCCGCAGCCATCGCGATGCGGTGGTCGTTCTCCGCCTCGACTGTGCCGCCCGTAAGGCACGGCCTGCCGCGCACGGTCAGGCCCTCCGCCTCCTCCGTCACGTCCGCACCGAGGGCCGCGAGCATACGCGCCGTCGTCGCAAGGCGGTCGCTCTCCTTGAGGCGCAGCCGCCTCGCGCCGGTGATGCGCGTCTCCCCCGCCGCGGCCGCCGCCACGACGCTCAGCGCCGGGATCAGGTCCGGGATCGGCGCGGCGTCGATCGTGCAGCCCGTGAGCGTGCCGCGGTGCACACTCACGCCTGCGGCGCTCTCCTCCGTCCGCGCGCCAAAGCGGCGCAGCACGTCCAGTACCGCGCGGTCGCCCTGCGCGGAATCGGCCGAGAGTCCCTCGACCCGCACCCCGCGCGCCGACAGCGCGCCCATGCACAGAAAAAACGCCGCGTTCGACCAGTCGCCCTCGACGCGCACGCGCGCCGGCGGGACAAAGCGCTGACCGCCCGGGATCACGGTGCGCGCGCCCTGCTTCGCAAAGCGCACGCCGGAGCGGCGCAGCGCCTCCTCGGTCATCGCCACGTAGCCCGCCGATTCCAGCGTGCCCGTGACGGTGATCGCGCTCTCCTC
>Ga0079305_1002210_pt1 | contig 18356 bp, 16 predicted proteins | sample LMS_cellobiose_e_FD_79183 | JGI IMG/M metagenome (GOLD analysis project Ga0079305, IMG submission 79183) | Rumen-fistulated moose microbial communities from Alaska, USA - LMS_cellobiose_enrichment | ecosystem: Host-associated > Mammals > Digestive system > Stomach > Rumen fluid ... | reverse complement strand
TCTTATTATCACCGTGAGTCGTAACCTTTTTATTATCAGTAGTTTCCTGATATTAAACTCTCCGCAATCACAATGTTAATATCAGCATTTGGCTCAGTATCAGTAGTTTACGTCTCACGGCGCGTGCTTCCAAAAGGAACAATCCCGCAGCCAAAGTATACTCCTTTCTTCAGTATCTTTCATATTGCCCTATGCCAAGCCAAAGCATGATTTAGGACAGCCCTGATCTCTTGATGGCGCAGGTGCGGATTTTTCGTGGTTTCCTGCGCCACCAGAAAAAGATAGGTTTCTGATATTCAGAATGTTACTATTATATAGCGGCGCAGGTCCCCAGCATTTTTTCGCACCTGCGCCACGCTGAGCGCCAAAGAGGGCGTTTCGTAGCACGGCATGCCCGTTTCCCTGACTCCTATACCACCGGGAGGTTGTTCAGTAGCACGCCAAGCCGAGATCATGTCAGCGATATCCGTGAGATTGTGATTTCGGGGAGAAAACACGGCTTCCCGCCCCCCGTTTTTATAGTAAGAAAGATCCGCGTACACCAGAACAAGGCCATGGTGTACGAGAAGTAACCATCACCAACCATAAATGTCACAATCACCAACCATTTTTGTCAATTATACCTATATCAGCCCCATATCCTTGACTGTTGAGGTAAGCTCGGCCGTGTTGGCAACATCAAATTTCACAAGGAGCTTCTTGCGGTACCACTTCACGGTTTCCGGGCTGAGGCCCAGACAGTCGGCGATTTGCGGTGTGGTATAGCCTTTAGTAAGCAGCTCAAGGATCTCCTTTTCACGCTCAGATACTTGCGGCAGTCTGTCGTCGGATGCCGGCTGTCCCATCTCTTGAATGGTTTCTTCCAGAACGGCCGACACTTCGGCCTGTTCTTTCCGGGAACGACGAAGCTTCCTTCCAATCAGCAGGACCGCCAGCAGAAGCAGCAGGAGCAGGATGGCCCCGCCGCCCAAAAGCATCATCTGCCGCCGCTGGGCAAGCAGCGCCGCCGACATATACTCGTAATTCTCTTTGGTGAAGGTCAATTCCTCTTTGTCATGGGCCGAAAAATACGCATCGGCCTGATGCAGATACCGGAGAGCTTTCCAGGTCTTCCCTTCTTCCATATACACCCGCCCGAGACCTTTCTGGGCAATGGCCACTATGAGTGAATCTCCCTGCGCATACGCCAGGGCCTTCTCATAGGCCTGGGAGGCTTTCCGAAGTTCCCCCTGCTCCACCCAGGTTTCGCCGATGTTATAATAGAGGATGGCATTGCTCTGCCGCCATCCATATCTGTCGAAAATGGCACCGGCCTTCCCATACCACTGCATGGCCTGCGGGATGGAATCCATCATATTGTAAAGATTGCCGATTGCTCCGTAAAGGGCTGACCGTGTGTCGTCCACAGCCCTTTCCGAATATCCATCCGGTCTGGTCGGTGAGGTGGCGCCGCCGGCCATCCTTTCCACTGCCGCGAGCGCCTTCCTGTAATAGACCATGGAACTATCGTACTGCTCGGAAGACCAGAAACATTGCCCCAAATATCGGTATGCATCGGCATTGGCCTCCTCCCAGCCTCTGGGTTCAGAGATGGAAAGCGCCTTGCGTGCATAGAACACGCATTTCTCGCTGTTCAGGGCGCTGTACCCGAGCATGAGGTCCCGGTAGGCCCGGTTCAGCGTTACCAGGTCTGTGTCGGAAGCCTTGTCCATCGCATCCGGCGTCCAGCGTGCGACGGCGCGCTCAAGTGAATCCAGGTTATGGCCGCGGTGGTCGTTGTAGGCGAAAACCTGCCAGCCGGACAAAACTGTCAGCAGTAATATGATACCGTTTTTTCTCATGATGACAAAGATACTAAATAAAAACCGACCGTTTTCATCCACTTAGGGAGGAGTGCGCCACCCGAAAGGGTGGTGTTTAAGAAAACCAAATAGACGAAATTTGCAAAATATACTATAAAGCTATGAGAAGAATTTTAGTTTTTATCATTTCTGCGCTGCTAGCGTCCTGCTTTGCCGCAAACGGCCAGAGCCTGCTGGAGCAGCTGGGACAGCGTGCCAAGAATGCCGTAGAAAACAAACTCGGAGAGAAAGTGGAACAGGGCGTGAACGATGTCCTGGACGGAAAAATCGGCAAGAAGAAAAAGAAGGACAAGGCCGATAAACAGACGGCCGATCCCGTCAGCCAGGACGCTGTCGCCATGCCTGACGCAAAAGTTCCTGCCCAGCCTAAGAAGCAGGTGGAGACCTCCTATGCCAAGACCGACTTCGTCCCCGGCGACGAGATCTTCTTCGACGACCCGGTCGAGAGCGAGAAGGTCGGGGAATTCCCTTCCCATTGGGACTTTGTCAGCGGAGAGGAATGTGAGATCATCACGCTGAACGGAGAGCAGGTCATCAAACTATCCGGCTGGTACAGCATCATCAGCCCGCTGATGAAAGAGGCCGACTACCTTCCGGAGGATTTCACCATAGAGTTTGATGTCTGGTCCAACGACAGGTACGGTAGTTCTAACAATGACCACATCGACCTGCTCCTGGGGTCGGCGGAAACGGAAGAGATCGTAGTCGTCACATTGAACCCGGCCTTTAACGAAAATCCGGCAGAGGAGGGGGCACAGAGCGATATTTCATATTCCTTCCGCTCTCCAGCCGGAGACATTCGCGAAGGGTCGGCCAAGGGTGAATCCCTGACCCCGCTCATCCAGCCCGACAGCTGGCTGCACGTAGCCGCCTCCTTCAACAAGCGCGCATTCAAGTATTACGTGAACGGCGTGCGGATGATCAACCTCCCGAATGTCATGCGTCCCACCCGGATGGCCCTGCGCTCCGTGTCGAACTGTGAAGAAAAGGACCGCTTCTACCTGAAGAATATCCGCATGGCAAAGGGCGCCGTGCCGCTTTACGACCGTCTGATGTCCGAGGGCAAGATTGTCACCTATGCCATCACCTTCGAAACCGGCAAGGCCGACCTCAAGCCCGAGTCCATGGTGGAAATCCATCGTGTGGCCGGGCTCATGAAGGACAATCCCGACCTGGAGTTCGAGGTACAGGGCCATTGTGACGCCACCGGAAGCGACAAAGTCAATGATCCGCTGAGTCAGAAGCGGGCCGAAGCCATCGTAGCCGCCCTGGTAGAAGAGGGCATCGCACAGGCCCGCCTTACCGCCGTCGGAAAGGGCTCCCACCAGCCCATCGCCTCCAACAGCACGGAGGAAGGCCGCGCCAAGAACCGCAGAGTAGAATTCGTAAAAAAGTAATATGTCATTTCGAGCGAAGTCGAGAAATCTCAAAACATCATTAGGTGGCTGGAGTCGGTTGGATAATTTACTTACCAATAAGTTTTAGGAACCGTTGAGCGTTCATCTGCTCGTTAGTAATGTATTCACCATCATGAAAGACTGCATAGGTTGTGATAGGTGTGGGAGCATTCTGTGCCTCCTCCTTGCTTAGCAGATGAATTGCCTTGAAAGGGATGTCATTTTCTTTGGCAACTGCTTCGATAATAGGAATGTACTTGCCGTTGAACGGACATTGGTTTGTGTAATAAAGCACATATCCGTGCTCGTCAATGTGTGGATGCCGGGCGCTTTCCTTGAACTTAGGGGCAACGGCATCCTTAGCGAAAGGCATGTACCATAACTGGATTCCGTTATCGGCCTCATCGCAGACGGAAAACCCTTTATGCTTCAAAAAATGAGGATCGGACAGGAATGGTTTCTTTTTAGCCGATGACAGGATGCAAAGCCCTTTTTTCCCCTTGGCCATGCTGTCCTTGACGCAAGCTTCCAGCAAATCGTTCGAATACCCATGCCCCTTGAATGAACCAGAGACCCAGAGACAGTCAATGTACATATATCCATCTGCGAGGATTGGATTCCATGCATTCTCGGCAGGAATGTACTCAATGAAGCACTTGCCACGTTCCACGCTCTTGAGGAAAACGAGGCCATCGTCAAAGCGCTCTGAAAGCCATTCCTTTTTTGACGCGACCTGCACATCATTATTATTGGAAATAGCACAGCAGATATGCTCCTTTTCAAGATTCTCTTTCGTTACCTTAATGTATTCCATGACTCAACAAATGATGATATTACCAGATAAAAGGAAGGACTTTGTACTTCACCTTTTCTTTATACTCGGCATATCCCTCCAGCCCTTCTTCAAGCACTTTCTCCTCATTCTTGATGCGCTTTGCAATTACGGGAATATATAAAAGCATAATCATGAATGAGATGGGTGAAGCCAGAACAAGAGGCATTGCCAGAAAAAGAATGGTGGTAGCCATATACATCGGGTGCCTGACAATGCTATAAAGACCCGTGTCAATCACCTTCTGATTCTCCTGGACCTCGATAGTCCGAGACAGGTAAGTATTCTCCCGAAGCACTTCCGCATACAATAGATATGATCCCAAGAACAACCATGCTGCCACCCATACTGCCCAATTCGGCAGGAGCCACCAGCCATAACGCCAGTTCAACCCTGCTACCACAAAGGCGGTAGTAAAAAGCAGTCCACTCAACTTCACGACTGTCTTCTGCTCCGCCTCTTGTTCTTTCGCGTTGAGACGCTTCTGTAGTAAATCAGGATTCTTGGTCATCATAACAAGTCCGGCAACAAACATGGGCACGAAAAGAATGCCCATCAGCAACCAGCCTTGCCAGTAGTGATAAGACCCGGCCGGGAGGAATATGAGAATTCCCAGGATAATCACGCCCAGAAAGAGTTTAGCCAGTGCTTGTGTCAACAATCCTTTATACATGGTCGACAAAATCAGATTTTAACGGCCTAAATTTAAGAATAATCCGTCATATGGGCAAATCAAAGACCCCTGGAGTAATTCCTGATGGCCTAACAGGTTCTGGTCTTAGTCATGGGGACTACGACTCACCGCTATCGGCCACTTCATCATGCCTCTTACACTTAGTAATAAATGGCTTATTTCTTCAACCTCTCCCCCAGCGTTTCTCGGCCGAATATCTGGGTCCCGTGCCACCCGAAGGGTGTTTCGTAGCACGGCGGGAAAGAATTGCTCGATAGGCAGTAATTTCGGGTATTATTTGACCGAGCCTGTTCCAGGTCTCGTTTTAAGGTGGAGATCTGGAACAATAACGAAACTTGTTTTTCTTGATTCTATGCTTCCGGAAGTGAATTTCGTGGCGTGGCTGGCAGTAAATTCTTTTCACAGGCCTATGGCAGGGCGTTTATTAGAACAGTCGGCTGATAACTGCCTGTTATGACTGCCTGTTATGACCGACTGATTAAGATTTCGGGGCGAAACAAGGCCTTCGGGCCCCCAAATGTACTGCAAAATTGCATTTCGGGGCGAAAACACGGCTTCCCGCCCCCGTTTTTATCACCAGAAAGATCAATCTACTAAGAGGATAACTGGAACCACCGGCCGTACACCGGAGAAGGGTCCTGGTGTACGAGAAGTGGTCTGAATAGCCCTCAGTACACCAACAGTCGGGCTCGGTGCACGGGGATATCACCTGCACAGGCGAAGAGCCGTGGCGCTCAGTTCGGAGAACATGCACAGCACAGGCGAAGAGCCGTGGCGCTCAGTTCGGAGAACATGAACAGCGCTGGCAGCCATGATGTCACCCCTCCGCCCCTTGTGCTTTTTTCCCGGCCTCTGTCATCAGCCCCAACTGCTCCAGTTTCAAGCACCGCTCACGGTTCAGCCGGGTCCAATGACTTCCTTTTCTTCTAGGAGATATTCGCTGCGCAAGGCGCCCATCGGCCATTTTCTTGAGGGTGGAATCGATCCAGCCAAAGCACAGACATTCCTCGACGATTTCTTCATAGGGGACGGCGTCCGGTCGGGAAGTTTTGCTGCGATTGCAGGCCACCCAGCCATGGCTGGCCGATGCATGATTGGCCACAAGCCACTCACGAAGCTGCTCTCTACTCGAAAAATCCAAGAACGGTTCTACTATCATTGCGGAATCAGCTTTATTGAATTTATGATCCTCCCACAATGAATGCCTTCCCGTCTGGCGGAGAAAAAAGCTTCGGTGGAATAGGTGTCAATACCGGCGAGGTGAATGGCCTCTTTGGGAATGCCTTCCTGCTCAAGCAGCCACCGGTTGGCTTTCCATAGGTCGATATGGTGCCCGCCGGACATGGGCGTACCGTCTCCAGGCCCATGGAAACTCCAGATTTCATCGATTGGAAAACCGGCCTTCCTGAAATGTGCAACAACTTCTTCGCCTACCTGAAAGCTGCGTGGACCGATGCCCGGGCCAAGCACTGCCCTCATATCGGCAGGATTGCTGCCAAAACTCTGTCGCATCACTCCGATAGCCTTCCGGCTGATATGCAGCACCGTCCCTTTCCATCCTGCATGAACGGCGGCAATCACGCGCCGGACGGGATCATAAAGCAGCACGGGAATGCAATCAGCCGTCCGCACACCTATGGCCACTCCTGGGAGATTTGTCACGAAGGCATCATACCCTTCCAAATCCTCCCGAGTCATATCCGGTCGGTCCACAACGGCCACTTTGCAGTCATGCACCTGATGCCCCTGTATCACAGGATACGGCAGAGCGGCATTCCGCTGCGTGGAAAACACCTCCACGCCCGCACCAAGGTCATATTTCATCAATTCCGAATACATAGGGCGAAGATAACTATTTGCAAAAAAATGATTAAATTTGAGCCATGGAATACCTGTCAAAGCAGAGATACGACGAGATTGCTGCGGAATTGAAGCATCTTATAAACGAAGTCTACCCCAAAGTGAAGGACGACCTCGCGGAGGCTCGTGCCCAAGGCGATCTGAGCGAGAATGCCGGATACCGTGAAGCCAGAAGAATCCAAGGAAAGACCATTAGCCGCATCCGTTTCCTGCAGAAGGTTCTGGAGCACTCGCGTGTCATCAGCCCGGACGACCTCCCAAAAGACAGAGTTAGCCTTCTAAGCCGAGTCGAATTCACAAACCTCTCGACAAACACCCGCATGTGTTTCGAGATTGTCAGTCCCCATGAGATGGATCTTGAAGCTGGAAAGATTTCGCTGAAATCCCCAATTGGGGCCGCACTGATGGGCAAAAAGGTCGGTGACATCGCCGAGGCTCAGGTCCCATCTGGCACCATTAGGCTGAGAATCGAAAGCATCGCCTTCGATTGATTCCAGGAGATAATCCCGCGTTATGACCTGACCCCTACTACTGCTCGTCTACATCGATGATTCGGCCGAGCTCATCTACCCTTTTCTCGAAGCGGTTTACACCCACCACAGCGAGGATATATGCCAGACCGTTGGCGATAATACCAAGCCCGATGATAGCCGAAAGAACGCCTGCAGTCACATTCAGGTTCTTGAGTCCAAAGAAGCCCAGCACGGCACCGCCGATGCCAAGACACAGGAGCACCCACCACATCGGGAAGCCGACACGTTTGTAGTCGAAGCTCTGAATGGCGATGACAATGCCTTCAATCATCACCCAGATTGCAAACACAACCGGGATGGAAACCGCCGTCCCAAGAATGTTGAACAGGAAAAAGCATCCGAAGAAGATGTCCAGGACGGCACTAAGGGCACGAGTTCCGCTGTTGGGAAGGAAAGCTTGAGTCCTGAATGTGAAGACAAGCTTCGAAATACCAGCTATAAGAGTGAAGCAACCAAGCACCCAGGCTGCGGAAACGAGAGTGATGTCAGGTTTGGCGATGCAAACGACACCGAGAATGATAAGGAGAAGGCCTGCCACGCAGAGCCAGATTTTAGTACTTGTTTTCATAAAGATTATTAGTTTACCTATCCACAAATATACCATTTATTACCGACAACCAAAAAGCATTTTGCTCAATCGGAGGAATTCTGTAACTTCGCATAAACTATAATCGATCCCATGGCAAAAATCTATGTTGCCTCCAGCTGGAGGAATCCCTACCAACCAGAAGTGGTCGCCGCCCTCCGCGGGGCTGGTCATGAAGTCTATGACTTCCGTAACCCAAAAGACAATCCCGGCGGTTTCCACTGGGCGGACGTGGCCCCAAATTGGCAGGAATGGCAGCCGGAAGAATATATAGAAAATCTCACCCACCCCGTCGCCGAAAAAGGCTTCAAAGCCGACTTGGATGCCATGCTATGGGCAGACATCTGCGTCCTTGTCCTCCCCTGCGGCAGAAGCGCCCACACCGAAGCCGGGTGGTTCGCCGGGAAAGGCCTTAAAACCATTGTCTACATGCCCGAGAAGCAGGAACCGGAGCTTATGTATAAGCTTTTCGACGGTGTCGTAGCAAACATGAAACAGCTGATCGAGAGTCTCTCCTGAATCCGCTTATTCGTACACCAGCGAGAAATCGTCGAGCCAGAGGGTCGAGCCCCGACCGCCGGTGAAATAGTCGCCAAGGGCGCTGGAAGAGCCGACAATTACAAGGTAGCGCGGTGTGCGTTCAGACCGGTACTCGAGGGGAAGTTCGAACTCTATAAAACCATTTGTGCTCTCAGAAAGAGCATATCGGCCATAGGCGATTATCGAAGGATCATTCTCAAAATCCACATACTTCGCATCCGAGCTGATCACATGGAAAGGCTCCTCCCAGTCGGTCAGGATCATGATCACATGTCCGGTATCCATCTGCCCCTTGAGGGAAGAATGAGCCGCGTCAGCATCGGTTATCACCTTGGGTTCATAAGCTATGTATCCCTTCAGCGCGGATGGTCTCGAAGTATATGGAATGCCCCATGAAAGTTCGGCTCCGAGTCCCTTCAAAGAGACGAAAGAGCCTGTAAATATACTTCCTGCAGCGAATTTGACGACAGCATAGCTACTTTCCATCCTGACCGACCGCCGAACCCGCCCAGGCTCATCCGGATCCTCATGGGGAGCGACAAAATCCGGATCCGGAGTAGTGGCATTGCCAAGGAAGGAGGCAGTCGCCTTATTTGCCGTATCCCAGGTCTTGGTACCGCCGGTAATGAATGGATTCCAGACCTTCCCGACCAGCTCCCAAGTATCGAAATCGAGATTATCCAGCTGCAGGGCGCGGTCGGTCTTGAAGGGATAGATCTCACTTATCTCATCACCGCAGACAACACGGACCTGATAGCCCGTATTCTCCTGAAGACCGGTTATATCCGCAGATATGCCGACTCCCGTGACAGTGGATTCGACTCCTATCCATTCTTCCTCACCTGTCGGCCGGTATTGAACCTCGGGAGTCCCTTCCCCGTCAAAGAGGGCACGGACCTTTGCATGGTAGCAATATGGAATGACAGAATCGACCTTCAGGGACATTGCAAGCTGGAGAGCCTTGAACTTCCAATCGACTTTCTCCCCTCTCGAAGAGAAAGTAAAGACTCTCTCCAGCACGCAGTTGAGAGTCTTCGGCAGGCTGCAGGGCTCAGTAGAAAGCACTGCGACACCGTCAACCTGATCGTAGCCAGTTGTAGAAACCAGCTCGGCCCCTTCAGGCTCAAGCTTCATAGCCTCGATGACAACTGCAGAAAGCGTCTGAATCTCAGAGACATAAACAAGAGCCGTACGGGTCGAGGGGTTGATCTGCGCATCACCAATCTGATTGGCGCAGCGGATGTACCTCTCGACGTCTAGATCGCCAGTTATTGTCCATGAATAATCCTGATACGTCTTTATAAGGACGGGGACTGGCTCACGAAGATCCAGATACTCCCCTATTCCTTCAAGGGTACCTTCTTCATTTACAGTTACTTCCAACACTTTTACCCTCGAGAGGTCAGAGGTCTCGTCGAGAGAAATATGGACAGTCCTTTTTGCCTTGTCGATGACCACGGACTTCTGACCTTCCACGCTTATGGAAAGGATTTCGCCCGGGATAACCGGGTAGTCGAGGTCATTGACAATCCTGCAAGAGAAGGCGGCTAAAAGTGCCAGGAAAATAACTGCAAATCTTTTCATTATCGACCTGAATGATGTTTGTCGAGGAAGTAGAAGCGAACCCCGAAGTCAATTGCCAGCAGGTCTACCCTTCCTTTGGCATTCCATCGACGTACATCGCTCTTTTTCACTTGGTTCTCAATCTGACTGATCTTCTGATAGCCAAAATCAACAAGACCGACCTGAACTTCGAAATCCACATTCTCAGCGACAAAGAAACAGATGCCGGGATATGCTCCCAGGCTGAAGCGCATAGTCTCCTGGTAGATTCCATGCTTAAGGTCTTCCTCCTGCTTGTAATCCTTATTTTGGGAAATACCTCCGGTCAAGCGACCTTCGACAAACCAGCCGAAAATCTTGCTGTCCATAAAAGGAACGTAATAACGGACAGCGAGAGCCCCGAGATAAGACTGCTGCACATAATTGAGGTTCGAAAGGTCGAAAGCCATGTCCTCCGTCAGAGAAAGACGGGCGCTGTCAAGCCTGATTCCGGTGTTCCTGTAGTCAAAGCGGGCTCCAACACTGAGATTATTTGCAATGAAATACTCGAAAGAAGCTCCCGCTGAGGTAGTGTTGTACCCGCCGGAGAGGTTTCCAATCAGTGACGGAACTAGCTCAAAACCAGCCTGTTCTCCACCGACAAGACCGGTATATGAACCGGAAAAGCCAAATCCGTTGGTCCCCTTCGGAACGAAAACAATCTTTTCGGGATTGAATCCACGCGAGAAAGGCTGCTGCTCCTGCGCCCCGAGCCCGAATGTAGACCCGAGGAGCAGAGCAGAAGCAATTAAATATTTGATTTTCATATTATTGGTTTCTATAGCCGACAAGGTTACGCTCATCCTCCGTCAAAGAAGCTGGATCATAAACCAGCGAGAATTCATCAAGATATAGACGGCTTCCTACACCACCGGTGAAATAGTCTCCGAGGCGGCTTGCCGCTCCTACAATCACAATATGGGTAGGTTTCTTGTCGAGTGTACGATACTGGATCGGCAAGGTGAAGTGGACATAGCCGTTACTGGTCTCGTTTGTAGTGAAATCGCCCATACCGATTATCGAAGGATCGTTGTCGGAGAAGAATACTTGTTTTGCTGTATTGATATGGAACTGGTGCTCCCAATCTACGAGATAGATCTTGATAGAACAATTATCCATCTCGCCCTTCTTGCCCGTATACGGACTTTCGGCCATATCGATAGCCTTTGGCTGATACTTGTAGTAGCCCTGGAGAGCAAGCGGTCTGGAAGTGAACGGCACACCCCAATCCAGCTCTGCTCCGACTCCGGAGACCTTGTCGAAGGAACCGGTATAGATATTACCGGCCGCAAACTTGGTGATAACAACGACCGTAACCTTCATACTCTCAAGCCTTGCGGCTTTCTTTCCTGCTCCGGCTACGGCGACATCGCTTTCTTCGGGGACAGTCGGGACCACTCCGAGACTCGAAGTGCCGGGGTTCGCGGAATCCCATACCTTTGCAGCACCCTCGGCATTGGGATACCAGCAGGAGCCATCCTTGTACCAGTTGTCGAAGCTGAGGTTTTCAACAGTGCCGGCAGACTCTGTTGTGAAGTGGATTTCCTTGGTCTCCTTATCCTTTGTAGAAATAGCTCTGAATATGTATTCGGTATCGGGATCGAGCCCGTAAAGCTCTGTCGTAAATGTCTTGGAAGAAGCATTATAGGATACGGCCCCCGTAGTAGCATACCAAGTGCTTGACGAAGCCTTCCTATACTGGAAGCCGAGACCCGAAGGACGCTCTGCAGTGAACCAACGAGCTTTTAGGATTGCAAAGCGTGCCCATGGCGTCGCAGAGACAGCTTCGGCATCGACAGGAGAGATAATCTCGAAGTTCAAGGGAACCTCAGCATAGTGGTTCCTTGTATCGATGGCAACGAGGTTCATGGGCACCGACCCCATTCCGAGTCCGGCAAACATATCTGTCAGACTTACAGTTGCTTCCTGAGCACCGAAGGCAACGGAAGAAGCCTCGATTCCGGCAGCTTTAAGAGTAGCTATGGTCGCAGCGGAAGCATCTACAAGCTCAGTTGCGCTTGCAACTCCCTTTGCTGTCAGCTCAGCATTATTCTGAGTGAGAACAAGACTCTTAAGTCCGCTGGCAGAAGAAACGAAGAGGTTCATCTCAGCAGTCGAGCCGGCAGGCACCGTAATCTCATTTGTAATGTCGAAATCTGATGTTATCACAGGGACACTGCTATCGCTGAAATCGAGCACCAGAGGGTAAGTGAGTACGTTTGTGGACTCATCGAGGATGACGGAGAAGACTCCGGCGCCATTGGAGAGATTATCCTCTCCGAACTGATATTGGAGACAATAATGCTGCTTTGCCTTGACATTCTCGATAGTTATCGGACCTGCCTGGTAGACAAGGCCGTCGGTATTCTTCATACGAACAGACCAGTTGAGCTTGCCGGTGACGGCGAAATAGCCGGTCTTATCGAGAGTAGCCCCAGAAAACACCAGTCCCGCACCTTCTCCGTTATCAACTGATACAGAGTACTCTGTGAACATATTTGAAGTCTCGGCGGGGAATTCGACAGAGACCATGGTATTGGCTAGAGAGCAGGTGATATTAGCCGTAGCAGTCTGGTCAGGCTTTATCTGCACTTCCTGTGAACCGGCATAGACAGGAGCATCGAAAGCTGCATTCTGTACCTCGCCGGAAGAGGCTGTGACAGAGTACCTTCCGACAGCAAGGGTAAGAGGCTCGGCCGAAAGAGTCGAAGCATCCGCAACGGTAGTCACCTTGCCAGTGCGCAAGGACTTGACTTCCAATGAGAAGACCGGATCTCCCCCATCCGCCTTCGTCACGACGGTTTCGGAAGAGAAATCTTCCAAAACGTCCACTTTCAGATAGCCGCTCGCATCCGTACAGACCTCATGCATACATGAGGGCAGCAGTAGTAGCAGCGCTGAAAGCAAGGTTAAACTTCTTTTCATACTGCGGGGAGATTACGGCATTACGAATACAACCGGTTGGACAAGGGACTGTCCGGCATTGTCGGTGACTTTCAGCGTGAAAGTATGGCGGGAACCGGATGAGGGGGAGTACATGGAAATAAGCGGAACAAGCTGAGACAGAGAGAAAAGCACCTCGGTTTTGTCCTTTAGCTGCTCCCCTACCGGGATCATTCCGTTCATCGCGCTCACTACACCCGCATCATCGATAAGATCCATCGGGAAAGGATTACCGGCGGAGTAGGTGTAATCGCTATGGCCGGTCATCTGTGCGATGGTCTCGGAAAGGACATATGAGTCGACATCTACTATGAAGGTCTTGATTCCTTCGGGGACATTGATGAGGATATCCACATTCATAGTCTCGGCAATAGGAGTATCCGCGAAGGTCGGATTGGCCTCCCAGACCATTGTCGGCGCGGTAGAAGGAGTCGGATCGTCCGGATCATCGACGGGGTCGTCTCCTCCGTCGACAGGCACCTCATCCCAGCCGTCTACATTGACATCATCCTGCTTCTCATTGAGACTGTCATCGATGAGAAGGGAAATGCCGCTGACTGTTCCGGTGACCTTCGCATCAAGGGCGATGATATGGTGGTCGCGGGCCGCGACGTTGCTGATTGCAAGCTGGGCATGGGCCTCGGAGCCGTCTATAGCCCTGAATCCATCCACCTTGACCATAAGGGGAGCAACAGTGAAATATCCGGGCGTATTGGCGTCCACGGCAGCTTTGTCGCCCCAAACCAGGGTTCTTGTCGCCGCATCGGGAGCATTCCAGGATGTAGCGTTTGTAACGGTCACCGCATAGTCAGAAAGCTCGTTTCGGAAATTCTCAGAGAGCGAGAATGTCACCTTCATATTGGAAAGCGAGCAGACCAGAGAGACCGGAGTCACTTCCCCGGAGAGGATGCTGAACTCAGCCGATCCGCTGTAGATAGGCTGGTCGAATGCGGCATCTGCGGTAGCGGGAGAAGAAGCGGTAATCGTATAATCTCCCGAACCGAGCTGAAGCATCACCGGCATGTCGGCGAAACGCTCATAGTTCTTGGTCCAACCGTCCGAAGGGCGAACGATACTGACTTTGAAGTCATTGACATCTACGCCCTCTGCGCGGGTTATATAATCTCCGCCGTAATCAAGCGAAAGTGAGAGGTTTCCGTTACCGGAAGGAGTAGTCTCCACCATCCGGGTACAGCCCGCCAGTACAATGGCGACAGCTGCGATTTTTACTATATTTTTCATGGAATGCATTATTCGTATTTAAGTTCGATATTGTCTAGGTAAAGCAGATTTCCGCAGTGGATTTCATGCGATCCGCTGAGAGTATTGACATCGGTTCCGAAGACTGTCTTGACGCTCTCTTTTCCGTCGGTCGAAGAGCGGAAAGACATTCTTATTGAAGCGGCCTTACTCGTTGTGACGCTATAGTTGACAGGGATGGTTCCCTTTGTCCAGCTGCTCTTTTCATCCGAAGATTGCATCGAACCGGACCCGATTACAACTGAGTCAGCATCAAGTATTTCCACATTCGTAACGAAAGCTCTGGTGCTTCCTCCGCGAGTGAATTTATACTGGAACTCAAGAGCAGAAGGGCGAGATGGGAACGAGTGTCCCTCAGAAGTCTTCGCCCAGTTCCCTTCGCAGAGATCATTGGCCGTACCGATGAAAATCTCACCGGCTTTGGAGTTACTTCCTGCCATAATTTTGCTGCCATAATCATCTATGAATATCGTAGCGATGATAAGGCTGTTTCCGGAATAGGCGCCGTCGGTTGTCAGGGCAACAGTAGGATAAGTCTTGAAATCCTGATATGCTGCGGGGACCGTACCGTCCCTGAGAGTCACGGGGCTGTTGACTGCCCACCAGCGGTCGGTCCCGCTGTAGAGCTGCCACCAAGTGACATTGAAATCGCTCAGAAGGGCAACCTTTGTCGTATGGGTAAGGGTGGTATACTCTTCGAACCCGCTGTTCCCGGCCTGTGCAGGATCCTCAGTACGGATAATCGAAGGATCACTGGTGTTGCCTTCGTCATCATTGAGGATAGTCCTGAAGCGGTAATCCGTACCGGCCGTCAGACCGTAAATATCTTTAAATGTGACAGTTGAGCCATTGATATCTACAGCATCAACTGTTGCCCAAGAAGAGCCATTGGTACTGTACTGGAGCTTGATATTTGTTCCTGAAGGGGCCGAGACATCCTTCAGATGGGCAACAGGACGGAGTATTTTCCATCCCCAGATATCATAGTCGGCAGCGGTAATTGTCGCCTGGACAGGAACCGCCTTTAGGCTGAATACGGCCTTGGACTGCTTTCCTGCCTTGTCAACGGCGGTAACTGTAAATACCGCTGATACAGGGTCCGATGCATCGAAAGGAATGCCTTGACGGACATTGGAAACAGCCCCGGAGAAATCCACGCAGCCAAAGGGGCTTCCGTCTTCAACAATCCACCTTATTCCGTTAGTTTCCAAGGTGTTCTGCTGTGCTTCCGACGCTCCGAGAAGTTCAATTGATGTCGGGACGCCGACCCATGTCAGATAGGGACAGTCAGTCTCGAGGGTAAGGGTCTCAAGTCCCGGACGGGAAACAAAGCTTAGTATCGCGTCTGTGACCGTTCCGCCTAGACCAGCAGTATAATCGTATGTAAACGAAGTACCGGAAACGCCCTTATGATTGAAAACAGGGGCATCGGCAGGAAGGGCTGAGGCCGGGATCTCGAACGAACTTTCAAGAGTCTCAACTTCTTTGTCGACAACTATATTGACAGTAAGAGAGCCTTCCCTCTGGCCTGTCTCTATATTGAAAGTCACAAAATCGGCGGGATCGTACTTGTAAGGCTCGCTCTTGTAGTAGCCCCACTTGCCATCACCTGTCAAGGCATAGACCTCGACATAGAGATCTCCGCCGGGCATGAAACCGCTACGGGTCTCGTTCTTGACAAACTTGACTGATTTTTTGCTGTAGGAGCTATGACGAATGACGGCGTAATAATCTGAGTATCCGGTGCTTATGTTTTCACCCCAGGATACTGCAAGCTTTACGTTTCCAAGCCGTGCAACCGCACTGACCTCGTCAGGTTTTCCGCCATTTTCGACATAGCCATGGACAGTAAACCTCTGGTCTGCAAGATAGTAGGCCTTACCGAAACCGGCCCCGAGAGAATCTCCATGATGGGCTACGAGCCGGAACTCGCCGGCGTTGAGTTTAATGGCTTCAGACTTTGCCGTTGAATAGGGCTTTCGGTAGAGCCGGATAGCCCTCGAGTTGTAGATCTCGACTTCAAAATCGTCGAGAGCCGGCAGCGAATCATCGGCTTTCGTCGTGATCCCGATCGTCCGCTCATCCTGGGAAAGGGATATTCGGACTGTGCCTTGAGACGACTCTTCTTCCGGCCCGCTCTTCACCCCTTCGCAGGCGCAAGCGAGTACCAGAAGTCCAATCGTCAAAGAGTAATTAAGTTTCATTTTGTATTGATAGCTGTTTCGTACATTTTAATAAGTGCATCCACTGACTTTGCCATCGAGTACTTCTCAGTAGATTCGACATATTTGAGAGCCATTTCCCGACGCTCCTTCGGATGCTCTATCCAATAGTCTAGTTTGGCGGCAAGATCCCTGGGGTCACCGACCTTGAAAAGACTCCTGTCATCGAGGACAAACTGGGTTGTCGCTGTCAGAGGGCCTTCAGCCACAACGGGTACAACTCCCTGCTGGAGTGCCTCAAGGGCCGAAAGACCTTCGACTTCCACCCTGGCGCAATGGACATAGATATCCGAAGCCGCGGCAAGGTGACGAAGCTCCTCGCGGGTCTCGAACTTGAACTCCGCAGGATACTTCAGGACACCCTCTTTATACAATTTATCCGCAAGCGCCACCAGATGGTCGTGCTCGGGACCGCGTCCTGCAAAGAAGAGTTTTATCTTATCGGTATGCTTGCTGTAGCGCATCGCCTTAAGAAGGGTCGGCTGATCCTTCTCTACTGCGAGACGTCCGATACATGCAATCTGGACAGGACGGTCATCGCTCGGGGAAGGCTGCTCATCGGAGAGGAAAGTATCCGGCATCAGGCCGTTGGAAATCTGGTGGAGACGGGCTTTGAAATGGAAAGCCTCGCAGCGCTCAAGCACTCCCCTTGTCGGGCACTGAATATCGCTGCAATAATTATAGACCGCGTCTCTCCAAAGACGCAAGCAGCTGTTATTCAGAAGCTTCCATCCTCCAAGATGGACCGAGCAGAAAAGGTTCTCCGGATGAAGATGATAGGTTGCGGTAAGAACCTTACCATGCTTTTTGGCAATCTCTGCAGTACGGTTCTGAAGACGGAAAGGCTCCTCAAGATGGACGACGTCCGCCCATTGGACAGCCTCTTCAATGATGGGGTTCATCCGCTTGGCGAACTTATACCCATGCGACTGGATCAACCGGTCGAAAATGGGCACCCGATAATCTGTGAGCACATAATCAGGCTGCGGAGTCTCGGCCTCATGGTTGTGGCCCGAAAGGACCCTTACATCCATTCCCGCCTCTTTCAGAGCGGCGACTGTTCTTCTCGCGGAAGCGGAGAGTCCGTTTCCGAGAGCATAGAAATTATTTACTACAAAGAGGATTTTCATCTTTTAATACTTGAATTCGAACTCATCCACATAGAGGGTACTTCCGCTTCCTCCCGTAAAGAACTCGCCGTATCGGCTCGGAGTAACGGTAATGTCCACATAGGTCGGAGTACGGTCATCTCTATACTCGATAGGGACTTCGAAATAGAGGTAACCTTTGGTTGATTTCTTCAGCTCGATGACTGCGCGGCCGATGACATGAGGATCGGTGGCGCCATCGATAAATCTCTCGTAGTTCGTTGTTATATTGTATGGGGCAGACCAATCGGTCAGGATCACTTCGATCCTCCCGACGTCCATCTTCCCCTTCATGTCTTCATGTGGAGACTTTGCGAAATTGACCTTTGAAGGCCTGTAATCATAATATCCGCAGAGGGCCTTCGGCCTTCCCTTGAACGGCACGCCGAACTCGAGCTCGGCCCCTGCGAAATTGACTATCTTCACAAAATTGCCCGTATACAGGTTCCCGGCGACAAATGCCCAAACCACCTTTTTACTTACTATCTTCGCGGCTGCTTTCCCCTCTCCCTTGACGGCTACATGCTCATATTCAGGCATTGTCCCGTTGATGCCAAGGAGACTGAGGCCATGATTGTCCGAATCCCACACCCTCTCGGACTTTTTGGCCTTGAGAGGATAAAGGTTCCAAGCTCCTTTGCTCTTGGACCATGTATCGAAGGACATATTATATAGCTGAGGACCAGAAGTACCGGACTTGACGCCTTTATCGGACTGAGCCGCCGCTCCGAAGATTCCGAGGAGCAGCATCAAGACCGCTAAGGTCAGCACTTTCTTGGTTTTAGTCATAATACACATACTAACAAAAGTTTGCAAAGTTAAGAAAATAATCAGACTTTGGCAAAAGCTGCGAGGCAATAAGTCAACCCCTTGGCTA
>Ga0079305_1002209_pt1 | contig 18378 bp, 9 predicted proteins | sample LMS_cellobiose_e_FD_79183 | JGI IMG/M metagenome (GOLD analysis project Ga0079305, IMG submission 79183) | Rumen-fistulated moose microbial communities from Alaska, USA - LMS_cellobiose_enrichment | ecosystem: Host-associated > Mammals > Digestive system > Stomach > Rumen fluid ... | reverse complement strand
GCGGACGAGAACTTCTTCAGCCGCACCGACCAGCAGCTGTTCATCGGCGACAACATCGCCATCGCCAACACCCAGTACGGCAAGGTGCGCGGCTACATCATGCGCGACACCTACACCTTCCTGGGTATCCCCTACGGCGCCAGCACGGCGGGTGAGAACCGCTTCATGCCGGCGAAGCCGCCGCAGCCCTGGGAGGGCGTGAAGGACGCCGTCTTCTACGGCGCCTGCGCCCCGCAGTCCGTGATGAAGTATCCCAACAACATCGCGACCTTCCTGGACTGCTGGAACTACTTCGACATGAGCGAGGACTGCCTCAACCTCAACGTCTGGACCCCGGGCCTGGACGACGCGAAGCGCCCCGTCATCGTGTGGATCCACGGCGGCGGCTTCTCCAGCGGCAACAGCATCGAGCACCATGAGTACCACGGCGAGAACTTCAGCCACTACACCAACGCCGTGTTCGTGTCGCCGAACCACCGCCTGAACTCCATCGGCTTCACCGACTTCTCCGAGGTCGATCCGAAGTTCAAGGATTCCGGCAACGTGGGCATCCTCGACCTGGTGGAAGCCCTGAAGTGGGTGCACAACAACATCGCGAACTTCGGCGGCGATCCCGACAACGTGACGATCATCGGCCAGAGCGGCGGCGGCGCCAAGGTCTGCAACCTCGTGGCCATGCCTGAGACCAAGGGCCTGATCCACAAGGCCGTCGCGCTCAGCGGCAACGCCACTTCCGCCATCAACAAGGAGGCGGCCAAGGGCCTCGGCCCCGCCATCCTCAAGGCAGCCGGCCTCAAGCCCAGCGAGATGAAAAAGCTGCAGGAGATGCCGTTCGAGGACTACATGGCCCTCGCCAACCGCGTCCAGATGGAGTATGCACGGACGAACCCCGGCCTCGGCCGTTTCGGTTTCGGCCCGATCGCCGACGGCGACCATATCCCTGTGGGTGACTTCTTCGAGAGCGCCCACTGCGCCGACATTCCCATGCTGATCTGCACCACGACGGCCGAATGGCCTTCCGCCCGCGACGACGCCAAGAAGCACGCTTCCACCAAGGAGGAGGTCATCAAGATGATGTCCCAGGGCGGTGGCGGCTTCTTCGCCCCGTCCATCAGCCCGGACAAAGCCCCTGCCGTGTATGAGGCCTTCGCCAAGGCGTTCCCGAAGAAGCTCCCGATCGAGATCAACGACCTCGTCGCCAGCTCCCGCGCCAACGCCCTCCGCACCGCCGACCTCAAGGTCAAGCAGGGCTCCCCTGTCTATGTCGCCTGGTTCGACTGGCAGCCGCCCATCCTGGACGGCCGTCTGCACGCCTTCCACACCATGGACATCGCGTTCTGGTTCATGAACACCGACCTGCAGGTGTCCCACACCGGCGGCGGACAGTACCCGCGCAACCTCTCCAAGAAGATGTCCAAGGCCCTGTACAACTTCATGGCCAACGGCGATCCCAACGTCGGCAAGAAGACCGGCCTGCCCGAATGGCCGAAATACACGACCGAAGAGGGCGCCACGATGATCCTCGAGGACCAGAGCTACGTCATGTACGCTCCCGACAAGGAGGCCCTCGCCCTTATGGCCCGCTAGCGCGGAGTCAGGGATATGCAAAAAGAAGCCGGCCCACAAGGGTCGGCTTCTTTTATGTCCGGACGGATGAAGATCCTAGATCTCCGGGAACACGGTGAGGCGGATCGTCGAGGCGCCGTAAGGTACGAGCTCGATATAGGTCTCGGTGCCCGGCTCGGCGACGACGTTCTTCGGAAGCGGCGGCGTGATGTAGGCGTCCTCCATCTCCCAGCTGCAGTACACCTGGCCGTTCTTCTCGAACAGCTCGTTGTAAGCGTCCCGGACGCGGCCGTAGTTGCCGTTGGGATTGACATAGTATTTCTGGTTGCCCGCCCGGCTCAGCTGGAGCAGTTTGCCGTCGACCTTGACATAGCCGCCGTCTGCCGCCGGCTTGCCGTTCTTGTCGAGCAGCTGCTCGTTGGTCACCTGGGTGAAGCGCTCGCCCGTGTAAGGCACGCTCGGCACGACGTCGAGCTCCCAGTCCTTCACGCCCACGACCGGGATGCGGATTTTCAGCGGCACGTTCTCCAGGTCGAACGGGAAGCCCTTGGCGTGGGTCTTGATGAGCTTGACCTCGCCCAGAGCGTCGTCGCGGATCGCGTAATTCCACTTCGCGGCAGGCGTGATGCTCCAGTTGACGAAGTCGGGGTTCTTGGATTCCTTGCCGGCCAGGTAGTCATACACCTTCGTGTCGACCTCCCAGTCAGCGGGGATGGCATAGGTATAGGTCAGCGGGCCGCGGACGACGCTCTCGCCCTGGACCGCGTTCTTGACGAACTCGATCTCCATCGGGAAGGTCACCTTGAAGGTCTCGCCGCTCTTCCAGGTCTTGCTGACGGTCTGGAAGCCCTTCTTGTCGGAAGCCTTGCACCAGCCCGGGATCCTGTAGGTAAAGTCCATCTTGTGCGCCTTCTTCGAGACCTTGCCGTCCTCGAAGAACGTGAACTTGAAGTTGATGGTCTCCTCGAACGGATAGTTGGTGATCTCCTCGATCTGCACGGTCACGCCGTCACCGAGGTCGTACACGCAGGAAGAAGGACCGTAGAGCGCCGCCACGGGCTGGCCGTTCTTGTCCCGCATCCACATCCTGGACGCAAAGTTCGGGAAATACCTGTGCAGGTTGCCGATGCAGCACTCCACTTCGTGGGCGGAACGGTAGGCCATCCAGGTCTTGGCCTTCTTGTAGTCGTTGTGGTTCGAAGAGCCGGTGCAGAGGAACTGGTTGGGGCAGGAGAAATACTGCATGGCCTTGAAGTCCTTGGTCACGGCGCCGAAGCCGGCGTTGTAGATGGCGCGCTCCAGGCGGTCGGCAAAGGTCGCATCGCCGGTGACCATCAGGTAGTAGCCCATGGTCCAGGTGTAGTCGGAGATGTCGCAGGTCTCGTGGGAGGCCAGGGACTCGACGCCGGCCAGGCCCTCGGAGCTGGAGATGATGCCGTCGATGAGCATGTTCTCGTCCTCCATCTTCTGGTCGCCCTTCAGCGCAGCCTGCTTGTAGATCTCCTTGCCCGTGTAGGCGTAGAGCAGCATGGGGAGCTTCAGGGTCTCGCAGAGGGTCACGCCGTGGCCGGACATCGGCTGGTCGCTCAGGTACTGGTCCATGTTGCTCGGGACCATGGCCCATACGGCCTCGGCAAGCTCGAGGAGCTTGGGATTCTTCGTCAGCGAATAGGTCCAGAGGATGCCTTCGATGTTGATGATGTAGCGGCTCTCGCTGAGCTCTTCCGGGGTGTAGGTGAAATAGTTCTTCTCGAGCGCGATGGGGACGCGCGGATCGCCGGTGGCCTCGTAGTAGGTCTTCATGGTGCGGAAGAACACGGCGAACGGCCAGCCCATCGACTCGCCCTCACGGCCGAGACGGCCCTCGGGACGGCCGGCCTCGGTGATGATCCGGCGCTTCTCCATCTGGGCCTTCCGGCTTGCCTCACGCTCCTTGGCGCGGGGGTCGTTGGTAATCTGGGACGCCAGGCCGAAGAAACCGCGGTACCTTGCGTTGTAGGCAGCCTCGTCGAACTTGGTGCCCGGCTGCGCGGGAAGCGGATGGTCGAGGACGTAGTCCACGTTGGCCTTGCCCTTGGCCATGAGTTCCGGGTCGCGGATCAGGTAGCCGAGCTTGCTGAAGCCGTCCACATAGTACGCGGACTGCTCGAAACGCCACCAGTCGGAACCCCAGTAGTGCGGGTTCTTGCTCATTTCAAGATCTCCCGCCCAGCAGCAGCTGTCGAACGGATAGGACATCGCTTCGGGATGGCCCGTCAGGCCGTCCTTCTGCCTTTGTAGGATCTCACGGACCCAGCCCTCGGGGGTGATGTCCGAGATAAGTCCCTCGGAGAAAGCCGCATAGGGAGCGACGGGAAAGTCCGGCGCCTTCGCCACCGGAGCCTTTCTGGCTTCATTGCATGCGGCGAGCAGCAGGGAGAAGCCGAGTAATACAAGTGCAAGTTTTTTCATATAGTAAAAAGAATGATCAGTCTCTGAAAAGCAAAGGCAGGGAAGCGTTCAGGTGATGGCGGCAGTTGTACCACGCATGGCCGCCGGGCGTGACGGAGAACACGTGCGGCATGCCGAGCCGGTCGAGCATGTTGTGCATCGTTTCCGCGCCCTTGTAGCCCGTGTCGTCATCGCCGATGCCGATGTAGATGAGCTTGTAGCCCACCTTCTTGACATTCTCCCACCTGGCGACGGTCTGGGGGTTGTCCGCGGAGCCGGCCGCCATCGGGATGGCATAGTCGAAATACTCCGGCAGGCCGAGGATCGTGTTGATGGTCGTGCCGCCGCCCATGGAGAATCCGGCGACGGCCCGGTGGGCCTTGTCGGGGATGGTGCGGAAATGGCTGTCCACATAGGGGATGATGTCGTCCCTGACGGAGCCGACGAAATCGCCACGGCCAAAGTTGAAGCCGTTCTGCCGCTTGAAGCGGTATCCCGGCACCTCGATATGTTCCGCGGCCGCCAGGTTGGTCTGGATATTGGGCATCACGACGATCATCGGCACGGCCTCACCCTTCTCGATCCGGTTGTCCAGGATCTGGCGGACCAGGCCGAGGTCGGCCCACTGCTCCTCGTCCCGCATGCCGCCATGGTAGAGGTAAAGCACCGGATAGCGCTTGTCGGGATTGTCTTCGTAGCCGTAAGGCGTATAAATCACCATGCGCCGGTTCATGCCCAGCGACGGCGAGTCGTACCAGACATAATGGAGATTGCCCCGCTGGTTGGCCTCCCGGTAGTTGGCGGAGTACTCGCCGTCCACGATGAAGGCGCTCAGCCAGTCGTAGCCGTCGCGCTGGCGGTACGGATTGGCCGGATCGCAGATCGACAGGCCGTCCACGATGAACACGTAATTGTAGAAATTGGGAGAGCAGGTACAGGTGTATTCCCAGACGCCGTCGGCGTTCTTCTTCATGTCCACTGGGCGGCAGGCGCGCGCCTCGCCACCGTACTGGTTGACGATGGTGTATTCCTCGTTCATCGTGCCGTTGACCTGGACGCTGCGGGCGTCCGGCGCCTCAAGCCTGAACGTGACGGTCGTGCCGTTGATCTCCGGAGAGACCACATTGATGGTCTTCCCGATGTTGGCCATCTCCTGCGCGCCCATGGACAGGCACAACAGAAGCAACGCCAGGGAGACCCGGATCTTCTTCACCATAATTGATCGTTTTTTATTTCCATACCTTTATCCGTATATTCCTGAAATAGACGACGTCCCCGTGGTCCTGGAAGCCGATGTACCCTTCGTGGGCGTCTCCCCCGAGGTTGTTGAACAACTCGAAGGCCACGGGCCAACGCTCCTGCGCGAACTTGCTGCCGTTCAGCAGGTCCGTCCAGTCCTGCGTCCAGAGGCGGTATTCGACGACCGGTTCCCCGTTCTGGAAATGGGTCACCCGGCCTTTGCGGACCCGGATGGCTCCCGTGTTCCATTCCCCGAAGGGCTTCGCATTCTGCGGCCGGGCCGGAAGGATGTCGTACAGCGAGGCGGACCGGCGGTTGCCGTCCACGCCGAGTTTGGCGTCCGGGTGGTTCTCATTATCCAGGATCTGGTACTCCGGGGCGGACATGAACAATGGCGCGAAGCGGCTCTGGCCGTCCCGCCCCGTCGTCGTGACCTCGCGGCCCAGGTACAGAACGCCGGAATTCGCCCCTTCCGTGACTTTCCAGTCGAAACGGAGCTCGAAATCCCTGAACTTCCTGTCGAAAATAAGATCTCCGCCGCCGTCGTCCGGGGTCTCCCGGCCGGTGGTGCCGTTGAACTTCAGGCAGCCGTCCTCGATCGTCCACTTGACGGGGATGCCGTCCTGGCAATAGCCCCGCCAGCCCTTGAAGGACGTCCCGTCGAACAGGACACGGAACCCTTCCGCATCCTTCGGGAAGTCCCTGAGGTCGACCTGGGGCCGGACAATCTCCGTGTAGAGCGGAGAACCGACGGCCTCCTGCTTCCGGCCCCGGCCGTCGCAAGAGGATGACAGCGCCAGCGCAGCCAGGGCCAGGAACAGCAGAATCCTTCTCATGGCTACAGGCCCTGGGCCGTGACCGTCAGTTTGTCCACCGCAAAGCGGCCCTTGTCGGCATAGGCCTCCAGGACGTTGTACGGCTCTTTCGGGAAGACCAGGTTGGTCATCACGACCTTGCCGCCGTCGATGAACACCTCGAAGGAGCTGAGGTCGTAGAGGATGCGCACGCTGTGCTTGCCGGCGACCTTCATCGGAGCCCAGGTCGCCAGGGCGAAGTCGTTGACATAATGCATCGAATTCGTCTTGCGGCGGTCGTGGTTCTCGATCTCATGCGTCGTGCTGCGCTCGCCGAAGTCCACGATGCCGCTCTGCGTACGATCCATCACGAAGCGGCCCAGGGCGGCGTCGAAGTACATGTCCACGACGTCCCCTGCAGGGCTGGACAGGCGCCAGCCGGCTCTGCCGGAGGCAGGGACATTGACTTCCAGGTCCAGCTCATAAGCGCCGTCGGTCCGGTCGAACAGCTTGACCTCCTGCGGCTTGCCGGCATTGGCGACGATGCCCTTGACCGTGCGGGAATCCTTGTTGAGCTTGTCGATCTCAGGCACCGGATATGCGCTGACGTAGAATTCCTTGCCGTCCTTGAACAGACCGAGTTCGCGCGGCACGGCGTTCGCGCTGCGGTAATATTTGGTGGGCACGATGGCGCCGTACTGCCAGTTGCTCATCCAGGGCACCGCGATCACGCGGTCGCCCGTGTTGGAGAAGCAGACCGTGGCATAGTGGTCCTTGCCCCAGTCGAGCCACTTGACCGTCTCCTTCGGGGAGTCGCAGGTGAAGGTCTTGCCGTCGAATTCACCCACGAAGTACTGCGTGGCGCTGCCGCCGAAGTAGCAGCCCGGATTGACGTTGACGATCATCACCCACTTCGTTTCCCCTTCGGGGGTGGTGAGCTGGAAGAAGTCGGGGCACTCGAACTGGCGCGGCTGCACGCCGTAGCCTTCGCCCCAGCCGCTCATGAACTCCCATTCCTTGAGGTTCTGCGAGGTATAGAAACGCATCTCCTTGTCGGCGGACACGATCATGATCCACTTGCTGTCGGGCTCGTACCAGAACACCTTCGGGTCGCGGAAGTCGGCGATGCCGTCGAACGGCACCAGGACCGGGTTGCCTTCATACTTGGTGAAGGTCAGGCCGTCGTCCGTGCTATAGGCGATGCACTGCGTCTGGATGTACTCCCGCGCCGTGTTCCAGGAGGAGTAGAAGGCCACCACGGCCCCTGCGCCGAAGCCGGCGGAGTTGTTGTAGTCCACCACCGTGCTGCCGGAGAAGATGTGGCCGTAGGCGTCGCGGTAGATCGCTACCGGCTGGTGCTCCCAGTGGACCAGGTCCGTGCTGGTGGAATGGCCCCAGTGCATGTTGCCCCACACCGCCGCGTACGGATTGTACTGGTAGTAGAGGTGATACACGCCGTCCTTGAAGAACAGGCCGTTGGCATCGTTCATCCAGCCATAAGCGGGGGTATGGTGGTAATTGGGACGGTACTTGTCCGCAGGCACGGCCGGCGGCGTGTCGGAGAAGCTGATCTGCTCCCACGCCGTCTTGGCGTCGATGCCTTTGAAATGGACATTGCGCTTGTCCACGCCGAAATACGACAGGTCCATCGGCACGCAATAGTCGGCCTCTTCGCCCGGCAGGGCGAGCCGGATATCCGCCACATAGAGGGTCTCCCCTCCCTTGTCGAGGGTGAGGACGATCTCGTCGTTCGCCTCCCGGATCGGGAGAATTATATAGCGGCCGGCCGGTCCGCGATTACATGACAGCAGGCCGGCCAGCGCGAGGATAAGGGTGATTGTTTTCTTCATGCTACTTGAAAATCCTTTGGGCAAAGTACTCCAGGTCGAAGCGCCAGACATACCAGTTGTGGCCGCCGGGCATCTCGCTGTATTCGAACGGAATCTCGCACTTGCGGAACAGGTCGAGGGTCTTCATGCCGTTCTGGTAGGCGATGTCCTCCGGGCCGCCCTGCGTGAAGCGCAGGTAGGAGATGCTCTTCTTCAGCTGGGGCGCGACGGCGGCGAGCTTCTCGCCGTTCTCGGCCACCGCGGCGTCGTCACGCATGAAGAAGCCAGAGCTCATGATGTTGACGTACTTGAACGGGGTCGGGTGCTTCATCAGGATGTCCAGAATGTGGATGCCGCCCATGGACAGGCCGGCGATCGCCGTGTTCGGGTTGCCGGTCTTGGCGCGGAAGTTCGCCTCGATGTACGGCATGATGTCGTTGATCAGCTCGTCCGTGAACGTGCCCTGCGGCAGGCTTGCGTCCGGCATCACCACGATCATCGGGACCATCTTCTTCTCGGCGAGCAGGTTGTCGAGGATCGCACCGGCGCAGCCGATGACCGGCCAGCCATTGTCCACGTCGCCGCCACCGTGCAGCAGGTAGAACACCGGGAGCTTGTCCGTCGACTTCATGTAGCCGGCAGGCGTCCAGACATGCATGCGGCGCGTCTGGCCCGTCGTCTTCGAGTGATAGTAGATCTGGGACATGGTCCCGTGCGGGACATCCTTGACGGACCAGAACTGGTCCCCCTTGCCGAAGGTCAGGTCGGTCATGGTGAGGACGTCGCGGCTGCGCGGGAAGAGCGGATCGATCACGTTGAGGCCGTCCACGTTGAAGCCGTAGCGGTAGGAACCCGGCTCCACGCCGGTCACCTTCACGCTCCAGACGCCCTCCGGGCTCTTCGTGAAGACCTGGTCGCGGGCGGCGAGGTCGCCGGTCAGGGCGACGGTGTCCGCCATCGGGGCGTAGATGCTGAAGGTCACGCTGCCGTCGGGCGCCTCGACCACGGATTTCACGTTGCGGGCGACCTCTCGGTCATATTTGAACTCTGCTTTCGGTGCAGTGCAGGCAGCCATAAGCGCGATGGAAAGGATGGAAACGATTGCTTTCTTCATATATTCTGGTTTAGATCTTTCGGCAAGCCTCAGGATGACAATATTTTCAGGATGACAATGTTCTCAGGATGACCGGGTTATTTGAAGAGATACTGGGAGAAATCGGTCAGGTAGTGGCGCCAGTTCTTCCAGACATGTCCGCAGTCGGATTCCTTGTAGATGTACTTGTAGCCGTGGGCGTCGAGATTCTCGCGGTAGCTCTTGTTGGCCTGGTACAGGAAGTCCTCGTCGCCGATGGCGATGTAGTAGAACGGCTTGAGGGCGAAGACCTTCTCGAGCTTCTTGTCGAAGTCCTTCGTCATCTCCGAGGCGGCGCGGTCGTTGCTGTAGTTGCCCACGGCGGCGGAGAACAGGCCCACGTAGCCGAACTTCTCGGGATAGTTGGTGGAGATCACGCAGGTGTGGCCGCCGCCCATGGACAAGCCGCAGATCGCGCGGTGGGCGCGGTCGGGAAGGGTCCGGTAGGTCTTGTCGACGAACTTGATGATATCCGGGAACGTCGCCTCGTAGGCGTTCGGCTCGGTACGGACCGCACGGCTGCTCTTGGCGCCGTCGTAGCCGCGGCTGTTCTCGCCCGGAGCGGCGGTCATGCCGACATGTCCGTTCGGCATCACCACGATCATCGGGACGGTCTTGCCGGCAGCGATCAGGTTGTCCATGATCTGGGCGGCACGGCCCAGGTTCAGCCACTCGTTCTCATCGCCGCCGCCGCCATGCAGGAGGTACAGCACCGGGTATTTCTTGTTGCCGGAGGCTTCGTAGCCGTACGGCGTATAGACGCTCATGCGGCGGTCATAACCCAGGGAAGTCGGATACCAGACCTTGGACACCGTGCCGTGGGGCACGTCCTGCACCATGGTCAGGTCGCCCACCTCGCCCGGCACCACGAACACGTTGCGCAGCACCTCGCCGTCACGGATCGTGTACGGTGCGGCGGCGTCGATCGTGTAGTTGCCGTCGATGATGAACTCATAGCGGTAGAGCTCGCTATTGGTCGGCACCGTGGTGTAGGTCCACAGGCCGTCGGCACCCTTTGTCATCTCGGCGATGCCCTCGCCGAAGGTGCCGTTCGCCAACTGGAAGAAGTTGCCGCACACCTGCACGGACTTGGCGTCCGGGGCGGGATAAGTAAACGTGATCCTGCCGTCCTGGCCGACGGATACGGTCTTGCAGGTCAGGTTCACCTGGGCGTTGGCCGCGCCGTCCTTGACGACGGCCCGTGCGCTGCGGTAGCCCGGCAGCTCGAACAGGAGCGTGTCGCCTTCGTTCGCGTTGATGGTGTACTTGCCCTCGAAATCCGTCCGGGCCTTGGCGGTGCCGCCCACGACGGATACGTTCACGCCGGCCACGGGGGCCCAGAGCTGGCTTTCGACCTTGCCGGCCACGTTGCCGGGCTTTTGCCCGCAGGACGCGGCCAGAAGGACGATGGCGGAGATGAATAATGCTTTCTTCATTTTCGGTTATAGGTTTAAATGTGTTAAAAACAGGGTGTTAAATATGGTACTCAAAGATACAATGGCAATCGTATTATCCAGATGCACTATTCTGCCGAATAAATGCAGATTCTTGTCAAAGAAAGGCGGCCGGGTTCGGTCGCCTTTCTTAGGGAAACTACCGGAATTCCTAACTAGAAGGAATATCCGTTGTTCTGCACGTAGGAATCGTGGGTGTACTTCCACTGGTTGGTCGGGATCGGATAGTACTCATCCTTGCCCGCGACGAACTCGGCGATCCCATAGTAGACGCGGATGTCCTTTTCTGCCTCGAAGAACTTGGTCATGACCTCCGACGCAACGCCCCAGCGGACCAGGTCGAAGAAACGCTCTCCCTCGAGGGCCAGCTCGAGACGGGTCTCGAAACGAAGGGCCTCGCGAGCATATTCTTTGGTCCAACCGCTGGCGGGATACTCGTCGATGACATAGTTCGCGGCATAGCCGTTGAAGTCCGGCGTGAACTTCACGTTGGTCATGTCACCGTCCCAGGCGGTAACCCACGGGCTGTTCTTGGCGCGGTTGCGGATCTCATTGATCAGTGGACGGGCTTCGTCCTGACGGCCCAGTTCGATCAGGGCTTCCGCCTTCCAAAGAAGGATATTGGCATACCTGAGGAGCGACCAGTTCAGGCCCGATGCGAACCAAGGCCACGCCCTGTAGGCGTTCGGGCTCTCGGGAGAGAGGCAGAATCTCTTGGACACATGGTTTCCATAGATGTCCACGGCACGCATCCAGTAGGCCATGCAAGGAGTCACCTCATAGGTCTTCCAGCGGACGTTGGCGCGACCGACGACGAAGTCAAGACGGGGATCGACATTGCCGTCAATGTTGAGGTTCTGCTCCGTAGCGGTGTCGAGGAGGTCGTAGTCCTTGTTCTGGAAGGATCCGTCAAGCAGCGGGAGACCGTTGTCGTCAGTCTGGTAGGCGTTGACGAGGTCCTGGCTCGGACGATAGAAACCGTCACCGGAATACGGGCCCTGCGGGAGGTTGAGCAGGTTGTTGTTGTTGGTACGCCCGGCACGGCTGGAGCCGTCGTTGAACGAATACTGGACCTCGAAGATGAACTCCTCGCCGTTCTCATACTCGAGCATGTCAAGTTTCTGCCAGTCGTCAAACAGTTTGAACTTGCCGGAGTTGATGATGCGGGAGGTGTAGTCGACAACCTTCTCCAGGTCGGCCGAAGTGATGCCGGTGACGGCATGAGTCTTCTGGTCCTGGACGTAAGCTTTGTACAGATACGTCTTCGCGGCAAAACCATAAGCGGCATATTTGGTCATACGGCCAAGATCCTTCTGGGTCTCGGGGAGGATGGCGGCGGCGTCCTCAAACTCCTTGGCGATCATGCCGAGAAGCTGGTCACGCGTGTACACGTCGTTCCTGATGTATGCATACTCTTCCGCATCGACATCATCAAGAATCCAGGGAATCTGGTTGAACAGGCGCTGGAGCTCGAAATAGAAGTAGGCCCTCAAAGCCCTCATCTCCGCCTTCAGGACCTCGACGTTGGGGACCTGCTCGGCCGTCACGGACTTCAGCACATTCAGCGCGGCATTGCAACGGTAGACGCCATAATAGAGGTTGTTCCACTTGGTGTTGATGTTGCTGTCGGTCGCGCTCACCGTATAGATCTCGATATTGTGTATCTGGGCCTGGTCGGACGTATTGCCACCACCCTTGTAAGCATTGTCAGCCCGGACTTCACCATAGGACCAGTTCGTCGCGGGGCTGGACATCGAACCGTTCGAGCCCGGGGTCATCAGGCCGGCATAAGCGGAATTGATCAGCAAATCCAGGCCATCGACCGACAGAAGGATATCCTCGGTGATGACACCCGAAGGCGTCACGCTCAGGAAATCTTTTGTATTGCAACCACATAGGAACGCGGAGGCTACAATGGAAAGAACAATGTATGTTAATTTCTTTTTCATGATAATCTCATTTAAATATCATCACTATAAGCCGACGGAAATACCGAGCGTGAAGCTCCTGGCGACAGGGTAGGAATTGGCGGCCTGCTCAGGGTCTGCACCCGTGAACTTGGTGAAGGTCAGCAGGTTGGTCCCCTGGAGGAACACACGGCCACTGCGGATGCCCACCTTGTTGAGGACGTTGCGGGGGATCGTGTAACCGAGGGACAGGGTCTTGAGGCGGATGAAGGAACCATCCTCGATGTACCAGTCGGACAGACGGGTCTGGCTGTTCTCCTTGTTGGTATCTTCGACGGTAAGAGCCGGATACTTGGAGTTGTAGACACCGGTCTTCTCGTATTCTTTCCAGTCGTTGAGCGCCTGGACAAGACGGGTGCTGTGGTTACCGTTCCAGCACTGGAAGAGGTCGGTCATGTACTTGTTGGCATTGTTGGACTGCTTGACCATGCCGTTGAAGAACAGGGAGAGATCGAACTGCTTGTAGGACAGCGAGAGGTTCAGGCCGCCTTCCATCATCGGATTGGAGTGGCCCAGCCACACACGGTCAGAGGCATCGATGACCTTGTCGTTGTTGGTGTCGACGAAGCGGATACGTCCGATATCAGCCTTGCCGAGCTTGTCGTCGTACTTGGCGAGATAGTCATCGACTTCGGCCTGCGTCCGGAAATAACCGTCGGTCTTGTAGCCCAGCCAGGAGTTGATCGGAAGGCCGACGTTGGTGATGTCCACACCGTTGCCGCAACCATACGTATAGTACTCAGCTTCAGGAATATAAGTAATCTTATTCCTATAGATTGACATGTTGAACGTAATGCCGTACCTCCAATCCCTGTTGATTTCGTCGTTCCAGGAGATTAGCATCTCTACGCCCTTGTTGTTCATGGAAGCGGCGTTCATATAGGAGGAGGCACCCTCACCCTGGACACCAGCGACCGTGGCATTCCAAAGCATGTCCTTCGTATCCTTGTTGAAGTAGTCGACGGTGAGGTCGAGCCTGTTCTTGAACAAGGAAGCATCGAGACCGAAGTTGGTCTGGGTCGTGGACTCCCATTTCAGGTTATTGTTTCCACGGCTCGTCCGCCTCGCACCGGTAGCAAGGGTCTTGCCGTCACCGCTGAGGTTGTAGGAAGCGGCGTCAAGGCTGAGCTGATAGATGTTGTATGTGGCGTTGTTACGGATTGCGTCATTACCGTTCATACCCCACGAGACCCTGAGCTTGAGGCTGTTCAGCCAATCCCTCGTTCCGGCCATGAATTTCTCCTGGGTGATTCGCCAGCCGAAGGAAGCGGAAGGGAACACACCGGTGTTATTGTTGGAACCGAAGCGGGAGGAGGAGTCCCGGCGGATCGTGAAGGATGCCAGGTAACGCTCGTCGTAGTTGTAATTGAGCTTCCCGAAGAAGGAAAGCATGGTGTACTCGCCTTTCGTTCCGGAAACATTCTTGGAAGTGGTGACGGTATTGAGCACCTGATAGGACATATCCTCGAGAGCGAGGTCGTTACCCTGGGCGGTCATGGAAGTCGTCTGCCTGTCCTTGGCCTCCATACCGAGCATCGCGGTGATATTGTGCTTGCCGAACGTATTGGTATACGTCGCGGTGTTGGACCAGACCCACTGCAGGGAGGTGTTGTGGGACTCGGAGAGGGAGTTGGTCGCGATGATACGGGTGGACTCACGATACTTCGGGGAGAAGTTCTTGCTATCGGTCGAGGACCAGTTCATGCTGTAGGTTGACTTGATCGAGAGGCCCTTGATCGGACGGACTTCGGCATAGACATTACCGAATGCGCGCCAGACGGTGGTCGGGGAGTACTTGATGAAGTCGCACATACGGACGACGTTCCAGGTATCGTTCAGGATGTCGACCATACCGCCGCCCCAGCCACCTTCTTCGGTGTAAACCGGGACCATCGGCATGATACGGTGCAGGTACTCGTTGATGGTGCTCGTACTGCCGTTGTAAGCGATATCCCTATGCACCGTAATGGACTGTCCGAAGATAAGCTTGTTCTTCAGGAAACGGAACTCGTTGTTGGCCCTGACATTGAACGCGCTATATCCGGTCTCCTTCAGCATACCGTCCTGGTTGACGTAGTTGAGGCTGACGGACGCGGTCTGGTTCTCGGTACCCTTGGACAGGGTGAGGTTGTAGTCACGCATGAGGGCGGTGCCGTAGATTTCCTTCTGCCAGTCGGTGTTCGCCGGCTTCAGGTGGACGCCGTCGACGGCATAATAATAATCCGTGGAAAGGACCGGGGTGGGACCGGAGCCGAAGATCTGGGTCTTAGGGGTTTCACCGTAAGCATACTTGTATGCCTGCCAGTAAACATCACCCCACTGGTAGGAGTCCATGAGGTCCAGGTTCTCGGAATAGGTCTGCGCAGTGAGCGTGGCATTGAAATCAACCCGGATCTCACCGGCTTTCGCCTTCTTGGTCGTAATGATGATGACACCGGCTGCAGCCTGCGCACCGTAGATTGCTGCGGAAGCCGCATCCTTCAGGACCTGGATCGACTCGATATCATAGGAAGACACCAGCGAGCTGACGCCGGAGTCCACGATGACACCGTCAACCACGTACAGCGGGGTAGCGGAGTTGATGGAGGTCGTACCACGGATCCTGGCAGAAGTGTTCTTCGCACCCGGGGTACCGTCGACGCTGACGTTCATACCGGCGACACGGCCCTGGAGGGAGGAGAAGACGTTCGTCGTCGGAATCTCGGATACTTCCTTCATGTTGACGACACTTACCGATCCCGTGAGATCGGCCTTCTTCTCCGTCATGTAACCGGTCACGACGACATCCTCCAGGAATTCGGAGGATTCGTTCAGGATAATGTTGATGACCGGACGGCCATTAACATTCTCTTCGACGGTCTCGAATCCGATGGACGAGAATTCAAGGATGGCATTCCTTGCGATATTCGCAAGCGAATACTTGCCGTCAAGGTCGGTAACTGTTCCAACGGTCGTTCCCTTGACAAGCACGCTGGCACCGATCACCGGTTCCCCGTTGTTGTCAATCACCGTACCGCTGACACTGTTCTGAGCGTAGGCGCTCAGGGATAAGGTTGCCGCTACAATGAAGAGCAAGGCACGTTTTAGAGTTAGAAATTGTAGTTTCATCTGTTATTTGATTAAAGATGTGGTATCTGTCAGACAGGAGACTACTGGATCTTGTAAACCAGCGCGGAGACGCCGTCCATCTTGATGGTGTCGGTGTCTTTCCCGAACTTATAGGAGTTCTTCTTGGAACTGCCGGCCATGATAAGGGCAGTCTTGCCGTTCTGGTGGGCGATCTTGGCGGTCACGCGGGCTTTGCCCGGATTGAGCGCGATGAGATAGGTCTCCTTCCCGTCGGTACGCTTGTACACCATCGGATAAGGCTGGTCGACATTGCTGACCAGCTCCCAGTCCGCATCGTTGCCGAGGGCCGGAGAGGACTTGCGCAGGGCAAGGAGGGCACGGGTATAGTTGAGCAGGGAATTGGGATCGTTCTCCTGGGCCTCCACGGTGAGGGCGCCGCCGTCGGTATCGATCGGCAGGTAGAGTTTGTCGGGCGTGCAGGTGGAATAGCCGGCGTTGTAGCCGGTGGTCCACTGCATCGGCGTACGGACGCCGGAACGATTGCCGCTGCCTTCCTTGGACGGGAGGTCCAGGTAGAACTTCATGCCGATCTCGTCGCCGTAGTTGATGATGGGGACGCCGGGCATGGTCAGGAAGAAGGTCATCGTGACCTTCAGCTGGTCGATGGTGTTGCGCGTACCGACATTCGGGCGCTGGTAGTCATGGTTGGAAGACGGGATCGAGATGTAGCCGCTGCCCCGGGTTTTGTTCCAGGCATCGAGATAGCTGTCCACGAAGGTCTTGATCTCGCCCTTCGCCTCCAGGTCAAAGTAGCAATACGGATAGGTCCAGTTGCGGCCATAGTGGCCGAACGGCGTCTCCCGGGCAAACAGCATCTGCGGATACCCCGGAATGCCGAAATGGAACATGAAGTCCATGTGGAAACCGGCCTCGACGGCGATGGCAGGATTGCCCCACTCGGACACGAGGACGCGGTCCGGCCATGCCTGCTCCATCCAGGAGCGGATTTCGCTCCAGAGCTTGATGTTCTCGCGGCTGCCCTGGTCATTCTTCACCAGGCTGGCGGCCATGTCCACGCGGAAGCCGTCAACCCCTTTCTCAAACCAGAACTGCATGATGTTCCGCAGCTCGCGGCGCATGGCCTGCGGACCCGGATCGTTGACGGACTGCTCCCACGGGTGGTTGGGATCGGGATTGGCAAAGCCATAGTTCAGCGCCGGCTGGAAAGGTCCGGCATTGCGCTGATAGTACTTGGCCCGGGGATAATTGCCTTCGACAAAGCGGCCCCGCATCATGGGCGCCACCTGGATGCCGGCCTGATCGACGCCCTGGTTGTTGGACTCCAGGTCATTCGCCCAGATATAGTAGTCGCTGTAGTGCATGTTGGTACCCTGGGAGGATTCGATGAACCAGGGATTCTTGTCGCTGGAGTGGCCGGCGACAAGGTCCAGCAGGACCTTCATCCCACGGGAATGGGCATCCTCGATGAGGGCGACCATGTCGTCGTTGGTGCCGAACCGGGGGTCGATCTTGTAGAAGTCGATGACGTCGTAGCCGCCGTCTTCCCAGCCCGACTCGAAGGTCGGATTCATCCAGACCGTGTTGACGCCCAGGGATTGGATATAGTCAAGTTTCTGCTTGATGCCCGGAAGGTCTCCGATACCGTCTCCGTCGGTGTCCATGAAGGAAGACGGATAAACCTGATAGAAGATGGCGCTCTTCATCCACTCGGGCATGTGGCGCCGCTGGGCCGAAGCGTCTGCCATGGAGATCGACAGACCGAGGACCACAAAGAAAAGGATTCTTAAAGTTCTCATTGATCAGTTATAATTATGGATTAGTCACAGAAAAACTATCTGTTCATGATGGCGATACCCTCCCGGTCGGGCGCGTTCAGCACGTAGCTCTGGTCCTCGAGGATCATCGTGGCACCCTCTTCGGTCGTGTACTTCGGCCATTCGGGCAGGCCGGTCTTCTTGCCGACGTTGGGATCGCCGTTGGCCATGAAGTTGTACAGGGCCTTGGCCATCTTCTTGGAGAGGTTGCGCGGATACTGTCCGCCGCCGGTGTGGGACACCTGCAGGTCGGTGTTCATGAACCAGAACGCGATGTCCATGGTGTGGAAGGCGTGCAGACGGCCGTCCAGGATAGGCGGCTGCCAGTCGAACCAGGCCACGAATACCGGAGCGCCCTGCTTGACTTTGATATTGGCGGTGTTGAGGACGCCGCTGCGGGAGCTGGCGATGACATCGACGATCTCGATCGGGAGCTTCTTCGGGAAGATCTTGGCATAGGCCTCGTAAACCTCTACAGCCTTCTCCTCGCCGACACGCTGGGCGACCATCTGGATGGCCTCCTCCTTGGAGCAGGCGTGCTTCTTGGCATCGTCACGGGCGGACGGCCGCTCGGCGGTCGTAGAGCAGATGATCATGGGAATGTCGGCGCAATGGGCGCTCTCGAAGAAATTGCCTACGGGGATATGGTCGCCGTCGGCGATCGGGCCGAAGCCGCCCCGGCCGGTGGTGGGGTGCGTCCGGGCATACTCGCGCTGCGCCCGGTTGGCCAGCGCCATGTAGTCCGCGAACGGCATCTCCTGGAGCTTGCTGATCTGGTTCGGCTTCAGGCCGGCCTCCTTGAGGATGGCCTGGCCGATGCCCTGGGCATATTCCTTATTGATTGCCGAGGTCGAGTTGCCGCTGAGCGCGACGGCCTTGTGGATCAGGCCCTTGGTCTCAGGCATGGCCACGAGGTTGCAGACCTTGGCACCACCGCCGCTCTGGCCGATGATCGTCACGTTGTCGGGATCGCCGCCGAAGTTCGCGATGTTGTTGTGCACCCACTTCAGGGCCTCCACCAGGTCGAGGATGCCCACGTTGCCGGAATCCTTGAACTTCGGAT
>Ga0079305_1002206_pt1 | contig 18408 bp, 13 predicted proteins | sample LMS_cellobiose_e_FD_79183 | JGI IMG/M metagenome (GOLD analysis project Ga0079305, IMG submission 79183) | Rumen-fistulated moose microbial communities from Alaska, USA - LMS_cellobiose_enrichment | ecosystem: Host-associated > Mammals > Digestive system > Stomach > Rumen fluid ... | reverse complement strand
GAGCCCACGTCCGCGCTGGACGTGACCATCCAGGCCCAGATCCTGCACCTGATGCGGGAGCTGAAAGAGGAAAACGGCGCCTCGATGATCCTGATCACCCATGATCTGGGGGTGGTCGCCGAGCTTTGCGACGATGTGGCGGTCATGTATGCCGGGCATATCGTGGAATACGGAATGCTGGAGGAGGTCTTCAATCATACCCGTCACCCATACACCGAGGGGCTGTTTAATTCCCTGCCCAATATCCGCAATCGTGTCGCGTTGCTGCAGCCCATCCCCGGCCTGATGCCGGACCCCAGCAAGCTGCCCAGGGGCTGCGCGTTTGCTCCGCGATGTTCGTATGCGACGGACGCATGCCGGGAGCAGGCCCCCGACGTCCACCACTTTTCTGACACCCACACGGTGGCCTGTACCGCATACCGGGACGCTTCCTTTGCCATCAAGAGGAGGGACATCGAATGACAGACACGATACTCGAGGTCCGCGATCTGACCAAGTATTTTCAGTCAAAAAAAGGAAGCGTACATGCGGTCGATCACGTCAGCTTCACACTGCAAAGAGGCAGGACCCTGGGCATCGTCGGCGAAAGCGGGTGCGGAAAATCCACCACGGGCCGCACCATCCTCCGCCTGATCGAGCCGACCTCCGGCAGCATCATTTTCAACGGGCGGGATATTACGCACCTGAAGCCTTCGGAGATGAAAAAGCTGCGCAAGGACATGCAGATCATCTTCCAGGATCCTTTCTCTTCTCTGGACCCCCGGATGACCGTCAGCGAATTGATCGCCGAGCCCCTCAAATATTTCCCCATTTTAGAGGGACGGGAACGGGTCCCTGAAAGAAATAAGGAGCAGTTCGTTCTCGAACTGATGAACACGGTGGGCTTAGCGCCGAGGCTGTACAACACCTATCCCCATGAGCTGGACGGCGGGCGCCGTCAGCGCATCGGCATCGCCCGGGCGCTTGCGCTGAATCCACAGCTGATTGTCTGCGACGAGCCGGTTTCCGCCCTGGACGTATCCATCCAGGCGCAAATCCTGAACCTGCTGCAGGAACTGCAGCAGCAGCGGGGACTGACCTATATCTTTATCACCCACAACCTGTCTGTCGTCAATCATTTTGCGGACGAGATCGCCGTGATGTACCTGGGCTCCATCGTGGAAAAAGCGCCGGTAGAGGAGCTGTTTGCCCATCCCCTGCATCCGTACACCCAGGCGTTGCTGGGGGCGATCCCGGTGCCGGAAATCCGGAAGGACCGCATCGATACCACGCTGCAGGGCGAGGTCGTATCTCCCATCAATCTTCCTGACGAATGCCGTTTCTGCAAGCGATGCGTGCAATGTGATGCGGGCTGCTACGCGGGCGTACCGCCCCTCGAAGAGGTGCGCCCAGGCCACTTCGTCGCGTGCCGAAAAGTATCATAACGGGAGTGCCATCCTATGAAGATTGTGAACTTTGGGTCCCTCAACATCGATTATACCTTTCAGGTGGACGAGATCGCACGTCCTGGACAGACCATCAGTGCGAAAAGCGTGAGCCGTTTTCCCGGCGGCAAAGGCATGAACCAGTCGTTGGCCCTGGCGCGGGCGGGCGCACAGGTATACCATGCGGGCAACATCGGCACGGATGGCCTCTTTCTGAAAGAAATGCTGGAAAAGGACGGCGTCGATTGCTGCTACCTTCAGGTGCGCGAGGATGTGGACACTGGCTCGGCTTTCATTCAGGTGGACTGTCACGGCCAAAACTGCATCGTGCTGAACGGCGGTGCAAATCAGGCCAACACGGAAGAGAATGTCCGGCAAGTGCTGGATCAGTTCTCGTCCGGCGATTGGATCCTGCTGCAAAATGAGATCAGCTGCGTGAACAGCATCATCGCCCTGGCCTGGGACAAGGGCATGCGGGTCATCTTCAATCCCTCGCCCATGACGGATGCGGTGCTGGATTACGATTTGCATAAGGTGTCACTCTTTCTGGTCAACGAGGACGAAGGCTCCCGAATCACGGGACGGCAGGACGCCGAAAGCATCCTGCGGGAAATGGCAAAGGCCTATCCCCATGCGGAGGTGATCCTGACGCTCGGCGCCAAGGGCGCGGTCTGGTCTGACGGGCGCAGAGAGATCCATCAGCCCGCCTGCCGCGTGCAGGCCACCGATACCACCGGGGCAGGCGACACCTTCACGGGCTATGTGCTGGCGGGTTTGGCCCAAGGGCATCCCATGGAAGCGAGCCTGGCTGCCGCCGCCAAGGCTTCCGCCATCATGGTCACGCGCTGCGGCGCCGCCTCAGCCATTCCTTTCTGTGCAGAGGTGGAAGCGTATGAATGAAGCGATGCGCCGGGCACGGCTGACGACGTCCCCGGGCCGGTTGCGGCTGGTGATCGATTCGGATGCGAAAAACGAAATCGACGATCAGTACGCCATCGCGTGGGCCCTGCGCTCGACGGAACGGTTCCAGGTCGAGGCGGTGTATGCCGCGCCGTTTTCCCATAATTATTTTCGCCGCAACGTGGGCGTGCCGGAAGGCGGCATCTGGGAGGATCCGGCGCTGGGCATGCGTCAGAGCTATGATGAGATCCTCCGGCTCTACGGCCTGCTGAACCTGGATGCTGCGGGCCATGTGTTTCACGGCGCTGAGAGATATCTGCCGCTGGATCGGCGCCCGGTGGAATCAGATGCGGTGCGGGATCTGCTCAGCCGTGCCATGGCGTCGGAGGAGCCGCTGTACGTGGCCGCCATCGGGGCGTGCACCAATATCGCTTCTGCGCTGCTGCTGGAGCCGCGGCTGAAGGACAGGCTCGTCGTCGTTTGGCTCGGTGGCCAACCGCCCTATTTTGGCCATGGCTATGAGTTCAATATGGGCCAGGACATTAGGGCAGCCCAGACGCTTTTTGATTCCGGTGTCCCGCTGGTTTGGGTGCCGTGCATGGGCGTGGCGTCCCTGCTGAGCTTTTCAGACGATGAGGCGCGCAACAAGCTGAACGGAAAAAGCAGGATCGGCACCTATTTGACAGACATCATCTTCAGCCAGTTTACGGGGATGGAAAAGGCCCTTAGTCGGGCGAAAACGCAGCGGACACTGCAGCTGCGCGGGCAGGAGGACCGGGACGAAGCCTATTTTGCTCAGTTCCCCAGCCGGCATGTCGCTTGGTCACGCACGATATGGGATATCGCCGCCATCGCATGGCTGAAAAATCCGGGCTGGTGCGCATCGGCGCTGACCCCCGCCCCCGTTTTGCGGGGCGACTGCACATACGGTCCCCAAGACAAACGGCGGCACAGCATCCGCCTGGTGCGGTATTGCCAGCGGGACTTGATCTTCGGCGACCTGGTCGCCTGCCTGGATCACGATGAACCATCGGATCGTTAGCAAATGAGGCATGGCGGAGGTTTCCTTCAAGCCATGAAAAAGGGATGAAAATGGGCGAGAATCACGAAGGGGATCATCATCGCCGTTGTTCCTGTATTTGATCAATGTGAAAGCATCGAAATCCAAGCCTGTATCATGGAACCTATTTCCCTTTTCATCATTTCTTTTCTTATACGTCCTGCTTCCAATGAAACTTTGCGCCAGGCATCTTTTCCTGCAAAAACGCCTTGAAATCCTCCAGGGCTCCGCCCTGGATTTTGCTTTTATCCAGTACATGAAACATGCTCATTTTTCGCTGTAAAACGATGCAGTTGTCCGTCTCCCGGACAGCAACGAACTGGCCGTAGGCGGTGTCGATCTTCTGCCCGGTGCTGTCCTGGCTGTGTAGCTGTTCCTCGTCAAAGCGATAGGAAACGGTCAGGGAAGCGGCGTCGCCGAATATGGAAGCCAGCCGCTTCATATATCGGCGTGCGCTGAGGGCGGGCATGAAAAGAAACATGTAAATCGCCGCCCCGGCCAGCAGGAGAAAATACAGCCCATAGGGCAGATAGTCGCCCAGCGCCTCCTCCCAGCCCCGGCTGTTCCAATAAAACGCAAGATAGATGTTCCGGCCAGCCCGCCACAGGCACAGGGCCGCCAGCGCGCCGTACACCGCCAGCCGCCAGGAATGCCAAATCACGGCGCGGTAGCTTTCCTTCATCAGTTCCTTGGTGGGGGTCGTTTCGGCCTGAAAACGGCGATCATACTGTTCCATGGAAGCACTCTCCCTTTTCGATCGTATTATTTTTTGGATGCAATCTGTAAAAAATGAGATTTCCTTCCCAATCCAGGATGGTCAGATACCCGTCCCGGATCAGGCCGCCCCCAGTATCATCGGTGGTTTCGGCCCTCAATGTCACAGAACCCATATCCGTTAGATGCAGCCAGCACCCGTCGGACCAGATGGCATCGGAGAATTGGGCGTCCGCATCCCAGTTCTTTTTAACAAAGTTCGTGAATATAGTGGAAAAATCCTCCCAGCGGCGCTGCCGGGACTCACTTTCCACGCCCAGGATGCCAACCACGGCATTGCTTTCCAGGGAACGAATCTGCATGGCGGCCGTTTCTCCTTCCTGCGCTTCGAATCAGCCGGGGCTGATCCTGTTCGGCCGCGGCAGCTGAAAAGAGCAGGGCAAACAGAGCCAGGATGGACAGGATCTTCTTCGATATAGGATGTGCCTCCTTTGTGTTTCTTCTGCCTATAATAAACAAACCCATTTATATAACGATCCAAGAGGGGAAAATGTGGCATTTTTGTGTAAAACCCAATTCTATTTTTTCCAGAAAGGCTATTTGATGAACAGGCAATCAGACAGAAACTTGAGTCATGTGAATTGGATTGTTTCATAAGCATATTCAACAAGCATTTATCGTCCTGGGGGGAAAGGGCTTGACAGGCAGAAAAAACTATGAGAAGATTTTACGGTCTCAGGCGAATGGGAAAAAGAATATAGCTTCCGCTTTCTTCTGCGGACTCAAAAACTTATTGGTGATCAGTTTGGCAGGCATTATGATGAGAGTGGGATGGGAATCGTGACGAAGGAGTATAAACGAGCATGAACCAAATGAACTATCGGCACACATCCTGGAACACGCCTTTTATCGGGCAGCGGGCCGATCCTTTTATTGCGCGGAAGGAGGGGCGGTGGTATTTTACCGCTTCGGTGCCCGAATATGACCGGATCATATTGAGACAAGCGGACAGCCTGGAAGGGCTGCGCGCGGCGGAGGAAAAAACTGTTTGGACGGCGCATTCCTCCGGCGTGATGAGCAAGCACGTTTGGGCGCCGGAGCTGCATGAAATCGACGGCGTATGGTATCTTTATTTCGCCGCGGGCGAAAAAGCAAATCCATGGGAAATTCGGCCTTGGGTGCTGCGCTGTCAGGGGAATGATCCTTTGGAAGGCCCCTGGATGGAATGCGGCAGTCTGAAGCGGGCGGACGGAGACGAATTCAGCTTCACCGATTTTTCTTTGGATATGACCACCTTTGCGCACAACGGAAAGCGGTACTGCGTGTGGGCGGAAAAGGTGAGCATGGGAAAAAAGATTTCCAACCTGTATATTGCGGAAATGAAAGACGCCGTGACCTTGAAAACGCCTCAAATGCTGCTCACCTCGCCCACCTATGCCTGGGAAAGGCAGGGATTCTGGGTCAACGAGGGGCCGGCGTTCCTGATAGAAGAAGGCCGGGTGTATTTGACTTATTCCGCCAGCGACACCGGCCCGGCATACTGCATGGGGCTTTTATGGGCAGATGCCGGCGCAAATCTGATGGATATTTCCGTTTGGCACAAGATGAACCGGCCCGTTTTCCAGACAGATGCAGAACGCGGCCTGTTCGGCCCGGGGCACAACAGCTTCGTGCGGGATCAGGAAGGGCAGGTCTATATGGCCTATCATGCCCGACCCTATGATGAAATGATCGGGGATCCGCTGTATGATCCCAACCGCCATACTTTTATTATGAAGGTGCAGTTTGCAAACGGCATGCCGGTGTTTGAAACAAACAATCAAATGTTTCAGGAGGAAGGATCAAAGCAGTAATTTTTTCTGGAAATTTTCATAATACGTCGCAATACAAAGAAAAAGCTTAAGCTCCGACGCCGGTCTGGGAGCTTTTTCTTTATGAACCCGAGCAAAGCCAAAATTTGTTAATTTAGCTATTGACAATTTCCAATCCATCCATTATTATTAAATTATGGCAATAACCTTATTGTTTTGCATAATTCCAAAATAAATGCCGGCCAAGAAGAAAGGATGTTCCGGATGAAAAAAAAGATCCTGGCTGCGATGGCTGCAGCGGGAATCATGTGCATATCGTGGTCCGGCGCTCTGGCCGAAGCGGGGGAAGCGGAGGCGGAAGAAGTGGTCAAGCCGCCCAAATACAAAAGTGTTTCCGTGCATGATCCCTCCGTAATCCGGGCCGAGGACGGCACCTTTTACATTTTCGGCAGCCATATGGCGGCGGCCAAATCCGATGATCTGGTCAACTGGACTTCCATCAGCAAGGATGCCCAGGCGGGCTGCACGCTGGTGGAGAACGTGCAGCAGCAAATGAAGGAGGCGCTTTCCTGGGCCAAAACAAATACCTTCTGGGCCCCGGATGTGCAGCGGCTGCCCGATGGACGCTATGCCATGTATTACTGTGCCTGCGAGGGTTCCAGTCCCTTGTCGGCGCTGGGCCTGGCGATCGCGGACGCGCCGGAAGGCCCTTATGTGGATCAGGGCGTGTTCCTGAAAAGCGGCATGAGCGGATACAACGCCGCTTATTATCCCAACGCGGTGGACCCCTGCGCCTTCTTTGACAAGGAAGGAAAAATGTGGATGGTGTACGGCAGCTATTCCGGCGGCATTTTTATCCTGGAAATGAATCCGGAAACGGGTCTTCCCCTGGAGGGCCAGAATTACGGCACCAAACTGCTGGGGAAGAATCATGCCCGCATCGAGGGCCCCTACATCCTGTACAGCCCTGAAACGGATTACTATTATCTGTTTCTGTCCTTCGGCGGGCTGGATAGCAACGGCGGCTACAATATCCGGGTGTGCCGCTCCAAAAATCCGGACGGCCCCTATGAGGACAGCCTGGGCCAGGACATGATCAGGTGCGGCGGGGCCAATGGCACCTTTTTTCACGACGTGGATTACGAGCCCTACGGGGTCAAGCTGATGGGTGGATATAAGTTTGCGTCTGTGAACAGCGATACCAACAAAATGGTGCAGGCCTTCCGATCTCCCGGGCACAACAGCGCCTATTATGAGGAAGAGACCGGGCGGTATTTTCTGATTTTCCATACCCGCTTTGCCAATAGCGGCGAAGCCTTCTCCGTGCGGGTGCACCAAATGTTTATGAACGAGAATGGATGGCCGGTGGTCTCTCCCCTGCGGTATACGGGCGAGGGAAGGGAAGCACCCCCGCCGGAAAACCGTCCCGGAATGTATAAGATCCTGTTCCATGAACACGATATCAACGCCGTGGAGCACGTTTCCCAAACCGCCGCATTACGCCGGGATGGTACAGTGGCCGGCGCTTGCGAAGGCACCTGGGAAAGCGCGGGGGATGGTACCGTGCGGCTGATCCTGAACGGGGAAAGCTACCTTGGCGTGTTTACCCGGGCCTTGGACGGGGCCCAGAGTGCCTGGGTTTCCTGCTTTACGGCGCTGAACGAAAAGGGCGAGGCCGTATGGGGTGTCCGATGCGACGATTTGGAATGATCACCCGGGAGATAGACCGTTCGTAGGATGATTTGACAGAAACCGGGAGGTGCGTTTGATGCGCAGAGGATTGGCTTTGCTGGCGGCGTTCATGCTGCTGGTGGGCTGCATCGCGTGGGAGGCGTTGGCGGAAGAAAACCTCCAAATGGGGCGCACAGAGCCGCTGTATTCCCAGGCCAAAGCCGGATATACCCTGCCCGTTTATGATAAGGAAGCGGTCACTTTTGTTGCAGACGTGACCATCGCAGCAGGGGACAGCGCCCAGGCAGAATTCACCGCGCCGGAGGACGGCCAGTATGAAATCTGGCTCACTTACTGGAATACGACCCAATCCACCCTGCCCACAGAGCTGATCGTGCGGGTGGACGGGGTACTGCCCTTCTACGAACTGCGCCGCGTCAAGCTGAATTCCCTGTGGATTGTGGAATCCGACGAGATCCCCGTGGATCGCTATGGCAATGAAATCGCGCCCACGCCCATGGCTGCTCAGGCGGAGCAGACGGCGGGCATCACCGATTCCACGGCCCGGATCGATACGCCTTTCCTGTTTGAGCTCAAAGCGGGGAGCCATACCCTGACGCTGGATTGTCAGGACAGCGGCGCGCATATCAGCGCCGTCACCCTGAAAGGGCCGGATACGCCGCCTGCTTACGCGGGCGAAAAGGCCCAGGGCAGCGGCAGGATTGTCATTGAAGGGGAAAACATCCAAAGCCGCAATAAATCGTCCATCCGCGGCGCGGGCGAATTCAACGCCGTGCTGACGCCGTACAGCATTGATCATCGGGTGCTCAATCACCTGGACGGCGCTTCCTTCGATACTGCGGGGGACACCGTGACCTACGCGTTCACAGTGGAACAGGCGGGCTGGTATAACTTGGATTTCCATTACCGCCAGAGCGTGAAGGCGGATTTTCCTGTGTTCGTTGACCTGCTGATCGACGGTCGGATCCCCTCGGAAGCCGCCAAACAGATCCATATGGACTACACCGCTTCCTTCAAGGATATGACCGTCATGCGGGGCGACGCTCCGCAGACCTTCTATCTTTCCGAAGGGGACCACACCCTGTCCCTGCGGATCAATGCGGCGCTGCTGACGCCCGTGTATGAGATGATCGACCGGGTGCTGAGTGAAATCAACAGCCTGAGCCTGGAAATCACCCGGCTGTCCGGCGGCAAGGCCGACCAGTACCGCAGCTACAACGTGCGGGAATACATCCCGGATATTGAGGACAGGCTGGGTGGTTGGAGCCGGGATTGCACTGCCGCGGTGGAATACATCAAACAATTCTCCCCCAATGGCTCGGGCAGCGCCTTTTCCAGCCTGACCCTGTGCGCCGATCAGCTGAAACGCCTTTCGGAAAAGCCGGAGGATCTGCCCCGGCGTCTGTCGGAGCTCTCCACCGGTTCTAATTCCGCCTCCCGTATGCTGGCCCAGCAATTGCAGGATATGGCGAACAACGACGTGTCCATCGACCAGATCATTTTCTATCAGGATGAAGCTGTGCTGCCCGCCCGCGCCGGATTCATGGAAGCTGCCGGAAAGAGTGTGGAACGCTTCGTCACCTCCTTCTCCGGTCAGGATTACGCCGCCGGAACAGGAGAAAGCGGGCATTTGCAGGTGTGGATGGGTCGCAGCCGGCAATATGTGGAATTGGTGCAAAACCTGATCGATATGCAGTTTACCCCCCGGACCGGCATTCAGGTGGACATTTCCCTGATGCCGGACGCCAACAAGCTGGTGCTGGCCAACGCGGCGGGCACGGCCCCGGATGTAGTGCTGAGCCTGCAGTATGTTGTGCCCAGCTACCTGAACATTCGCGGCGCGCTGTATGATCTGACTGAGTTCCCGGATTTCGGCGAAGTGGCCCAGCGGTTCTCCTCCGGCCTGTTCATCCCCTATACGCTGGGGGACGGCGTGTACGCCATGCCGGAAACGGTCAACTTCTGGGTGATGTTCTATCGCAGGGACATCCTGGAAGCCCTGTCCATCCAGGTGCCCGACAGCATGGAGGAAGTGAAGCTGATCCTGCCCGAATTGCAGCGGCGGAACATGAATTTTTACTTCCCCACCGCGGGCATGAGCGGCATGAAGGTGTTTCCCGGCACTCTGCCTCTGATTCTGCAGTCCGGCGGCTCCATCTATGCTGACACGGTGAGCGATACCACCCTGGACAGCGATGATTCCCTGAAGGGTTTTCGGGAAATGACCGAGCTGTTCACCGTGTACAACATGCCCACCGACGTGCCCTCTCCCGGCTTCTATCAGCAGTTCCGGGACGGCACGCTGCCCATCGGTATTGCTGACCTGGCCACCTATAACCTGCTGCTCAACGCCGCGCCTGAGCTGGATTCCCTGTGGGACATTGCCCTGTATCCCGGGTTGACCCAGGCGGACGGTTCCGTGGCAAGGTGGACCACCGGCGGCGCGGAAACTATGGCCATCATGTCCCAGACCGATATGCCCAGCGAAGCCTGGGAATTCCTCAAATGGTGGAGCAGCGACGAAGTGCAGGCCGAATTCGGGTCCCTCCTGCAAAGCACCTACGGTTCCGAATACATCTGGCCTACCGCCAATACCAACGCTTTCGCCACCTTGCCCCTCAAGAGCGCCCATAAGAAGATCATTATGGAGCAGATGGAATGGATGACCGAAGCGCCTTGGGTGTTGGGCACGTATATGTTGGAGAGAGAGCTTTCCAACGCTTTCATTTCCGTGGTGGTGGACGGCGTGGATGCCCGCCGCGCTCTGGATACGGCGGTGAAGCGCATCAACCGCGAAACCTACCGCAAGCTGGAGGAATTCGGTTATTATAAGGATGGGGAAATGCTGAAAGACTTTCCCACGCCTACCGTTGATGTTGTACGCAAGTACATCGACGCCTGGAACGCGGTCCGCCCAGCCGGGGAGGAGGGACGGAAATGAGAACGAAAAAAAGCACACCATATCTGTTTCTGGCGCCTTACCTGGCTCTGTTCCTGGTTTTCATCATCATTCCCACGGCCATGGCCATCGGTCTTTCCTTCACCAACTATAATGCCGTACAGACGCCTCAGTTCGTAGGCCTGACCAACTACATCAATCTGCTCACCCAGGACACGATTTTCCTGCAATATGTTCTGCCCAATACGATTCTTTTCGCTGTGATCGTGGGCCCGGTGGGCTATCTGCTGGCTTTTTTCCTGGCCTGGTCCTTAAGCCAGTTGCCCCGGCTGCCCCGCACCATTCTGGCGCTGATCATTTACTCCCCCTCCATGACCATGGGCGTTGCCATGACGGTCATGTGGCGGGTGGTGTTCCTGGGCGACCAGAGCGGCATTGCCAACTATGTGCTCACCCAGCTTGGGGTGATCACAGAGCCCATCGTCTGGATGCTGAACACCCAGTATATCCTGCCCATCGTGATCATCGTGGCGCTGTGGAGCAGCATGGGCGTGGGCTTCTTGGCCATGCTGGCGGGCCTGCTGAACATCAACGCGGAGCTGTATGAAGCCGGCGCCATCGACGGAATCAGGAACCGCATGCAGGAAGTATTTTACATCACGATTCCCTCCATGAAGCCGCAGATGCTGTTCGGTGCTGTGATGAGCATCGTGGGCGCATTTCAGGCGGGCAACATCGGCGTGATGCTCACCGGCTCCAACCCCACCCCTGGCTATGCCGCCCAGCTGATGGCGAACCACATTGACGACTACGGTTTCACCCGCTATGAAATGGGCTACGCCGCCGCCGTTTCCGTGGCGCTGCTGGCGCTGATCTACGCTTTTTCCTTTGTGGCACGCAGGCTGTTCGCCCCCAAGGACGAATAAGCTTTCATTTGTTGATTCATGGCGAAGGCCAAACGGTGGGTTTTCCCTTATGATTTTCTCGGAAGAGGCTTGGGGGAACCGCTCTTTGGCCTCCAAAGAGCGATTCTCCCGGAAAAAACGTCTTCTCCACACAGGAGGTGCTTAAAGCATGGCGATCGGCGGCACAAAGGTGAACCCGAAAAAGTTTCACAAAAACCAGATTCCGCTGTATCTGTATCTGGTGCCTATTGCGGTTTTCATGGGCGCGCCTATTATTTACATCATCAATCACGCGTTCAAGCCCATGGATGAGCTGTTCGCGTTTCCGCCCCGTTTCTTCGTATCCCATCCTTCGCTGATCAACTTCCAAAACCTGTTTCAGACCACCGCTGCTTCCTCCATCCCCATCAGCCGTTACATCTTCAACTCCCTGATCGTAACGCTGGCAGTGGTGTTTTTGTCCATCCTGATTTCCACCATGGCGGGGTTCGCCCTCTCCAAGATGAATTTCAAGTTCAAGGGCCCCATCTTTGAGGTAAACAACATCGCCCTCATGTTCGTGGCTACGGCAGTGACCATCCCGCGTTACCTGACCATCAATACCCTAGGCATCCTGGACACCTATTGGGCCCATATTCTGCCCCTGATCGCCATGCCGGTGTGCCTGTTCCTGATCAAGCAGTTCATCGACGGGGTGCCCAATTCCCTGATTGAAGCGGCGCAGTTGGAAGGCGCAGGCTCCTTCACCATCTACCGCAAGATCATCATTCCTCTGACCAGGCCCGCTATTGCCACCGGCGCCATCCTGGCTTTCCAAAGCGTGTGGACAAATGTGGAAACCTCCAATCTTTTTACGTCCTCTGAAGGCATCCGCACCCTGCCTTTCTACATGAATACCCTCACCTCCGTGGGCTCCGTGCAGGGCCAGGGCATGGCCGCAGCAGCAGCACTGATTATGTTCGTTCCCAATCTGCTTTTGTTTATCGTGATGCAGTCCAGCGTTATGAACACCATGGCGTATTCCGGCATCAAGTAAGGAGGAGAAGCCATGCGAAAGAAAGGTCTTGCGCTTTTCCTGCTGGCAGCCCTGCTGGCCATGCAGGCCGGAAACGCTCTGGCCTCGGTCCCGTACCGGACGTTCACGCTGGGCGTGGACGGAAGCCTGGTGCAGACCCAGGCCGCCTACGAACCTATCCGCACGATGACCCGCTTCGGGGAAACCACCTTGAAAACCCCCGCGGACATGCGCATGGGTCCCGATGGCAACCTGTATATCGCCGATGACGGCAACAACCGTATCCTGGTCATCACCCAGAACGGCGAATACGTGAAGGAAATCGGCAATAAAAAAAGCCTCAAATCCGCCCAGGGCGTGTTTGTGGATGATGAGCTGCATGTGTTCGTAGCAGATGAAAAGGCCCGTGCCGTGGTTGTGTTTGATCAGGACGGCAAGGAAATCCGTTCCTATACCAAGCCCGCCGACACACCCCTTTTCGGTGAAAACGCGGCGTTCAAGCCCAATAAAATCGTGCTGGACAAGCGCGGTAACCTGTATATTGCCTCCACGGGAAACACCAACGGCATCGTGCAGATAAGTCCGGTGGGCAACGGCGAATTCCTGGGCTACTACGGCGCTAACCAGAGCCGAGTAAACTGGATTACCGCCATCCGCCAGAAAATTATGAGCGAAGATCAATTAAAAATGCAGGCAGACATCGTGCCTACCTCTGTCAAGAATCTGGCCATTGACGAAAAGGGCATGGTGTATACCGTGTCTGAAGCGGAAAACGCCACCCTTCGCCGCCTGAACGTGGCAGGCAGCAACACCCTAACCACCGATTATAATACCGAGCGCACCACTGCCGTAGCAGTCAACAGCTTCGGCTCTATCTTCACTGCAAACAAAGACGGCTATATCATGGAATATACCTCTGAAGGTAGCACCCTGTTCTATTTCGGGGCCGCCGACACCGGTGACCAGCGGGTGGGCACCTTCAAATCCGTCACCGGATTGGCGGTGACCGACGATTATACTATCTTTGTGCTGGACGAGATTCTCAACAGTGTACAGGTCTTGCGGGCCACGGAATTCACCGAGCTGGTGCATCAGGCGTTTACCCTGTTCCAGGATGGCAAATACGCCGAGTCCAAGGTGCCGTGGACGGAGGTGCTGCGGATGAACAGCCTGTTCACCTACGCGTCCACGGGCCTGGGCGAAGCAATGTACCGCGAGGGGAATTATGAAGAAGCCCTGACCGCTTTCCGCAACGGCGGCAACCGAAAGGGTTACTCCGACGCTTTCTGGGAACTGCGCTCCGATTGGCTGCATAAAAATCTGGGCGTTATACTGATCGTCGTCGTTGCCGCAGCGGTGGTGCTGAAGATTCTTAAGGCGGCCAATGAAAGGATCCGCTTTATGGCTCCTGTGCGGGCAGCCACTGGCAGAATAAAAGCCATTCCGATTCTCAAGCAGGTGAGCTGGTGCTTTACCATGATGCGCAATCCCTTCGACTGCAGCTATGGCATCAAGAAAGAAAAGCGATCCTCCCTGTGGGCGGCGGCCATCGTCATGGTGCTGTTCTTTATCCTGCAGGTGGCCAACAAGTACGCAGCCGGCTTCTTGTTCAAAACTGTGCGGGAAGGCGAATATGAACTTCTGCGCGACGCGGTGATGACCTTCGGCGCCTTCCTGCTGCTGACCGTCTGCTGCTATCTGGTGTGCACCATCAAGGACGGCGAAGCCCGGTTCAAGGATATTGTCATCGGCGGTGCGGCGGCCCTGACCCCCCTGATCATCGCCCTGCCCATCCGCCTGATCCTGAGCAACGTGGTCACCTTCAACGAAGAATTTTTCCTGACTCTGCTGGACGTGGTGGCCTATGGTTTTACGGGCATTCTGATTGTGCTGGCCATCATGTATTTGAACGACTACACCTTCAAAAGGACCATAGCCATCCTCGTGATTACCCTGTTTACCGTACTGGTCACTGTGGCGCTGCTGTTCGTGGTGTACGTGCTGATCTGCCAGCTGATTGATTTCATTTCCTCAATCTATGGAGAGGTGGTGTATCGCTTTGTCAGGAAGGTTTAAGCTGATCGCGGTGCTGCTGGTGCTGCTGGCGCTTGGCCTGCATGGCACGGCTTTGGCAGGGGAAACGGCCCAAGCCGTCATGGAAGGAAACACCGCCATGATTCCCTCTGAATACAGGCTGGCGGCCCAATCCTCCCGGTTCAATCTGTATGTGCGGGAAGATACCCTGGCCATCATCCTGGAAAGCAGATTAAGCGGCAGCCTGCTCTGCTCTACCGTGCAGAACCCCGATGATTTCAAGGATCAGGCCGCATGGAAAGGCTTTTATCAAAGCGGCATCGTGATGGAATTTATCGAGGACGTGAAAAGCACCAACACCCAGGCGGATTTCATTAATATGGAAGCTCAGGTCGCCATGACTTATCTGGAAAACGGCTTCTCTGCCGATGTGCTCTTCCCGTCTTACGGCGTTGGCTACACCGTCCTGGTGACCTTGGATGAAAGGGGCCTGATGGTCACTATCCCCCAGGACAAAATCATCAACGGGGAAGCAGGCGGCCATCGCTACACAGTTTCCACCTTTACCCTTTACCCCTTCCTGGGCTACAGCGTGATGGGCCAGGATGAGGGATATATGATCATCCCCGACGGTCAAGGCGCGCTGATTGAACTCAAGGACAATGAAGGGCGTTTTTCTTCACCCTTTGACCGGCCCGTGTACGGCACCAATATCGGCATCGAGGATACCGTCAATTCCCGCTGGAGCGTGGATACCGAGCCGGTGATCATGCCCGTGTTCGGCATGGTGCACACCGCCGACCAAATTGGTTTCTTGGGCGTGATCGAGCAGGGCGACATCGCCGCCCGCATCCGCGCTTATCCCAACGGCGCCAATAACCTGAGCTTTGACTGGGTCAGCGCAAAGTATACTTATCGCTTCGTGTATAAGCAGCCCACCGGCCCCTCCTCCGGCGCGGTGGATATGCTCACCGAGTCCAGCCGGAGCTTTGATATCGTGCAGCATTTTCTGCTGGAGGACGGAGAAACCGCCAATTATGCGGGCCTTGCCTGCGCCTGGCGGGAATATATGGAAGAAAAAGGATTTTTTGCCCATGCGGATACCGCCCGTCCTTTCGACGTGGAAGTGGATTTCCTGGGGATTGAACGGGAAAACAGTGTACTGGGCAAGAACGATGTGACCATGACCTCCTTCCAGCAGGCGGGCGAGATCCTGGAATCCATGAAAACCGACGGCGTGGACCGCGTATCCGTGGTCTATCGCGGGTGGCAGACGAACGGGCTCACCGGCGGCGTACCCACATCTTATAGCCCGGCGGGCTCCCTGGGGGGCAGCGGCGGCCTGGAAGCGTTGATCAGAAAATGTACGAGCCTCGGTGTGAATTTCTCCCTGGAAGCAGATTTCCTGTCTTTGAATACCGAAACGCATCCCACCCTGACCTATTCCGCCTTCAAGAAAATCACAAGCCAGACTTGGAGTCGCCCCACTTTCGGCCCGGTATATGGCACCCTGTATTATCTGGCCCCTGATTGTTCCGCGACCGTCGCCACGGATACCCTGAGGGCCATGCGTACGGCCAAGGTGCCCGGCGTTTCACTGACGGGCATTACCCAGCTGATGGCGGACTACTATTACCAGAACCATTATCGGGAATCCGGCAAGCTGGCCCAGATTTATCGGGATATTGCCGAAAATGCCTCCGGTAGCTTTCACACCACGCTGAAATCGGCCAACGCTTATCTGTGGCCCTTTGCGGGCGCGCTGAACGACTTGCCCGTGACCGGCTCCGATTACGCTTACGTTGTGCAGGACGTGCCGCTGCTGGCCATCGCCCTGTCCGGGAAAATGCCGGCTTATCTGGAATATGTGAACTTCCAGGCCAATGCGCATAAATTCTTCCTGCGCCTGGCGGAACAGGGCACGCGCCCCTGTTTCCTGCTGACCATGGAAGACCCCATCCACCTGCAAAACACCAATTCTTCCGATATCTATTCCGCTCGCTGGGACCTGTATCGCGTCACCATCGCTGCCTGGTATGGCCAATTGAAAGCCCTGCATGAGAAGATCGGCGGCGCTTCCATCATTGCCCATGACATGGCGGGCGATATGACCCGGGTCACCTGGTCAAACGGCGTGAAGGTTTACCTGAACTATGGGGAAGCAGCGGGCGAAATGGACGGCATCGCGCTGGAGCCCATGACCTGGAAGGCGGTGAATTGAGCATGGGAAACTGGCTGTATGAAAAGGTTTTGCCCCTGCTGGAATACGTGCCTTACGCTTTGCTGCTCGGCGTCTGCGCAGCACTGATCATCGCGCTGATTTACGCGCTGGTGCGCACCTGGAAGAAAAAAACCGTGCAGCGCAGTGTCCGGGAATCCCTGTGGGGTTATTTCTTCATCCTGCCCTGGGTGGTGGGCATCTGCGTCTTCTTTCTCAGCGGCGTAGCCAATTCCCTGCTTTATTCCTTCTACAGCCTGAAGCTGGACAACGGCTTGCAGTTGATCCCCCTGACGGGGCAGGATGCCCTGGGAAATGAAGTGTACACCCCTCTGGCCAATTATATTTCCGTGTTCAACAAGGAACTGAACTATCCCGTCACCCTGGCGAATTTCGCCGTCAGCCTGATTCTGCAGCTGCCGGTGATCATTGCGTTTTCCCTGATCATCGCCCTGATGCTCAACGACAGAATCCGCGGCCGCGGCCTCTTCCGCACCATTTTCTTCCTGCCGGTGATCATCGCCACCGGCCCCGTTATGAACCAATTGACGGCTCAGGGCGTGTCCAGCGTGCCCATGGTGAGTCAGAACGTGATCACTTCCATGCTGGCGGATATGCCGGAATTTATTGCCACGCCCATCAGCGATCTGTTCTCCCAGCTGATTCTGATCCTGTGGAATTCGGGTATCCAGATTCTGATCTTCCTGGCTGGGCTGCAAAAGGTGCCCGCCACCATGTATGAAGCGGCCAAAATCGACGGTGCTTCCGGCTGGGAAACCTTCTGGAAAATCACCCTGCCCACCCTGCGCTCCATGATCCTGCTCAACTCCATCTACACCGTGGTCACCCTGGCCACCGGCAGCACCAACCCCATCATTGATCTGATCTACAACGCCACCTACGCCGTGACCAAGGGGTATTCCTACGCAGCGGCCATGACCTGGATGTACACCATTATCGTGGCGATCCTGCTGCTCATCACGTTCCTGATCATTAGAGAAAGGAAGGAAAAGAAGAGCACGGATATCTGGCGCCGCGATGTGGAAAGCAATCGGCGCGGGATGCAGAGCAAAAAGGTACAGAAGCTGCTGGAAAGGGGGAAGGCTGCATGAGTTTGACGGATATGAAAATGAAAGACATAAAGAAAACCATCCGGAAAGAGAAACTCAAAAAGTGGATGCTGGGCAGCGCGGACAAGCGCGGGCTGCTTATGTCGATGGTGGTTTATGTGCTGCTCGTTGCCATTGCATTCATTTACCTCTACCCCGTGCTCTACATGTTTTCCCGTTCACTTATGACCCGGAACGACCTGCTGGACGCTTCCGCCAAATGGCTGCCCTCCCAGGTCACCGGGAAGAATTATCAGGACGCCATCCTGACCTTGGACTATTGGAACAGCCTGTGGAAAAACCTGGTGTTGGCCCTGCTGCCAACCATCTGCCAGGTGTTCATCTGCTCCATGGCGGGATACGGCTTTGCCCGGTATAACTTCCCGCTAAAAAAATTCTGGATGGCCGTGCTGATCCTGGCTTTCCTTTTGCCCACCCAGGTGACTTCCCTGCCCAACTACCTCACCTTCTCCCGCCTGAAGCTGGCGGACGGCACGGTGAAGCCCTTCGTGATCACCGCCATCCTGGGCCAGGGGTTCAAGAGCGTGCTGTGCGTGCTGATCTTCTATAATTTTCATCGGCAGACGCCCCAATCCCTGGTGGAAGCGGCGGAAATCGACGGTGCGG
>Ga0079305_1002204_pt1 | contig 18451 bp, 22 predicted proteins | sample LMS_cellobiose_e_FD_79183 | JGI IMG/M metagenome (GOLD analysis project Ga0079305, IMG submission 79183) | Rumen-fistulated moose microbial communities from Alaska, USA - LMS_cellobiose_enrichment | ecosystem: Host-associated > Mammals > Digestive system > Stomach > Rumen fluid ... | reverse complement strand
GGCTTCCCTTGGGTAGCGAAGCGACGCCGCGGTAGTGAATGACCTGCCGGGGGCAGGTCAGAGCCGTGGCGTGACCGAGCCGCAGCGAGACAGCTGTCAGCGAAGCTGACTGATGAGGGACAATGCGCATTTTCATCCATTGTGTGCGTGGCCCCGCCTCATGCGGTGTTCTCATTGACACATAGCATAGAATCCATCCGGAGAATACCCTATAACAAACTTATCCCGGGTAATAGGGGCATTTTGCCCCGATGCACTCCCGGTTCAGGGCGCTGTGGCGGCATTTCACTTCCCCCAGGGGCATGTCCACCCCGAAGCGCTCCCGCGTAAATTTCGCCGCGGCGGCGATGGCCAGGCGGCCGGAGCGCTTGCAGCAGCGGGGGCCGCCGGTGCCCGCCACGGCCTTCAGCGCCTGGGCGGCAAGCTCCTGGGGGATGTGCCAGGTTTCCCCGCTCAATGGAGTGGAGCCGGTGACAATGCTGACATAGACCCCCGCCCCCGCCGCCGCGCCGCAGACGCCCAGATAGCCGCAGCTCCCGCCCTTGAGGTCCCCGGCCCGGCGGAGGGCCTCCCCCAGGGCGGCCCGGAGGTCGGGCAGTTCCCCGCCGCAATTACGGTACGCCGTCAGCAGAACGCAGGGGACGATGGCGTGGTGCTCCGGCCCGTGGAGGTGGACGGCGGGGAGCCCCACCACGGTTTCAAACAGCTTGAGTGGGTCCCGCTCCCCGCTCCCCAGGAGCAGGGGAAGAAAAGCGCCCCGGCTCCCCAGGGCGTGACATTCGTCGCAGACATAGTGCCCCTCCGTGCAGGCGCAGGGGGCGGAAAACGCCCGCCCGCAGAGGGCGCAGGTACGCTCCCGGCTCACCGCGTCATATTGCAGGGGGCTGCCGCAGATGAGGCAGCCGGAGGCATGGCCCTCGCTCTCCCGGAGGCGGACACGGAGGGTCTTCTTTTCGCCCATCTCAGGCCTCCCCCTTCTGCCCGGCTTCCTTCTGCCCGGCTTCCTTCGCCTTTTTCGCGTGGCGCTGGGCGCTCTGGAAGCGCTGGAGGCGCTTTTTATAATAGTCCTCGGCCTCCGCCCCGGCCCGGTACACCGTGCGGAGACAGCTGAGGGTCCCGTCCGGGCGGGGCTTCCAGTGGAGGCGCAGGAGGCTCCTCTCCCCGCAGGGACAGGCGATGAGAGCGATCTGCCGTTCCTTATTTTGGGGCACCCACTCCCGGGCGGCAAGTCCCTTGCCGCAGGCGGGGCAGGCAAAGGCCCGCAGCTCCTTATCCCGGAGGATGGCCTCCATATCGGCGAAGCCGGGGCGGCGCAGGCGCTGCAGGGGCTCCCCCGCCGGGGCGGGGCCCAGCTCCTCGTATTCCGCCATGCCCCGCTTGAGGTCCACCCGGCGGCAGATTTCCGCCAGGTAGCGGGCGTCATTCAGGCTGTCGTGCTGGTCCAGCTCCAGCACCGCCCCCAGCTCGGCGGCGGCGTCCGTCAGGGAGGTGCTCACCTCGTTGCGGCCCAGAAAGCTGTCATAGATGAAGCGGAGGTCATAGACGGTCTCCGGCATCCAGGCCGGGTCCAGGCCCCAGGTCTCCAGATTGGCGGTGAGGATGCGCTCATCCTCCCCGCCCCAGGCGAAGATATCAAAGGCCCCGTCCTTCCCCAGCCAGGCCCCCAGCTCCTCCGCCGCCTCCGGGAAGGGGATGCCGTTCATCATCTCCTCCTCGCTGATGCGGGTGAGCTTCTTCACCTTCCAGTGTACCTGCCTGAAATAGCGGGGGCGCACCGCAAGGCGCAGCTCCCCCAGCTTCTCCCCCGCCGGGGAGAGTTTTACCGCCCCGATCTGGATGATCTCACCGGGAAACAGGGCCTTGGGCACCCGGGGATACTGCTTCCAGGGCAGGGGCTGGTTCCATTCCATATCCAGGGCAACGATGTTTTTTCCTTCCGGCATCGGTCACAATCCCTCTGTGTTTGATACTTTGCTCCTCATCATAGCAAAACACGGAGGGATTTGCAAATAATACTGTTCTTCCATAGAAAGGCTTGATTCTGTCTGCTAAAGAACAGCATAAAATGAGCTCCCGCGGGAAGAACCTGCGGGAGCTCATTTTTCGTTGAGGAACGGGACGGGGGCGGAGGAGAATTCAGGCTTTTTTCAGTTCCGAGAGGCAGGCGGGGCAGATGTTCTTGCCTTTATAGGCGATGATGTCCTGGGTATTCTCGCAAAAGACGCAGGTGGGGGCATATTTTTTCAGAATGATCCGGTCCCCCTCCACATAAATCTCCAACGAGTCCTTCTGGGCGATGCCCAGGGTGCGGCGCAGTTCAATGGGCAGCACGATGCGGCCCAGGCTGTCCATCTGTCTGACGATACCGGTTGTCTTCATATCCATCCCCTCTCTGTCTTTAATAGTTTTAAGGCAATGCCGCACTATTTCGGCGTGCAGATTGCCAAATTAATCCTGCCTCATTATACCTTCTCTTCCATCTTCTGTCAAGCACATAATTTTTGATATACAAGTTTTTTTGTCAATGAAAAAAACGCGGATGAACAGAGCGCAGGACAATATAAAGTTAGGAGATGATAACGCCGTGAATTGGTTATGGACAGGAATTGTCCTGATTTCATTGATTTTCGGGATATTCAGCGGAAATTTGGAAAAAGTTTCCTCTTCCGTCCTCTCCGGGGCGGGGTCGGCGGTGGAGCTGTGTCTGGGTCTCTGCGGGGCGGTCTGCCTCTGGTCCGGCGTTCTGAAGCTGCTGGAGGCGGGGGGCGCGGCGGGAAAGCTGGCCCGGCTCCTCTCCCCCCTGCTGCGCCTCCTCTACCCGGAGGCAAGGGAGGACCCGGCGGCCCTGGCAGCCCTGGCGGAGAACATGAGCGCCAACCTGCTGGGCCTGGGGAACGCCGCTACCCCGGCGGGCATCCGGGCGGCAAAGCGCCTGCGGCGGGGGGAGACGGCCACGGACAGCCTCTGCCGCCTGGTGGTGCTGAACAGCGCCTCCATCCAGCTCATCCCCGCCACGGTCTGTGCCCTGCGGGCTGCCGCCGGGGCGGAGCGGCCCTTCGACATCCTCCCGGCGGTGTGGCTCACCAGCCTGTGCAGCGCGGGGGCGGGGCTGCTCACGGAGCGGCTGCTGCGGGGAAGGACGCGGTGAGCGGACTCCTGATTCCCGGCGTCCTGGTGCTGGCGGCCCTGGGGACGCTTCTGCGGGGAAAGCCCACCTTCCAGCTCCTCACCGAGGGCATCCGGGAGGGGCTGGAGACGGTAAAGCGCATCTTTCCCCCGGTGCTGGCCACGGTGACGGCGGTGGCCATGCTCCGCTCCTCCGGGGCGCTGGACGCGCTGACGGCGCTGCTCTCCCCCCTGCTGAGGCTGGTGGGCATCCCGCCGGAGACGGCGGGCCTGATGCTGACCCGGCCCCTCTCCGGCACCGGGGCGCTGGGCATTGGCACGGAGCTCATGGAGACCTGCGGCCCGGACAGCGAAATCGGGCGCATCGCCGCCGTGATGCTGGGCAGCACGGAGACCACCTTCTACACCGTCTCGGTGTATTTCTCCGCCGCGGGCATCCGGCGGACGAGACACGCAATCCCCGCCGCACTCGTCGCCGATGTGGTGGGCTTCGTGTGCGCGGGGATTTTCGTAAGGCTGTTCTTTTCCTGAATGCCTCGCAGAGTTCGCGCTCGCAAGCGCGAATAAAATTTGGGACATTTTTCGCGGGGACATGCGCCTCGCGAAAAATACCTCTCGCGGAGCGCACGTGCGAGCGGAGCGAGTGCGGGAAGCGAAGCGCAACTTTTTCAAATCACAAACCAGCGAAGCGTTTGTGATTTGACTATTTTACATCTTCTCCGGGGCGGAGACGCCGATGATGCCCAGGCCGATGGCGAGGACGGAGCGGGTCTCGTCCGCCAGCTTCAGCCGGGCCTCCAGGATGCCGGGGGCCGCGTCCTTGATGCGGCAGGCGGTGTAGAAGCGGTGGAAGCGGGCGGCCAGCTCCGTGAGGAAGCGGTTGATGCGGCTGGGGTCATAATTCAGGGCGGCGAGGCGCACCTCCTCCGGCAGAAGGCTGAGCTGCTTTAAGAGCGCCGTCTCCGTCTCGTCCGTGAGGAGGGCGGCGTCCACCGCCCCGGCGGCGGGGACGGGGTGGCCCTCGGCGGCGAGGGAGGCCACCAGGGAGCAGATGCGGGCATGGGCATACTGCACATAATAGACCGGGTTCTCGCTGTCGCTGCGGATGGCCAAATCCATGTCGAAATCCAGGTGGGTGTCGGGCTTGGCGTTGAAGAAGAAGCGGCAGGCATCCCGGGGAATCTCGTCCAGCAAATCCGCGAGGGCGATGGCCTTGCCCGTGCGCTTGGAGATGCGCACCGTCTCCCCGTCCCGCACAAGGTTCACCAGCTGCATGAGAAGGAAGTGGAGCCGCTCCGGCTCGATGCCCAGGGCGGGCAGGCTCTTGGCGAAGCGGATGGCGTGGCCGTGGTGGTCGGCGCCCCAGACGTTGATGACCTCATCAAAGCCCCGGGCGATGAACTTGTTGCGGTGGTAGGCCATGTCCACGGCGAAATAGGTGTAGAAGCCGTTACTGCGCCGGAGCACCTCGTCCTTCTCCGCCCCCAAATCCGTGAGGCGGAACCACAGGGCCCCGTCCTTCTCATAGGTGTAGCCCTGCTTTTCCAGCAGCGCCACGGTCTCGGCCACATAGCCGCTCTCGTGGAGGGTGGATTCCCGGAACCACTCGTCATAGACGATGCCGTAGCGCTCCAAGTCCCGCCGCATTTTGGCGATGTTGTATTCGATGCCGAAGACGCGCATGTCGTTGCGGCGGGTCTCCGGGTCCATGTCCAGATATTTGTCCCCGTGGAGCTCATAGAAGCGGCGGGCGATGTCCCGGATGTCGTCCCCGTGGTAGCCGTCGTCGGGGAACTCCACCGCGTCCTCCCCCCTGAGGAGCTGGATATACCGGGCCTCCACGCTGCGGGCGAAAAGCTCCACCTGGTTCCCGGCGTCGTTGACGTAGAATTCCCGCCAGACCTGCCAGCCGGCCCGGTCCAGGATGGCGGCCATGGCGTCCCCCAGGACGCCGCCCCGGGCGTTGCCGATGGTCATGGTGCCGGTGGGGTTGGCGGAGACGAACTCCACCATGATTCGCCTGCCCCGGCCCTCGTCCACCCGGCCATAGTCCGGCCCCTCGGCCTCCACGGTCCGGAGGACCTGGGCATACCAGGCGGGGCCCAGGCGGAAATTCAGGAAGCCCGCCCCGGCCACCTCCACATCGGAGAACCAGCTGCCGGACAAATCCATCTCGGCGGCCAGGGTCTCGGCAATCTTCCGGGGGGCCATGCGCATGGCCTTGGCGGCGCTCATGGCATAGGAGCAGGCATAGTCCCCGTGGCCGGGGTCCCGGGGGATCTCCGTGGTGCCCTTCAGCTCCGCCCCGGCGGGAAGCAGCCCCTTGTCGGCGGCGGAAGCATAGGCATGGCGCACCAGGGCGTCAATCTGTGTCTTGGCTTCTTCGATGAGGTTCATTGCGGCATTTCTCCCTTGTTCCCGTCCTCGACCTCTTTCCAGTCGATGCGGAAGATGTTCTTGCCCAGGGGCACATTGTCCACATCCACGTTGTAGACGATGTCCATGCGCCCGCCGTGCTCGTCGGTGCGCGTTTTGAGCTGCTGGGTGTCCACCCCCATGGTCATGGCGCCGAAGGGGGTGTCATAGAGGAACACGTGCTTCCTCCCCTTCTGGAAGAGCATCTGGCTGTTGACGGAGCCCTCCCGGGTGAGGGTCACGAGGCCGTCCTCCACCCGGAAGGTGGTGACGGTGCCCTCCATGCCGGTGATCTCGCTCTCCAGATAGGTGAACCAGCTGGCCTCCCCGCCGTACTCATAGGTGCCGCCGGTGACCAGCTCCACGGACTCGGGGGCCTCCCCCTCGTCCTGGGGCTGATAGGACTGCTGGGTGCCCCGGATGGAAATGATGACGTCTTTCATGGTGATTCTCCTGTTTCTTCCCAGGGTGAATGAGTGACGGACAGCGTCTCCGGGCCGGTGAGGAAGCGCCCGGCCAGGGCGGCGAAGCGCCCCGGGCTGCCGGTGATGTGACAGGTGAGTTTCCCCTTTTTCTCCGGGCTGAGGAGCCCCAGGGCGGAAAGGGTCTCCCCCAGCTCCTCCGCCGCCGCGGCGGCGGAATCCACAAGGGTGACCCCCGGGCCCAGAAAGCCCCCCAGAGCGGGGGCGATCAGGGGATAGTGGGTGCAGCCCAGAAGCAGCACCTCGGGGTCGAAGGCTTTTATCGGGGCAAGGGTCTCCGCCACCGCCGCCCGGAGGAGGGGGTCATCGCGCTCCGTGTGCCCGCCCTCGATGAGGGGGACGAAGCGGGGACAGGGGACGGCCAGCACCTCCGCGCCGGGCTTAAACTCCCCGATGGCCCGGACATAGGCCCCGGAGCGAAGGGCGGCCTCCGTGCCGATGACGGCGATGCGCCCGGCCCTGGCGGCCCGGGCGGCGGCCCGGGCGGCGGGGAGCACCACCCCGCAGACGGGAAGCCCCCGCCCCTCGATGGCGGGGAGGGCCAGACTGCTGACGGTGCCGCAGGCGGCCAGCACCGCCTTCACGCCCCGGCGGGCGAGAAAATCGAAGTCCTCTTTCGCATAACGCAGGATGGTGTCGGCATCCTTTCCCCCATAGGGCACCCGGGCGGTATCCCCCAGGAAAAGCAGCTCCTCCCCCGGCAGGAGCCGCCTCAGGCGCCGGACCGCCGTCAGGCCGCCCAGGCCGGAATCGAAAACGCCGATGGGTCGCCGATCCATGCTCATAACCTCTTCTATGACCATATCAATGGGATAGTATATCTCAAAACCCGCCCGGGGGCAAGGGGTATTTCACGGCGGAAAAGGGCGCAGGTAAATTCACAAAATATCTGCAAAAAGGAGTAGATATTTTTGCGGCGGGGTACTATAATACCCCCACACAGTAACGGAGGGTGGTGCAGCCAGGATGAACATGGAACTGACGGACAAGGAATACCGGCGTCTGCTGGATTTGGTGTATGTGGGCAACTGGGTCATGAACTCCATGCGGGGCAGCCAGCGCATCAAGGAATACGACGAGGTGGAATCCAAATGCTTCTCCTACTGTCTGAAAACCGGGATGTACGCCCTCTTCGAGATGATGGACGGGGAGGTCATCCCCTCCCTGCAATACGAGGAGGGCGGCATCCAGGAGGCCATCATGGACTATGAGGACGCCATCTTCTACGACATCCTCGCCGAGGAGCTGGCCCGCCGGGACATGGATTTCGCCCCCATCGACAAATCCAACGACGGGGAGCTCAGCCGTCGCATCGACGAATATATGGAGGAATTTGAGGAGAACGGCCTCAACAACGTCAGCGTCCTCAGGGACGAATGACGGAGGGATTTCTTCCCGGAATAGCGCGCCTCCCGGATGCAGATACTGCTCCGGGAGGTGTTATTTTATGGTGAACATGACAAACGCCGAGTACCGGGCATATGTGAAGGAGCGGACCCCCGCTTCCCCCATCGTGAAGGACACGCTGTGGGCCGCCTTCACCGGCGGCCTCATCTGCGTCCTCGGGCAGCTTCTGCGCGCCTTCTTCCTGGGCCTCGGGCTGGCGGAGGAGAGCGCCGGGACGGCGGTGAGCGTCACCCTCGTCTTTCTGGGGGCGCTGCTCACGGGCCTCGGGGTATATGATAAGATTGCGAAGCTCGGCGGCGCCGGGACCCTGGTGCCCATCACCGGCTTTTCCAACGCCGTGGCCTCCCCCGCTCTGGAGTTCAAGAGCGAGGGCTACGTCACCGGCATGGCGGCGAAGATGTTCCTCGTGGCCGGGCCGGTCATCGTTTTCGGCGTCGCCGCCAGCGCGGTGTACGGGCTGGTGCTGGTGCTGCTGGGGTACGGGGGATAAAGTGTTTCGGAGGCGGGCCAGGCGGCCCGCCTCCGATGGGGTTTGTGAGAAGGCCGCAGTGGATTTCGTTTTTTACTCGATTCTCAGCATTGCCGTTGTGCTGTACTCGCCGGTTTTCGGATTGACATCCCAAAAGAAAACATCAAACCCGATTTCATACCAGAACCCGATATGTTCCGCGGTTTGTGAGAAGCTTGTTAATTGAATCGCTCCGCTCTCTTTTGCAAGGCGATAAACCTCGCATACAAGCGCTTTCCCGATTCCTTGTGTCCTATGCTCCTCTTTTACAAACACTTCAATGAACAACCGGATGCTTTCCAGTGGTGCCTGCATACTGTCCGGACACGCGATGATCGCTCCTATGATCTCCCCACGCCTCCCGCAAAAGGCAAACGCAGAAAGCGTATCAGCTCTGCTCATATAAAACGCTTTCTTTTCTAGGTCCGTCAGATAATCGCCAATCAACTGGACGATTTCCGCATTTGAAAGCTTCCTAACAGAGTCATTTCGCTGATGAGCCGGCAGTGGTTTTCTCGTAATGCAGCGGCTGAACATATGAAAGTAATTCCCATAGAAAAGGGGCATAGCCGGATCATTTTGCTTCCTGCCGTATGCGTTCATAGAAAACCCTTGTTTCAGCCAGAAGCAACTTGCTTCAACCGTAGCATTTGCGGAACCGTAAATAAACAGAACGCCCGCTCTTTCGGCTTCTTCCATGGTTTTTGCGACCAGTACGGCTGCAATCCCGTTTCTCCTGTGCGACGGGCTGACAAACAAATCATAAACATACCAGCACTTTCCACCCAGAGGCGAAGGAACTTCTCTTTCAATAACAACAATTCTTCCGAGCGGCGTGCTATGAGAATCTTCAGCAATATAGATAATTACCTTTTCACGCTTTTTCTTTTCGTTGAATTTGAAAAGGCTAATGATTCGGTCGCGCTGCTCCGGATTTGCATGCAAAATAGTATATTCTCTATTGTTCATAAGAACCTCCGTAAATCAGTTTTGATTGCAAGGGTTTTGAATCAAATCCCGTTTACGGGAAGTGCAAGGAGAGAAGCAAAAAGAAAAAGCCAAGAAAAACACACCGAATCGCGCGCATTTTGCGGCGGTTCCTATGTCTTCTTGGTTCGTTCATAACCGGCGATATCGTTCCTTGCACAGGGTCCTCCTTTCACGCAAAAGATATCACGGCAAAGTTCAATTTGTCAACGGCAGCATTGCCGTTCTATCTTGACATTAGGGGATATATCCCCTATACTTGCAGTGAAAGAGAGGTAGTGCACTTTGCCAACCATCAGCTATTTCTATGGGATTATTATTGTCATGTACCTTCGCAACAAGGAGCATAACCCGCCGCATATCCACGCGATCACGCAGGATTTTGACGCGCCGTTTCTGGTTTCCACCGGGGAACTGATGGAGGGGGAGTTTCCACCCAAAGCACAAGCCCTGGTAAAAGAATTCATTATGCAGTATCAGAAGGAGCTGCTTGAGATGTGGGAAACGGAGAAGTATATCAAGCTGCCGCCGCTCAAATAATACCCGGCAAAAACGGACAAGGAGGTGAATCCCCGTGTTCCACAAAGCAATCGACCTGCAATTTCTGGAGGGCACGGCGCTGTGCGTGACTTTCCAGGATGGGACGGTCAAACAATATGATATGCGCACACTGTTCCCCAAATACCCCCAGTTGAAAGCCCTGGAGGATCGGGCGCTCTTTCTCTCCGGGCGATTGATGGGGGCCTATGGGATCATTTGGACGGATGAACTGGACATTGAGACCGAAACGATATATGAAGACGGCAAGACGGTGCGGACGGAAAAGATCTTCCTGCATCCGGAGGCCGCTCATGCTGTCGCCGCTGCCAGAGCCATGGCAGGATTGACCCAGAAGGAACTGGCACAGCGGACGGGAATCGATCAATCCGACATCTCCAAAATCGAGCGGGGTACTGCCAATCCCTCCATAGCCACTTTGGAACGCATTGCCGCCGCATTGGGCGGCGAACTCAACATTGCCATCCTGTTTTCCTGACAGGCATCGATTTACGAGATATTTGTGTTTTACTTGACTCAAGCAGAGGGGTATGTCACGGGGACCATGGTGAAGATGTTTACCATCGCCGGGCCGGTGATCGTCTCCGGCACCGTGGCGAGTGCGCTGTACGGGCTCGTGCTGGTGCTGCTGGGGTACGGGGGATAGTGTATAAATTTCGGGGAGGCGGCATGAGCCGTCTCCCCGAAATGGGGCAAGGAGAACCGCACCTGTTAACTCCGTATTCTTTGTCTCTGCCTGGTCTTCACTGCCCTATACCTGATGTATAACAAAATGTTTTAATGCTCTTTATAATTCATCTGCAAAGAAATCACTATCTAGTCTTTTCACCTCATAGACATGCTCGACAGAAACACCTACGTTATGCTTTATCATAAGTCGTGTAAGTGTGTCACCATCTACTAGAACAACCTTTGTTCCTAAAAGGTTTCCTGCATACTGCAAAGCACCTGAGGAGAACTTAGCCGTAGTAATAAACAATCCCTTCTGAGCTTGTTGTCCTGTTAATGCTCCTACAAACTTTTGAATCTCTGGTTTTCCAACGGTTTGATCTACAGCCCACTGTTTTGCCTGAATATAGATATTGCTGAAACCAAGTTGGTCTTCCTTAATAATTCCATCGATACCGCCATCATTGGATTGCTGTGTTACCATTCCGGCTCCATCGATCCCGCTTCCATAACCCATATGCAGCAGTAATTTGACCACTAACTTCTCAAACTCTGTAGAGGTCAACTTCATAACCTCGTCCATAAGTTCGCTTGCCAATGTTGCATTTACCTGCTTGTAAGCTGCATCAAGTACCTCCATCGGAGACTCATCAGTAGGCTCTTCAGCAACATCGGATGCGTCACCGGTTGTCGCTTTGTGGAACTCCTTAAATGCATCAAACTTTTCAAGATATTCCAGATCAATCCTTTCCCCAGACGATAGCGCAGTTTTCCCTTCTGCGGTAATACGGTAACGACCGCGGGAAGGCGTCTCGATCAATCCGGCTTTATTTAGGTATGTCCGTGCCCAGTTAACACGGTTCCCAAAAGTAGTCTGCTTGCCGCTCGGCAACATTTCTGCCATATCAGCCGAGGTCATTCTCATATCCTCAGCCACTTTTATGCGAACTTCTTTTGCAGTATGTACTTCACCATCCTTGATTGCATTTAGAAAAGCTTCAAAGAACTCGAAAAACTTTGGCACTGCCATAATCAGTATTCCTCTCTCAAGACTGTTTTTTCTCCATATGTCCGATTAATTGAGCAGGAGACGCGGGGAATGTCACTTTTAAGTTGCGGCCGATACTCAATCCGGCTCAAACCTGAATAATACACTTCTCTTCATAGTATGGGAGGAGGGAGTCGTGCGTAATCAGGGACATGTTCTCGGCTTTTGCCTGTGCAATCAGCATTCGATCAAAAGGATCGTGATGGGGAGGCGCCCCTGCTGCTCTCGTGATCGTTTCCAGGGCAAACACATGCTTATCCCGCATTTCGACCGGAATAAACCCCGCATCCTTGCAAAACTGCGAAAGTTCTCTCCCCGTGAACTCGACGTTATCGGGGTGATTGGCATGCTTGATGGAAATCTCCCACACAGACACGGCACTGTAGTAAACGACATTGTTGGGGTCAAGTATCATTTCCTTAGCCTTTTCCGGAAGCCTGGGGTCTTCGTTCAGCGCCCAAATCAGAATGTGCGAGTCCAGCAAAAGATTCATAGTGTGCCTCCGAACATTGCGGCTATCTCGTCGTTGTATTTATCCAGATCTTCCGGGGATTTGAGCTTGCCCTTCGCCACACCGATCCGCTTTGAGACCGGGGCGTCGTTGTATGTCACCAACTTGGCTACAGGCTTACCGTAGCGGGCGATCACGACCATATCTTCTTTCCCGGTCTCAATCAGTTTGACCAAGCTGGACAGATTCGTCTTCGCCTCAAGAATATTCACCTGCATGATCATCCCTCCTGAAACACATTGCCAATAAATCTGGTCTTCTTGACCATATTATATGCCAAACGAGCAGCAAAAAGCAAGTGTCTCTTGCAACAGCTTGGCCATCATGGTCAGCATTTGAACAAAACAGTTCACTGTCATCGAAACATTCATTTGTCATCATCCGGAATGTGGCAATTATTGTGTTTTACTTGACTCAAGCAGAGGGCTGCGTCACCGGCATGGCGGCGAAGATGTTCCTCGTGGCCGGGCGGGTCTCTGTCTTCGGCGCCGCCGGGGTTGGGCGGGTGCTATGCTTCGGAGGCGGGCCAGGCGGCCCGCCTCCGAAGTGGTTTTGGAAGCGTGTGTCAATGAGTACCGTCCCCGCTGACAGCGAGGGCGCGGAGTCCCGCGTCCCCGGCGCCGGAAACCAGCATCATGAGCGCGCACAGGAAGGCCGGTATCTGTTTGGCGACTCTTCTCATGGAAATCTACCTTCTGCTCCGCCGACCCCGGCGGAAAGGAATGAAACCTCATATAAGGGCGAAAAGCACTGTTTTATATAGTAACGCAATATTGTGAGCGAAACCGCGTCCCTATTCGCCGGTTTGCGATTTGGCGTGTCGACAGGTTCTCTTGACTCTTTCCGCCTTTCCTGATATTCTGTCAGCAGATAAATAATCAAACCTTTGGAAGGAGAGCAGAGCATGGAAGAAAAGGGATTTGACCTGCGCACCGCGCAGGAGGCCGTCGGGGAAAAGAACTACATCCTGACGGAGGAAGCCAAAAAAGACAGCAAATTCGGCAAGCTGGTCTTCGAGTTCCCCCAGGAGCGCAACGAGGTGGTCGCCGAGGGGGACCCGGAGGATTTCGTGGTGAAGCCCCAGGCCTATTTCCGGGGCGCAAGCCAGATTCCCGGCTCCGAATTCAACCAGAGCTATCAGATCTTCGTGAAGCCCTTTTTCCTGGACCGGGTCCAGCATCGCCACGCCAAGGACGAGTTCCTGGTGTTCCTGGGGGCGTCCTTCCCCAACGTCTTTGACTTCGACGCCCGGATTGAGTTCACCCTGGGCAAGGGCGAGGAGGCCGAGACCTACGTCATCACCAAGCCCACCATCATCCGCATCCCCGCCGGCGTGTACCACTGCCCCCTGAACTTCAAGGAGGTCAACAAGCCGGTGCTGTTCCTGGCCACCCTCTTCACCCCCATGTTCGGCGGCATCTACGACCTGCCCGACGGGAAGACCATGGAGATGTACTACAACGGCCCGGTGCCCTGCAAGTATGACCCCCAGAAGAAGTGCGACTCCTGCGGCAAGTGCCTCAAGGAGGACTGGAAGAAGGACTGATCCCCGCCCTTCCGTAAGCTGACGGTGCCTATACGAACCCGGTTTTGACGGGCAGTTTTCCGCCAAATCTGCGTCAGGCCCCTTGATAATACGGCAAGTATTGTCTGCGGTGCCTTCCTTGCCTTGACGAAAAACTGCTCCGTCAAAACTGCAAGGCACCTCACGGCGAACTATTTTCGCGGGATTTTTGGCCCGCGAAACGCAGGCGGGCTGGCCCGGCATCTGCCGCCGGGTCTGTCGGGCGAGAATACCTTGCTCGCCCGACTGGCGCCCGCCAAGTGACAAGGGGCAAAAAGCCCCGAAAAGAGACGGTGTGAGGCGGGTTCGTATAGGCACCGTCAGCTTACGCATCGCCCCCCGGCTGCGACGCAGCCGGGGGGCGATTTTTCTTTTCGCGGGCTCAGCCGTTCAGGCGCCGGATGGTCTCGGAAACGATGGCCTCGGCATCGAAGCCCTCCACATCCAGCATCTCGGCCTTGATGAGCTCCGTCTCCGGGATGCCGAAGCACTGCACCGCCAGGGCCCGGACATAGTCATAGCTGTATTCCGCGAAATAGGGGCCCCCCGCCGTGGTGACGTAATAGAGCTTCTTCCCCCGGCAGAGGCCCCGGGGCATCCCGTCCGGCCCGTACTCGGAGACCAGCCCCGTGACATAGATGTTCTCCAGATAGTCCTTCAGCAGGGCGGGAAAGGAGAAATCCCAGAAGGGGGCGGCGATGACGATGATCTCGGCGGCACGGAACTGCCGGGCACAGCGGAACATGGGGTCGGAATAATCCCCCTTTTCGATGAGGGCGGTGCGCCGCTCAAGGCGCTCCCCGGAGAGGGGCTCCGGCTTTTCTTCCGCGAGACGCACCTCCTCAAACTCCCCGCCCAGCTTCCCCAGCAGGGCCCGGGCGATGCGGTCCGTGCGGGACTCCGCCCGGACGCAGGCATTCACATACAGAATCACGGTTTTCTCCTCCGGCGCAAAGTATGTCGGGAACCCCCCGACAAATTATTCGATGGTGAGAATATCGGAAAAGCCCGTGACCTCGAAGATCTCCATGATGGTCTCCCCGACGTGGATGAGCTTCATCTCCCCCTGCCTGTTCATCTGCTTCTGGGCCGAGAGCAGCACCCGCAGCCCGGCGGAGGAGACATACTCCAGCTTGGCCAGATCCAGCGTCAGGGCGCTGACGCCCTCCAGGCTGTCCTTCAGCTCGGATTCCAGCTGGGGGGCGGTGGTGGTGTCCAGCCGGCCCTCCAGGGCGACGGTAAGGGCTTCGTTTTCCTTGTTTTTCACGATGTTCAGCATGGTTCATTTACCTCCCGAAAAAACTAATCGAATTTTTTATATACGGTCATCTCCACCGCGTTTCCGGTGATGGCGATTTTCACCTCGTCGGCAATACTGGCAACGATGGATTTTTCCAGCTCGTCCCATTCCTCCCGGGCCTCGGGGCTGTCCCCCTTCTCCCGCTCCACCGATTCCCGCAGCCGCTGCATGGACCAGCTCATGGTGTCCGCCCGGAGGGCGGCGTTCATGGCAAAGCCCATGGTGTCCATCTCCGGGGCGTCGGAGAGGACGAGGCCCCGGAGATAGAAGCGGGAATAATCCGCCGGGTCGCTGAAATCCGTGGCGGCGAAGGCCTGCTCAAAAACATCCCGCAGCTTGCCCATGACCCCCACGGCGGCGGCGTTTTTCCCGCTGGAGGACACGGCCAGCAGCTCCCGGCGCATCTTTCCGGTGACCAGGGGCCGGGCGGTGAGGTGCAGCTCAAAGCTCTTCCCCTCCGACTCGGCCCAGAAGTCCGCCTCCGTCTCCCCGGCGATCTGGCGGAGCATGCCCAGCATCTCCTCCGCCAGGAGGCGCACCCGGATGGCCTCCTTCCGGGGAAGCCCCCGGTACTCCGCCGAGGCGGAGGCCGCCCGCAGCGCCGCCTCCATGCCCTCACCGGAGTTCATTACCCTGATGACATCAGATTTCATGGTTTTCCTCCTTTGATGGTTTTTCCTGTGCCGGGGCGCTTCCGCCCTTGTTCTCCCCGCCGTCCTCCCGGATGGTGAGGCGGCAGCGGTTGGTGAAGCCCTCCTCCCCGGCGGGGCCGTGCTCCAGCTCGGCGCAGACGCCCTTGAGGAGGGTATAGGCGAGGGTGTTGTCCGTGTCCGCCGGGTCAAAATCCGGCCCGTTATAGAGGAAGGTGAGCCCGGCGCGCCGCTCCTCTTCGGAATACTCCGCCGTGACGCGGATTTCCGGCTTCGGCAGCCGGGGGAGGAGGATTTGCTGCGTCAGCTCCTCGAAGGCCAGCAGGACCCGGGTGCGGACCTTCCCCGGCATGGCGCAGCGCAGGCAGTAGCTCTCCAGCTCCGCCATGGCGCCGATAAAGTCGTAGTCCCGGCTGCGGATGTTGAGCTCCAGCACCCGGAGCCGCCGGAGGAAGCGGCGGGTCCTGTCCCCCCGGGGGTGATCAAAGACCTGCTCCGGCGTGCCGTCCTCATAGATGCCCCCCTCGTCCACATAAAGGATTCGGCTGGCGATGGCCCGGGCAAACTCCATCTCATGGGTGACGATGACCATGGTCTTTCCGCTCCCGGCCAAATCCCGGATGACCCGCTGCACCTCGGCGGTCATGGTGGGGTCCAGGGCGCTGGTGGGCTCGTCAAAGAGGATGATCTTCGGGTCCATGGCCAGGGCCCGGGCGATGGCGACACGCTGCTTCTGCCCGCCGGAGAGCTCCTCGGGGTAGCTCAGGGCCCGGTCCGCCATGCCCACCTGCCGCAGCAGCGCCATGGCCCGGTCATAGGCCTCCTGCTTCCCCACCCCCAGGAGGTCCATGGGGGCCAGCATCACATTCTCCACCACGGTGAGGTGCCCGAAGAGGTTGAAGGACTGGAACACCATGCCCATCTTCCGCCGGGCGGCCCGCACGTCATAGCCCGGGGCGGTAATCTCCTCCCCGTCCAGGAAGATCTGCCCGCCGGAGGGCGTCTCCAGCAGGTTCATGCACCGCAGGAGGGTGGATTTCCCCACCCCGGAGGGGCCGATGACGGCGACCACTTCCCCGTCGCCGACGGTGAGGGACACGTCCTTCAACGGCGCCGCGCCCCCGAATTCCTTGCTCAGATGCCTCAGCTCAATCATCCGTCTTCACCCCCTTCAGAATGCTCTCCCTTTTTCGCCGCCGGGGATTGATGCCCAGCTCCAGGCGGCCCACCAGGAAGGTGAGGATGGCGGCGAGGATATAGTAGATGACCGCCACGGCGATGAGGGGGAAGAAGGGCTCATAGGTACGCCCCCGGACGATGTCCCCCATCTTGGTGAGGTCCTGCACGGCGATGTAGCCCACGATGGCCGTCGCCTTCACGAGAGCGGCAATCTCCCCCTTGTAGGCGGGGAAAAAGTGGGGGATGGCCTGGGGGAGCACGATGCGGAAGAAGGTGCGGGAATTGCCGTAGCCCAGGGCGTAGGCGGCCTCCGTCTGCCCCCTGTCCACGGCCCCCACCCCGGACTGGAGCATGCCGATGACCGCGGCGGCAAAGACCAGCGTGAAGGCGATGACCGCCACCGCCGCCCCGTCGATGGGGGAGGAGGCGAAGATGATGTAATAGAGAATCATCAGCAGCACCACCATGGGCATGCCCTGCAGCAGCCAGCGGAAGAAGCGGGTGAGGACGTTTGCCGGGGGGTTCCCGCTGCGGCACAGGAGATAGACCCCGAAGCCCAGGGCCGTTCCCAGGATGACGGACAGCACCGTGATGAGGAGGGTGGTGCCGATGCCCTCCAGGAAGAGCTTCCAGCGCCCCTCCCGGATAAAGGTCTTGTGAAAGCTGTTTGCCGCCGATTCAAAGAAGGAGAGCTTCTCCCCGGCAGCGGCAGTCCGCTCCAAATCCTTCGTCAGCACCGCCAGCACGATGCCGCCGCTGCTCACCGGGTCGGAAAAGAGCACCTCCTCCATCCGCTCCGGGGTAACGTTCATATCCGTGGTGAAATCATATTTCCCGGACTGGATGGCGGGGATGCGGGCGGCAAAGTCCACGTCCCCCAGCTCCAGGGCATAGCCCCGGGCCCGGCAGAAGCGGACCGCCAGGTCGATGTCATAGCCCACGTTCTTCCCGTCCTTGATGTAGGAGAAGGGCATATCGGTGGAGGTGGTGACGACGCGGACGGTGCCGTTTTCCCCGGTGAGGTCGGACATGTCCACCACCTTGCGCGCCTCATCCACGCCGAACCAAATGTCGTCGAGCTCCTGCATGGTGCCGTTTTCCCGGCTCTCGGCGAGGAAGGCGTTCAGCTCCGCGCAGAGGGCGGCGGAGGCCGGGTCGTCCTTGCGGAAGGCAAAGCTGTATTCGTTGGTGGTGAGGCGGTCGGGGATGTAGCTGATCTCCGGCTGCTCGGCGTGGATGGTCTTCAGCCCCGGCTCATCCCCCAGGTAGGCGTCGATGTGCCCCGCCAGCAGGGCGGCGTTGCAGTCGGGATAGGAGTTGTAATAATAGTATTCGCTGCCGGGGAAATAGGTCTCCGCGGCGGCCTCCATCAGCGTGCCGGTGAGAACGCCGATGCGCTTTCCGATGTAGTCCTGCCAGTGAAGGCCCCCCGCCTCCGCCGGGGCGGTATCCCGCACGGCGATGCCGGCGTACTGCCGGAAGACGGGGTCGGAGAAGTCAATCACTTCCGCCCGCTCGGGGGTGATCTCCAGGTCGGCGGCGATGATGTCCGCCTTCCCGGTGAGGGCCGCCCCCACGATGGATTCATAGTCATAGATTTCAAAGGTGACTGAGGCGTTCAGCCATGCCCCCAGGCGATAGCTCAGCTCGATGTCATAGCCGGTAAGCACCCCGTCGGCATAGAAGCTGTAGGGCTCCACGATGCCGCTGGTGGCCACGGTGAGGGTATATTCCGGCGCCTCGGGCCGGGGAATCTCCGGCATGGCGGCGTCCCCCCCGAGGGCCCAGCGCGCATACATGTCCTCCAGGGTCCCGTCGGCCCGGAGGGCGGCGATGCAGGCATTGACCTTCTCCTTCAAATCCGGGATTTCGGAGACATCGGAGATGCCCAGGGCGATGTCCGCGCCGTCGCCGAAGGTCCGCACCAGCAGCCGGATTCCGGTGAGCCCGCTGTCGATGGCCAGCGCCATTTGCAGCCGGTCATAGAGATAACAGTCCAGCTTGCCCAGCCGGAGGGCGGTGAGCCCCTCCGCCATCTCCAGGTAGC
>Ga0079305_1002202_pt1 | contig 18478 bp, 18 predicted proteins | sample LMS_cellobiose_e_FD_79183 | JGI IMG/M metagenome (GOLD analysis project Ga0079305, IMG submission 79183) | Rumen-fistulated moose microbial communities from Alaska, USA - LMS_cellobiose_enrichment | ecosystem: Host-associated > Mammals > Digestive system > Stomach > Rumen fluid ... | reverse complement strand
GGGATTTGCAGGCAGGTGCTCGCGGAATTCGCCGCGCCGGATTTTGAGATTCTGCTCGCGCGCAGCGAGACGGATTACGACGTTTACACGCTCGCGGAAATGCTTCCATTTTCCTTTTCATCCAAAAACCTGAAATGAGCGGACAGTCCCGTGCGCTTTGTTTGAAAATTCCCGCTTCGGGTGATACCGGAGCGGGAGTTTTGCTGTCTATTCGCGGTAGAGCCGCACGCCGACGCCGTTAAGATAGCGTAGGAGCATCACGGCGAACGGCGCCGCAAACACTCCCCAAACGCCCAAAAGCCGCAGCCCGATGAACATTGACGCCAGCGTCGCGACCGGATGCAGCCCGAGATGGTCGCCGACGATACGCGGCTCGATCATGTTGCGCACAACCGTGATAATTGCCCAGAGCGCGAGCAGGCCGAGTCCCGTGCCGGGATTTCCGGCCGCGAGATGATAGATTCCCCATGGCAGCAAAAAGGCCCCCGAGCCGATCAGCGGCAGAAGATCGCAGAATGCGATCAGCAGCGCCATTCGCCACGAGCCGGTGCGGAGCAGCGTCATGCCGATCCACAACTCCGCAAAGGTGATAAAGGAGATGAGCGCGTAGGCGCGCAGCGTTCGTCCGAAGCATGTGAAAAGGTGATCCTTTGCGCCGAGCACGAGCGTTCGCACATCCGCCGGTACCTGCCGCATCAGAAATCGTGAGACGCGCGGATAATCCATGCAGATATAAACGGACGAGACGATCAAAAACAGAAACCCGATGAGAAACATCGGCAGCGCCCGTACGCCTGCGGTGACTGCGGCCGCAAAACGTACGGAGAATGCGGCGGCAAGCTCTTCCGTGACGGAGAGCCCCAGCGAGAACAGGTTTTCGAGCGGCGCGGCGGCGGTGGGCGAGAGCGTTTCGAGCAGCGCTGTCAGATGGCTCGTCAACGCCTCGCCCGCCGGCTGGAGCACATTCTGCCACAGGGTGGGAAGCTCCTGCGCCGCCCGCAGAATACGGCCGATGGCCAGAACCGAAAGAGCCCAGACGATTGTGATGACCGCCGCGTAAAAAAACATTGCGATCAGAGCGACGGGCGCGCCGCTGCGTAAACGGATCCGCTTTGAAATGCGCTGAAAGAGATACGCCAGCAAAAAACCTCCCGCAAGCGGCCACAGCAGCGGTACTGCAATCCGCAGCACGGCAAAGAGAAGCGCTGCGATCAGCCCCCAGAATACGGCTGCCTGCATAAACCGGACGCGCTGCTGCATGCCTTCATCCCCCCTCTCCTACAGTATGGCGGAAGCGGGGCCGCAATATACTTCTTTGGCAGAATTGTCAAATCCGGCGGCAAAAGCGACGCCCCAGCCGCTATTTTGTGAAAATTGCGCCGCATGGTGAAAAACATCTTGCAAAATCCATCGAAAGAGGGTAAAATAGCGTTATCGTGTTCGCCAAAGGAATACAACCGTTTCTAAGGGGTGGAAAATCATGTGGGAACTTCCGAAATATCTGGTTGTGGAGACAAAGGCACTGCCGGAGATCTTCAGCAAGGTCGCTTACGCGAAATATCTGCTCGAGAGCGGCGAGGTCGGAAATATCACGCTGGCTGCAAAGCGGGCAGGCATTTCCCGCAGCGCGATCTACAAGTATCGCGATGCCGTCTTCCCCTATACCAGCGAGATGACGGGGCAGGTCGTCAGCCTTTATATTGCGATGCGCGATCGCCCCGGGATGCTGGCGCAGGTGATTCGCACACTGTATCAGAACGGCGTCAATATTCTGACGATCAACCAGAATATCCCGGTTGACGGTATGGCGGCGGTGTCGGTTTCGGTTTCGCTCGATGCGGTTTCCGGCAGCGATCTGGATCTGATGAGCGCACTCAAAGCGCTTAATGATGTGACCGAGGTGCGCAAGCTCGTCGGCCAGTAAAAGCGAGGGGAAGGACTACTATGAAAATCGCAGTTGTTGGTTTTGGAATCGTCGGCTCCGGTGTTGCGGTTGTTCTGCGGGATAATGCCGCGGCAATCGAGGCGCGCTGCGGGCAGCCCGTGGAGCTCGGCTACATCGTCGATCTGCGCGCTCCCGCTGAGGAGTGGCAGCCCTATTGGACAAAGAATTTTGAAGATGCGATCGCCGATCCCGCGGTCGGCGCCGTTGTTGAGGCAATCGGCGGCGTGCATCCTGCATATGATTTTACGAAGCGCGCGCTTGAAGCGGGCCGTCACGTTGTCACCTCCAACAAACAGCTTGTATCGGAGTGCGGCGCAGAGCTGCTGAGAATTGCCCGGGAACACGGCGTCAGCTATCTCTTCGAGGCGAGCGTCGGCGGCGGCATCCCGCTGATCGGCCCATTGGCCCGCAATCTCGGCACCGAGACGATCACCGATCTTTGGGGAATTCTTAACGGTACGACAAACTTTATTATGGCCTGCATGAACGATCAGGGCATGACCTTTGCCGATGCGCTTGCGCTGGCGCAGAAAAACGGCTATGCCGAGGCGGACCCCACTGCGGATATTGAAGGCATCGACGCCTGCCGCAAGACGTCGATTCTGGCCTCCATGCTGGCGAAAAAGACCGTTGCGCCCGACAAAATCGCCACGGAGGGCGTTTCCCGTCTCGACAGCGGCGACGTTGCCGCGGCCGCGGCGGTCGGATGCGAAATCAAGCTGATCTGCCGCGTGCACCGCGAAGGCGAGGCGGTTTGCGCCTCCGTCGCGCCCATGCTGGTCCCGCTCAAAAATCCGCTGGCCTCGGTGGACGGCGTCAACAATGCCGTACTGGTGCGAGGCGTTCACCTCGGCGACGCAATGTTCTACGGCCGCGGCGCCGGCAGCCTGCCCACAGCCAATGCGATCGTGAGCGATATCGTTGAGGCGGTGGAATCAGGGCGGCATATGCCGTACTTTAGCTGGAGCGACGAGCCTGCCGAAACGCTCGACGCCGATACCGAGCCCTGCGTGTGGATGCTGCGCTGCGCCCGGGAGGATATCGAGAGCGTGAGTGAAATCTTCGGCGCCTCCACCGCTGCCCGCGTGGAGGATGAGGCCGTGCTCTTCACGATGCGCCTGTCGCATGAGCGCCTGCGCGCGCTTGGAGCCGAGGCGGCCAATCACGGCTTTGTGGTCCGTTCCGCCGTGCGTGTGGCGGAATTTTGAGGAGGGGCCGACATGATCACCGTTCGCATTCCCGCGACGAGCGCCAATCTCGGCGCGGGATTTGATACGCTCGGCATTGCCGTCGGGTTGTTTAACGAGGTCGAAGTCTGCGAGAGCGACCGTTTGCGCATCGAGTCGGCGGATGACGTGCCCATCCCCCAGGATGCGACAAACCTGGTCCATCTGATGATGAGCAATCTCTATACGATCTGCGGAAAGGTTCTGCCGCCTGTTCATATCCGCCAGACGAACCGCATCCCGATCGCGCGCGGTCTCGGAAGCAGCTCCGCTTGTATCGTCGGCGGCCTGTGCGCGGCCAACCGGATGCTCGGCGAGCCCTTTGATCAGGCCGAGCTGCTGCGGATCGCCTGCCGCTTTGAAGGGCACCCCGACAATGTGGCGCCTGCGCTGCTCGGCGGCTTTGTCTGTGCGGCGATCGACGGGAAAGACGTGCATTATGTCCGGCAGGACCTGCCCGACGATCTGCGCTTTGCCGCGCTGATCCCGGATTTTGAGCTGGAGACGTCGCTGGCGCGCAGCGTACTGCCGCGCGAGTATTCCCGCCGCGATGCGGTGCATAATGTTTCGCGGGCGGCGCTCATGGCCGTGAGCATGACGACCGGCCGCTACGACAACCTTGCCGCCGCGGTCGATGACCGTATCCATCAGCCGTATCGTCTGCATTTGATCGCGGGGGCCCATCGCGCCATGGAGATCCTGCGCGGGAACGGCGCCTACTGCGCCTACATCAGCGGCGCCGGATCGACGCTGATGGCCATGGTGCCTGCCGCCGACGGCGACTACCAGACCCGCACGCGCGCCGCGCTGGATGAAGCGGGCTTCGGCGCGTGGAAGCTGCTGCTGCTTGAAGGCGACAACACCGGCGCCGTCTGCGACGTGCGGACGGAATGACACAGCGGGGCGGGGAAAGGCCTTTTTTCGCCCCGTCTGTCTGATTTTTTTTGCTTTTTTGTTCTGTCTTTGGCAGTATCAACCGGAAAGGAGCGATCCCTTGGAACTGATCGTACAAAAATTCGGCGGTACCTCGGTCGCCGACGCCGCGCGCGTGGAGCATGTCGCTGAGATTATCACCGGCACCTATGAGCGGGGGTATAATATCGTCGCCGTCGTCTCTGCGCAGGGAAAATTCACCGATGTGCTGGTGGGAAAAGCGGCGGAGATCAATCCCCATGCTTCCAAGCGAGAGATGGATATGCTGCTCGCCGCAGGGGAGCAGATTTCGGTCGCGCTGCTGGCGATGGCCATCGAAAAGCGCGGCTATCCCGTCAAGTCGATGCTCGGCTGGCAGGCGGGCTTTTCGACCGACGCCAACCATACGAATGCGCGGATCCGCCGCATTGAGACGGAGCGCATGGAAAACGAGCTCGGCAAACGCACGATCCTGATTGTCGCAGGCTTTCAGGGCGTCGATCGCTATGAGGACATAACGACGCTCGGCCGCGGCGGATCGGATACCAGCGCGGTTGCCCTTGCGGCGGCGCTGCATGCCGAAAAATGTCAGATCTATACCGATGTAGACGGGATTTATACCGCCGATCCGCGCATTGTCGAGCATCCGGTCAAGCTCTCCGCGATCTCCTACGACGAGATGCTGGAGCTTGCCTCTCTCGGTGCGAATGTGATGCACAACCGCTCCGTCGAAATGGGCAAACGCTATCGCGTGGAAATTGAGGTTCTCTCCAGCATGGAGGAGAAGCCGGGAACGATCATCAAGGAGGAAGTTGACGTGGAGCAAATGATCATCCGCGGCGTCGCCAAGGATACCGAGGTGGCACGCATTTCGATCGGCGAGATCAAGGATACGCCCGGTATGGCATACAGGGTCTTTTCTCTGGTTGCAAAGGCAAAAATCAATATCGATATCATCCTGCAGTCCGTCGGCCGCGGAGGCACAAAGGATATCGCCTTTATTGTCTCCAAGGAAAATGCGGAGGAGTGCATGGCGGTCCTCAATGCGCATAAGAAGGAGCTCGGCTTCAAGACCTTATCCTGCGATACGGATATCGCAAAGGTTTCGGTTGTCGGCGCGGGCCTCGAAACCCACCACGGCGTGGCCGCAAAGGTGTTTGAGGCGCTTGCCAAGAGCGATATCAATATCGAAATGATTTCCACGAGCGAAATCAAGATCTCGGTTATCGTCAACATTGAGGAAGCCCAGCGCGCTGTGCGCGCGATCCACAGACAGTTTTTCGACGACTGACCGGATGCCGGGCGCCCCCGCCTTTTTGCCGAAGGACGGGGGCTTTTTCCTTTACAAAGCCGATATGATTTGATATCATGCAAAAAAATCCCCCGTTTTTGGCACTCAATAGATAACAGGATCCAAAAGGAGTGATTCCATGCGCAAACAGATTGCCGCCCTGCTTCTGGCAGCCTCCTTATGCGGCTGCGCCGCTCAGCCTGCGCAGAGTCCGTCCGGCGCCGCCGGCACACAGTCGGCTTTTGCCGCAAGCTCCCCGGAAGTCGCTGCGCCGTCTGCCCCTGTTTCCGGCGAGCCGTCCGCAGAGGGGGAGACCGCGCCGGAATTTAACGGCATTTATCGTATCTACGGAGATTTTCGCTACGGCGAGAGGGGCAACTATTATTTGGACGGGGATGGCAGCCTGCGCGACAGCGGCTACAGCTATGAGACGCTCTGCGATCTGCTGACCGGAGAGCCGGCCTACTATTTGCGGCAGCGTCTTGTCCCCACCGGAGAGCGGACGGATTGGGGGGAGCCGGTCGCCGTTGCGGAGCAGTCACTCTACGCGCTTGACGGCACGATGCTGGTTGAATGGCGGCCTTATAACTACGGCTACTGTCTCGACGGTCTGGTGACGCGTACCGCCGTCGAGGCGTGGACGACAGGCGTTACTTCCCTTGAAGAGGCCGACGCCGCGCTGTTCGATCCCGTCACCGGCGAGGTGCGCCGCAAGGACGTCGCCTCACTTGAGCGGGTTGACGACAACACGGTCGCCGCCTATGACATCTTTGGCTGGATGCTCGGCACGCTCGACAAAAGCGGGGATGCCGTTGCAGGCTTTCCCATGTCCGTTGAGATCGGCGGGGCCACTGCCGGGTGTGGGTATCTGATGACGAGGGCGCCCGATACCGCCTGGGACGGCTCGAATATCCCGTGGCTCGTCCTTGACCGCAATCTTGCGGTCGTCGATACTGTGGTCTGTAATTACCTCAGCGGCGGGATGGAAGAGTATCACGGCCCCTACGCAATGATCACTTACGCCGATGACGTCTGCGGCGTTTACGATCTAGAGCGGCGGGAAGAGATCCTTTCCACCGATCTCGGCCGTATCGATTACTTTGACGGAGAGCGTATGATCCTCACGCTCAGGAGCGATGGACGCTGGGCGCGCGCGCTCTGCGATACCGATTTCAATACGCTCGCCGGGCCCTATCCCTCTCTTTGGCCCTGCAAAGAGGAAAAAGGGAATGCTCCCGCCGAGGCGTTTGTCGCGCAGGAGGGCGACCGCGTTGTCAAGCTGGACCGCGACGGCCGCGAGGTCGCCGCTGTGGCGGCTGAAAACCTTGAGTACATTACCGCGTGGAACTGCGGCGGCGTCACATACACGACCCGGAAACAGGATGAAGACGGGGACTATTCCTACTGCGTCATGATTCTGGATGAGAATTTCAATCCTGCGGTGCCCGAGAATGTCTACACGGGGGTCTATCAGCTTTCCGTTCAGCGGGGCAGCCGCTACGCGCCGATCCCCGTCTGGGTGGCAAACCGTCCTCTTCCCAACGGGCGCAACGTGATCGACCTGCTCCGTGCCGACGGTACTCCGATCATGACGTCGCTTGCCGCCATCGGCAACGCCTCGGAGGAAAAAATCGCCGTGGTGCGCGGTTCTAAGGTGGGGCTGATCGACTATGAAGGGAATTGGCTTGCGCAAAACACTGTTTACACCATGAATATGGAAGACTGAGAAGGAGGAATCCGACCGATGAAACGATCAACCAGAATTTTGGCTTTGCTCCTTGTCCTTTCGCTTTTGTGCGGCTGCCAAAGCAGCCCTGCGTCGTCCGCACCGCCCGTATCGGGGGAGCCCTCTTCCCAAAATCCTCCATTCGTTTCCGAGCCCGACGACCGCCCGCTGCCCATCGCGGGCATCGATGCCGAAAATTACCCGCTGATTGACGGCTCTACGGCCAACCACCCGCTGCTCGCGCGCATCTATGCCGAGATCACCGGCCTGCCGCGCGAGGAAGCCGAGACGCTGGTGCAATTCAATCTCGGCAGCACCGGCTTGATCTGGACGGATTTTCTGAACGATTACCCCGATACGCCCGACCTGCTGATCGTCTATGAGCCGCCGGAGGAAGTGAAGGAGGAATACGCCGAGCAGCTTGGCAAGCTGGAAATCGATCCGCTCGGGCGCGACGGCCTTGTCTTTATGGTCAATGCGCAGAACCCCGTCGAGAGCCTCACCGTGCAGCAGCTCCGCGGCATTTACACCGCAGAGATCACCGACTGGAGCGAGGTCGGCGGCGCGGCGGAGGAAATCCGCCCCTTTCAGCGCAATCCCGACAGCGGCAGCCAGACGCTCTTTATGAAGCTGCTGATGCAGGGCGATGATCCGATGGATCCGCCGAGGGAGCTCTTCGTGGGCACGATGGGCGGGTTGATCGACGCGGTTGCGGGGTTTGACGGAAGCGGCGCCGCGATCGGATATTCCGTCTATTACTATGCCAATCTGATGTATGCCAATCCGGATCTCAAGCTGATCGCCGTCGATGGCGTGGAGCCGACAAATGAGACGATCGAAGATAAGTCCTATCCGCTGACAAACGATTTTTACGTTGTGATCCGCGCCGATACCCCCGCAGACAGCCCCGTGCGCGCGCTGCGCGACTGGCTGCTCACCGATGAGGGCCGCCGCCTGCTCGAGGAGGAAAACTATGTCTGGGCGCGCACCGGCATGCCGCAGCAAAGCGCCGGCGCGGGAAATCCGTTTGCCATGGGCTGACAGCACAGGCTAAAAACGTCCGGCAGCCCTCGATCGGGCTGCCGGACGTTTTCGTGTAAGAGAAAGGGGCGGCTATACGGCTTGAACGCCCCGCGTGCCACGCTCGACGAGGTATGTCGCCGCAATATCCGCCAGATGCAGCTTGACGGCGAGGGGGTAGCTTTCAAACGCGCGGGAAATGGCATAGCTGCCGCCGCGCACCGCCTCGTCAAAGCCGCCCATATGCCAGCGGATCGCCACGGCTTCGGGAACGCTCAGCCGCATAAACCGCTCGATCAAAAAGACAGACTTTTCGCCGTGTCCGTAAGGAAAGCGGTCGTCCACCGAATAATAGGGGACCTTCTCCCACTGGCCGGTCTGCTCGTTTTTGCTGTTGCGCAGCGAGACCTTGTAGTAATTGACCTTGCACACATCGTGCAGCAGCCCGCACAGCGCGAGCGACTCGGGCTGCTCGTCTTCGTATTTCAGCATTTCCTTTGCCACATGTACGCTGTGCATCAAAAGGCCGCCCTCGCATGCAAGATGGAATTTTGTGGATGCGGGCGCAGTGAAAAAGTCGCTTTTCTCCTCCAGATACGTCAGAAATTCCTCCGCGCCGGCGCGCGTAATATGGGCGTGGTACAGGCTGTAGAATTCTTCCTTATAGTTTGCAAGTTCCATTTGATCGTCTCCGTTCGCTTGTTGTCGGGCCGCTTTGCCATGCTTTTGGGAGCGGCCGCCGCATTTCGGGCTCGTTCGCCGTGTGATTGATTCGGGATGAGGCGCACGGTATCGTCATAACGATACGGTAAGGGGCGGCGCAGCGGTATCGCCGCCCCGCTTTGCGGTTCTGTCTGTGGGGGCGGGAGCAAAACGGCCATGAAACAAAATCCGAGATCACAGCCGGCTTACGGCTATGATACCACAGCTTTGCGCGAAAAGCCAGCGGTTGACAAGCATACCGATTCGGTATAAGATAAGTGACAGATTTGCATGGAGGGATCGGCGATGAAAATTTCAACGAATACACGCTATGCGCTGCGATTTTTGGCGCAGCTCTCCTGCTGCGAGGGCGGGCGGCTGACGACCGCCTCCGTCGCTTCTGCAGAGGCAATTTCAGAAAAAATGCTTGAGCGGATTGCCGCGAAACTTAAGCGGGAGGGCTTTGTGCGCAGCACCCGCGGAATCGGCGGCGGCTACGAACTGGCAATTCCGGCAGAAGAAATCACGGTCACGCAGATTATCCGAACAATGGAAACGCCTTATCTGCCGCTGCATTGCACGGGGGAAAAGGGCTGCTGCGACGCCGGCGGCGTCGATTGTGAAATTTATCGAATGTTTGAACGGATTGACCGCGCGATCACGGATGTGACGGATTGCGTAACGGTTGCCGATCTTGCGCGTGAGAGCGAAAAATAACCGTGGAATACCGTTCTCCGATAAAAAGCCTGAATCGATTGTCGGACAGAGTCGGCGTCAGGCAAGGCGAAGACCGCAGAGCATGCGGGAAAGACTTCAAGATTTTATTGGAGGATCGGATAAAAGAAAACGGGGCGGTACGGCCCCGTTTTGCGTCAGATGAGCAGAAGCGGAAGACGCTGCTGCAGCGCTTCGGTGAGCGCTGCCGAAAGGCCGCGCACGGAGATGCCTTCCCGCGCCAACGTATCGGCAACGCCGTATCGCACGGCACAATCCATGCAGGCTGAAAGCCTGACGCCGACGCTTTGCGCAAGCAGCAGCTCATCGAGGACGTCGGCGTCTCTGGCCGCCAATTCCACCGGCGGACCCCACAGCCACAGCTCGGCGTTTTTCCATGCGCCTGCGAAAAGGCTTTCCCGCAGGTAGAGCAGCGCCATATCCGCGGCGGCGCGTTTTTCTCCGCTCAGCCAGACAACGATCAATCGGTTTTGCGTCATACGGTTCCGTCCCGTCCTGTTTGGTATGGGCAAGCGTCTGCCCGTGATCGGGTGGGGAGCGTCGGAGCCCCCGCCTTCAGTATAAGCGAATTTCCCATCAAATGTGAAAGGGACGATGCTCCGTGCACATGGAAGAATGGCAGATCGAATCCTCCGGCGGATTGGCGCAGCTGCATGCGGTATGCTGGCTGCCGGACGGAGAGCCGGTCGGCGTGCTGCAGCTTGTGCACGGAATGCAGGAGTATATCCTGCGGTATGAGCGGCTGGCCGTTTTTTTCTGCACACACGGCTACGTCGTCTGCGGGCATGATCATCTCGGCCACGGAGATTCGCTGATTGACGGACGGCGCGGATTTTTCGGCGAGGATCATCCCGTTGAGCGCCTTGTGGAAGACGTCGATCTTGTGCGGCGGGAAATAGGCGGGCGCTTTGCGGGAAAGCCGTATTTTCTTTTCGGCCACTCAATGGGGTCGTTTGTCACACGGCTGTATTTCACAAAATACGCCGACGGCCTTGCGGGGGCGATCCTTTGCGGCACATCCGGCCCTGCGGCGGCGGAACGCGCCGTCAAGCCTTTTTTGCGGCTGCTGTGGAAGCTTCGCGGGGCGCAGGCGGTGTTTCCTCGCTTGGCGCAGCTGATTTCGAAGCGCTATAACAAGCGGTTTGAGGCGGAGGGCCCCAATGCGTGGATCAGCCGCGACCGAGAGGCGCTCGATGCATATAACCGCGATCCGAAGGTTCAGTTTTATTTTACCGTCTCCGCCCTGTGGGCGCTGCTGGAGATGCTTGACCGCATTTCCGCGCGCGATTGGCCAAAGCGGCTGCCGCGCAGTCTGCCGATGCTGCTGACCTCCGGCGCCGACGATCCGGTCGGCAATTTCGGAGAGGGCGTGCGAACGATTTACGATCGCATGATGCAGCGCGGGTTCGACGATCTGGAAATCGCGATCTATTATGATTGCCGCCACGAGCTGATGAATGAAAAAAACCGCGATGAGATCCTCGCGGATTGGCTTGCGTGGCTCAGCGCACGCCGTTGACCGACTCACGCGCCGAAGGAGGCCGTTTATGAAAGTGCAACATGTTTTGATTCTGCTGCTGGCGCTGTTTCTTTGCGCCTGCGGCGATATGGTGGCCGGCGGAGGAATGGTTTCCGAGCCTGTGCTGGGGAAAGGCTTTACAGACGAGCTGTCCCTCCCTCCGTCCGAGGAAGAGCCGTCTGAAAGCGCTCCGGAGGCGCCGCCGGCATCCGCGCCCGTCTCAATAGCGCCGCCCGAAAAGGAGGTCTTCTCCGAAAGCGGGCCGACTGCCGAAGATCGCGCCGCCCCCGAAGACGAGAGCGCCTCAGGTGGGGAGAGCGTCGGCGAAAGCAGCGCCGTATTGTCTGCCCTGTCTTCCCGCACCGGCGAACGGTATGCGCCAATTGCCGGCGAGCTGCATCAATTGATCAACGAAACGCGTGTGGAAAACGGCCTCTCTGCGCTGACGCTGCGAGAGGATCTCTGCTCGGTCGCCGTCCTGCGCGCCGAAGAAGCGGCGGAGCTTTGGTCGCATACGCGTCCCGACGGCCGCGATTGGGATACCGCCCTCAATGAGGCGGATATCGTTTTTGCAGCGGCGGGGGAGAACCTGTTTGCCGCCAACATTCTCGATCCCCGCGCTGCGCTGCGCGGCTGGATGGAATCCGAAGCGCACCGCGAAAACCTGCTGCGGGCTTCCTTCACCTCGACGGGCCTTGGGATTATCGACGGCGGAGACGGATACTACTACTACGCCCAGATTTTTTTGACGGAATGACGCGGCGGGAAAAACGCGGTTGCTTTTTTTCACCGCCTTCGATATACTGATAGAAAACGTTGACTCGCATCTTGAGGAAAGGAGAAAGCGCTTTATGGCATGTTTTTGTTGCTGCCGGATGCTTTGCCGCCGCGCCGCAGGCCTGCCTGCGCTTTCGGTTCGGTTCGCCTGAAGGCGGCCGTATGCCGCGGCGGGAAGCGGAGGGCTCCCTGCCGCCTTTTCCGTTTTTGGAAATTTTAACCGTGGCGAGCGATCGCCGCATGATGGGGGAGAAAACCATGAGTGAGAACAGAACGGCGCTGCTGCGCGCCACGGCCGCCAGAATGGCCGAAAACTATGCGAATTCAGAGGTTCCGATGTACGGTGCAAGCCTGCGCTTGCCCGAGCGCGAGGCTGTTATCAAGCTGATCAACGATTTTCGCCGGTTGTTCTTCCCGGCGTATTACGGCGACAAGACGCTGGTCGCCCTGCCGCCGGAGGAATATGTCGCGCTGCTTCTGGGCCGAATGTATGAGGATCTGCTGCGGCAGGTCACGCTGGCGCTGCCCGAGGGCGAGGATGCGCGCGCCGAGGAGATCTGCGACGAGATTTTCGCCGATCTGCCGCATCTCCAGCAGATGGTGCAGAAGGATATGATCGCTACGTTTGACGGCGACCCCGCCGCAGCGAGTAAGGAAGAGATTATTTTCGCCTACCCGGGGCTGTTGGCAATTTTTGTCTACCGCATTGCGCATGAGCTGTATCTGCGCAAGGTGCCGATCCTGCCGCGCATGCTTACCGAATATGCCCACAGCAAAACGGGGATTGACATCAACCCCGGCGCAACGATCGGCGAATATTTTTTTATCGACCATGGAACCGGCATCGTCGTCGGCGAAACGGCGGTGATCGGCGACCACGTCAAAATGTATCAGGGCGCCACGCTCGGCGCGCTCTCGCCCAATGCGGGACAGCAGCTGCGCGGTGTTCGCCGCCATCCGAGCGTCGGCGACAATGTGACGATTTATGCAAATGCGACGCTGCTCGGCGGTGATACCCATGTCGGATCCAATACGGTCATCGGCGGCAATGCTTTCATTACGCGTTCGATCGCAGACGACGCCCGCGTGAGCATCAAGGCCCCTGAGCTGACGATCAAGGGCGGTTAATAATCGCTGCTCTTTTGCAAAGGCGTGCGGTTATTGCAAAAAAAAAGCCTCTTTGCGCGGCGCCGTCCCCGCTTTTCCATGCCGCAAAATTTTCCCCCGCCGTTTAAATGTTCTGCCGAACGCGCAGAATAGAAGCAAACACGCGAGGGAGGTGAATCGCATGGACCAGCCCAACAAGTGCATCGGCTGCACCGTTTCGCAGTGTAAGCATCACTGCAAAAACCAGAATTACTGCTCGCTCGAACGCATTTCCGTCGGCACGCATGAAGCAAATCCCACGCAGGCGCAGTGCGTTGACTGCAACTCCTTCCAGCTCGGCTGATTTTCCGTGAACCAACCAACGCCCGCCGCAGTATTTTTCTGCGGCGGGCGCGCCTTTTATGCGGTGTCACGGCGTCTGCTGCGGCGCGGAGAAAAAGCTGCCGCTTTGCGGCTGTGCTTCGCCCTTGACAATGGAAATAACGTCCTTCGGGCTTGTGACGACGTAGATGGGCGTGCATCCTTCGGGCAGAGGGAGGTCCTCGTGCCGGTACCAGCAGGTATCGAAGCCCGCCGCAGCGCCGCCCGCGATATCCGAGGTGGGGGAGTCGCCCACAACCAGCACGCGCGCGGGGGCTGCGGCGCCGCAGAGCGCAGCCGCTTTCTGAAAGATGCGCGGATCGGGCTTTACATACCCGATCTCCTCCGATACGAGCACACAGCGGAAATAGGGGAGCAGGCCGCTTTCGCGCAGGCGGGGGTTCTGCACGTCGGCGAGGCCGTTTGTCACCACGGCAAGCGTGCAGCCGAGCGCCGCGAGGGCGTCCAGCGTTTCCGGAATGCCGGCGACAATGTCGCAGCCTTTTCCCAGCTCCCTGACGTAGCGGGCGTTTGCCGCGTCGGGATCCTCGGCGACGCCGACTTTTTCAAAAAAGCGGGCGAACCGCTCATGGAGAATTTCCGCCCTTTGGGCTTCGCCGCGCTCCAGGCGCTTCCACTGTGCCCGGTTGATGGCTTCAAACGTTTGGTAAAACGCTTCGTCCCGCCCGGGAAAGGCGCGGAAAAAAGCCCGTTTCTGCGAGAAGTTGAAATCGAGCAGCGTGTTATCCAGATCATACAGGATGGTATCGTATCGCATGGGTTCCTCCGATGGCGCAAAAGATTTTTTGCGGGAGCAAATTCAGCTTATCCGCACACTATATCAGCGAAAGCACATTGCCGTCAAAAAGAAAAGGAGAGCGCCCCAGAGGATCATCCCCGCCGTTGCGGCGAAGAGAAAGCTCATATGAAGCGTCTTGTGGCGAAAGAGCAGCATGCCGATCCCGAGCCCGAATGCGCCGCCCGCAAAGCAAAGCGCGAAAAAGCGCTTTTCGGACACGCGCTCCCGCGAACGCTTGGCGGCCAGCTTATCTGCGCCGCACAGCAGCATGGTGTAAAGGCCGAGCAGAACGACCCAGCCTGCCGCCATGTAAAGGATATACCGCATCGGTGCGCCCCCTTTTGGATATGCTCTGTCTTCTCCGTCATTGTAGCATATTTCCGTCCTCGTCCGCCACCGAATTTTTCACCATTCGGCGGAGAGCGCAAAGTCTTGACAGCGGCAGCTTTTTTCATTAAACTATATTATATTGTGCGAATCCGCATATGCGGATAACTCTGCAGGAATGAGGTTTATTGCCATGAAGTTTAACACCCGTCGTATTTTGGCGCTTTTACTCGCGCTCGCTCTGCTGTTTGTCAGCGTCGGCTGTAAAAGAGAGCCGTCCTCCTCGTCCGAGCCCTCCGAGCCTTCGTCGGTCGAATCTTCCTCCTCCTCTAAAAAGCCGGGCATTCCTACGGGCGGCAAAATCGAGGATATCAAGCTGAAGGACAGCGTCGCGCAGGGCAAAGCGCGCAACGAAGATACAATCGGCTGGATCAAGATCCCGAATACCGATATTGACGATGCGGTGATCCAGTATATTGATAACGACTATTATCTGCGCCTCGACGAGGATCGCAATTATGATATTTTCGGCTGCTATTGGGCGGATTACAACTGTATCCTCGATCTGGGCCGCGATGAGCTGAGCCCCAATACAATCATCTACGGTCACTCCGATTATCGCGACAACCCGGAAGGCAAGCGCTTCTCGCAGCTCTTCCATTATACCGATCTTGATTTCCTTAAGAAGAACCCCTACATCTACTTCTCGACCGAAGACGACGAGATGGTCTGGCAGATTTTCGCCGTGTTTTATACGCGCATCAACTTCAATTATATCCAGGCCAATCCGGCCCCCGAGATTTTTGATGAAATTATCCGCGAAGCCATTAAGCGCAGCGAATACATCATCGATGTCGATGTAACGACCGAGGACAAGATCCTCACGCTTTCCACCTGCACCGGAAAGCTGGAAGGGCACCTCTATCCCAACGGCGACTATGATAACTACCGTTATGTCATTATGGCCAAACTCCTGCCCGCGGGCGAGAGCGGCGAATGCACCACGGAGATGAAGATCAACCCGAACCCCGAGAGAAGCTGATTTTTTCGCTGTTTCAATCAGAGCGCCGCCGCTGCGGCGCTCTTTTCTGTTGCCCTGTGCAAAATTCGCACAAAATCAGCGCGGAAAATTCATTTTTTCTTTACACAGCCCGCGCGTGAATGCGCTACAATAGCATCAACAAAGATCGGAGGAATCGGGATGGAACGGCTTCGCAGCTTCCTGACCGCGTGCGGAAACCGTTTGCGGGCATTTATGAGCGGCCGCTACGGAACGGATCAGCTTAATCTCGGCTTACTGGTGCTTTATTTGCTGCTGTGCCTGATTGCCAGCGCCACAGGCTTTTCCTTTTTCAATTTGCTCGCGCTGATTGTTGTGGTTTTGGCATTTTTCCGCATGCTTTCGCGCGATCCGTATCGCCGCGCACGCGAAAATCAGCTCTTCCTCGATAAAATGCAGCCTGTTTTGCGCTTTCTGCGCCAGCAGCGCCTGCGGTTCACCGATAAGCAGCATCGATATTACCGATGCCCGTGCTGCAGGCAGATGCTGCGCGTACCGCGCGGACGCGGCAAAATTACGATTATCTGCCCGCGCTGCCGTACAACGATTGAGCGGAAGTCTTAACCGCCGGCCCTCCCGTGCTCCTTTGTGTGTCTGACGAGCCTCCCGATCCGGGTCGGGAGGCTTTTTGCTTATTTTCAGGCGGATCGGACCGCCCCTTTTCCCGGGGAATCGCTCTTGCGCGGTTTGCAAAGCGGTGCCGCTTATAGTATAATGACAGGCGGAAGAGAAAAGGCGAAATCTGCCGAAAAAGGGGGGATGCCGATGGAGCGAGAGCAGGTTGTGCTCGAGGGGATTGTCGAGCACATCGTTTACAAAAACTACGATACGGGGTTTACCGTGCTGCAGATGGAGCTGGACGGCGAGCTGCTGAACATCGTCGGCGAGGCCCTCGACCTCTCGGAAGGGGAGGAGATCCGTGCGACCGGCAATTTTACGAGCCATCCGGTGCACGGGAGGCAGTTTCGGGCGACTTATTTTGAACACGTGCTGCCTGCCGGCTCTGCGGCGATTCTGCGTTATCTTGCCGGCGGCGCGATCCGCGGCATCGGGCCTGTGCTGGCCAAGCGCATCGTCGATCGATTTGGCGACGATACGCTGCTTGTGCTGGAAAACGACCCCGAAAGCCTGGTGCAGGTGCGCGGCATCTCCCCTCAAAAAGCCCGGGAGATCAGCGAAAATTACCGCGCCGTCGTCGGCGTTCGCGCCGTGATGATCCTGCTGGGCTCACACGGCATTTCACCCGCGATTGCCGTTGCCGCATGGAAAAAATGGGGCGCCTTCGCCGCGCATACGATCGAGGAGGACCCCTATTGCCTTTGTGACGCCGAAATCGGCTTGCCGTTTGAACAGGCGGATGCGCTGGCGGCGCAGCTCGGTGTCGCGCCTGATGCGCCCTGCCGCGTACAGGGTGGCATCCTTTTTGTCTTAACGCATAATCTGAATAACGGGCACGTTTGTCTGCCGCTGCGAAAGCTTACCGAAACGGCGGCGGGATTGCTGGGCGTCTCCGTTTCGGCTGCGGAGATTGCCGTCGATTGCCTTTGTGAAAGCGGGCAGGCGATCCGCGATATCATCGGGGAGGAAGAATTCCTTTACATTCCCGAGCAGTATGCAGCAGAGGTGGGAATTGCAGACCGCATCGGGATGATGATGTCGTTTGCCGTGCCCGATCAGCCCACACAGAAGGAGGAGATCGACGCCGTCGAGCGTGAGCTTGCGATCACCTATGCCAAACGGCAGCGCGAGGCGATTCGCACGGCGCTTTCCAGCCCCGTCATGATCCTGACGGGCGGCCCGGGGACGGGAAAGACGACGATATTAAACGGTATCCTCACGCTGCTTGAACGCCGCGGAATGACCGTTGCCCTTGCCGCGCCGACCGGCCGCGCCGCCAAGCGCATGAGCGAGGTCTCGGGGCGGGAGGCCAGAACGATCCACCGGCTGCTTGAAGTGGAACCCGGCGGAACAAAAAACGGAGAAGTCACCTTCAAACGAAACGAACGCAATCCCCTGCAGGCCGACGCCGTGATCATCGATGAGATGTCGATGGTGGATGCGAAGCTTTTTGCGGCGCTGCTGCGCGGCATGCGAACCAACAGCCGCCTTGTGCTCGTCGGGGATCCCGATCAGATCCCGAGCGTCGGCGCGGGCAACGTCCTGCTCGACCTCATTGAGTCGGAGCGCGTTCCCTGCATCCATCTCACGGAGATTTTCCGCCAGGCGGCGCAGAGCATGATCGTCACTTCCGCGCATGCGATCGTCTCGGGCGAGATGCCAGAGCTTTCCCGCACGGACGGCGATGTATTTTTTCTGCCGCGTGCTGCCGCTGCGGATACGGCGGCAACCGTTGCCGATCTATGCGCCCGCCGCCTGCCGAAGGCTTACGGCCTCGAGCCCGCCCGCGATATCCAGGTGATTGCGCCGTCGCGGCAGGGCGCCGCGGGAACGGGGGAGCTGAACCGCCGCCTGCAGGAAGTGCTCAATCCCGCCGCGCCGCTCAAGAGCGAGACCTCCTACAACGGGATTTTATACCGCGAGGGCGACAAGGTGATGCAGGTGCGCAACAATTACGATATCGAGTGGCGCCGCCCCGACGGGGAGGAAGGGATCGGGATTTTCAACGGCGATATCGGCGTCATCACGATGATCGATACGGCTTCCCGCACGATCGGCATTTCGTTTGATGAGCGGCAGACGTTTCTGCCGTTTGATTCGCTGTCGGAAATCGAGCTGGCGTATGCCGTCACCGTCCATAAAAGTCAGGGAAATGAGTTTGAGGCGGTCATCCTGCCGCTTGTCGGCCGGCATCGCCGCCTTTTTTACCGCAATCTGCTCTATACCGCCGTGACGCGCGCGCGCCGGCTGCTGCTCTTTGTGGGAGAAAGCCGCTCGATCGCCGCCATGGTTGAAAATGACTGCAAGACCCTTCGCTATACGAATCTGACGGCACGGCTGAGGGAACTTCCATG
>Ga0079305_1002201_pt1 | contig 18483 bp, 17 predicted proteins | sample LMS_cellobiose_e_FD_79183 | JGI IMG/M metagenome (GOLD analysis project Ga0079305, IMG submission 79183) | Rumen-fistulated moose microbial communities from Alaska, USA - LMS_cellobiose_enrichment | ecosystem: Host-associated > Mammals > Digestive system > Stomach > Rumen fluid ... | reverse complement strand
GGCCACTGGTTTCAGCTGACGCCGCTTCTGATCGGCGCTTTTCTCGTCCTCCTCGGGCTTCTCGTGCCGTTTCTTTCGCGTCACGCATTGCTGAAGTGGGCGGTAGTCGCGCTTGCCGTCTTCGTTCTCGCGAACGTCGGCGTGTTCGAGGCGAGGATCATCCGCGAGGCGGGGACGGAACCCGCAGCGGACGCGGACTGGGTCATCGTCCTCGGCGCGAAGGTGAACGGAAGGGCGCCCTCTCTTACGCTTTACAACCGCTCGAAGGCTGCGGCTGCGTACCTTTCGGAGAACCCCGGGACGCTTGCCGTCACGACGGGCGGCCGGGGCGCCGACGAAGGGATGGAGGAATCTCTCTGTGCGAAGGAGGTCATCGCGTCCTCGGGCGTCGATCCCGCGCGCGTTATGACCGAGGAGAAGAGCACGTCCACACAGGAAAACCTGTTGTTTGCACGGGAGATCATCGAAGAAGCCGGCGGATCACGGGACGATTCCGTCGTGATCGTGACGTCCGGCTTCCACGTTTACCGCGCGAAGAAGCTGGCTGCATCGGTCGGCTTTTCGAACGTCTCCGCGAAGGCCTCGAAGGACCTTCCGTACCTCGTTCCCTATTATTATTTCCGCGAGTACGCTGCGAATCTCTTCGAGTCGGTCGCGGGTCATTTTGATGAAACGGAGGCGGAATAGGATCCCGGATGCCGATCTCAGGCGGTACCGCGAGGCGCTCGCTGCGGAGGAAGCCGCCTACCGGACGATGCTTGCGGGGGCGATGGAGACTTCGGAAGAATAGCCGACGGCGTTTTCGGCTGTGACCTGTAACATTTTCGATCCTTTTCCGTCATTTGAAGTGTAAGGCTTTCAGCAGAAAAGGAGGTGGCCTCTTGGAGGACCATGCTATCGTTGAACTGTATTGGCAGCGAAGCGAACGCGCCGTTCCCGAAACCGTACAAAAATATGGCGCGTATTGTCTTGCGGTTGTGAAGCGGATCCTGCAGAACAAGGAGAATGCCGATGAATGCGTCAACGATGTATGGCTGAGCGCATGGAATGCGATTCCTCCCGAGAGGCCGGCTCTGTTACGCCCCTATCTCGCGAAGATCGCGCGAAACCTTGCGTTCGATCGTTACCGGTCGGAAAACGCGGAAAAGCGCGGCGGCGGAGAGACGGCGCTTGTACTCGACGAGCTGGCGGAGTGTCTCGCGGACAGGGCGGACACGGAAAAGGCCTTCGAGGCAGCGGAACTTGGCCGCGTCGTCCGCGCGTTCATCCGGGAACTCCCGGAACGCGAGGGCAACGTCTTTCTCCGACGGTATTTCTTCAACGAATCCGCCGCGGAGATCGCGAGACGGTACGGCCTCAGCGAGGCAAACGTGCGCGTCCTGCTCAGCCGGACGCGAAGGAAACTGAAAGCTCGTCTGACGGAGGAGGAACTCATATGACCAAAGAGGAACTGTACCGCGCGATCGGCACGACAGAGGAGGATCTGCTCGAACGGAGCGAAACGCGGAACGAATACGGTGAAACGGAGCGGGAAACGGCCGAACCGCGGTGGGAAGATGCTGCGATACAGCGCGCCCGCGGCCGCGCCCGGCGGATGCCTTCCGTATGGAGGATCGCGATCGCGGCGTGCCTCGTTTTCGTCCTCGGGGTCGGCGGCGCGGTCTACGCGAACGACGTGAGGGAATACCGCACGGCGATGGCGTTCTTCGACGAAAACGGCCTCTCGACAGAGGGACTTTCCCGAGCGGACATCAAGTCTGTCTACCGCGACATCACGACCGCGCGCTTCACGAATGAGAAGACGGCGGAGGTGATCCTGAACACGGTGCCGGGTCTTGAAATCGCCCAAAAAGAACCGACACCGGATGAAATCGAAGCGATCTGGAACCGCAACATCTGGGCCGTGCCGCTTCCGGCTTCGGCGGGAGGGATGACCTATCGCGTGGAACAGACCGAAAGGATGGGAGACCAGGGCTTTACCGTCCTCGACAAGTCCATCGTGACGTGCATCAAAGACGGCGAAGAGGTCTGGACGGCGGAATACCCCGACCTCCTCGTATTCTCTGACGGCGTCGTTCCGACCGCGGACGGCACGGCGGTGTACGGCCAGTCCTACCGCTGGTCGTCGCAGCAGCCCGTGATCGCTTATCTTTCGCGCGTGGGGGACGACGGCACGGTCCTCTGGACGAAGCGCCTCGACCACGGCTTTGAACAGGAAACGATCTACGGCGTTGTGGACAACGGCGACGGGACGTGGGCGGTCATAAGCCGAGGCGACGTCCGGACGCTCTGTCTCAGCCAATACGATATCGACGGGAAGGAACTGTCTGTCCGCAAGACCGAAACGGGTATCTACGGCATCTGGAACTTCACCCGCTTCGGCGACGGCTACCTTGCCCAGCTCGGCAATTCTTCGACCGGCACGACGGCGCGGATCGTCAAGCTCGACCGCGAGGGCAACATCCTCGACGACTTTTCCTACGAGGGCGACGACTGCTTCTACACGATCACGGACATGATCGAATACGGCGGCCGCGTCTATCTCTCGACGCACGCCGTGCCGAAGCAGACCGACGAGGGCGGCCGCCACGAGATCGCGAACGTGCTCGATTACGTGATGGAACGGATGGAGGAGAGCCGAAACGAAAACGGGTCGGGTTACGACGTCCCGAACGATGAGCTGACGCGCCTCGTCCGCGACAACTACACGGCGGTCCTGCTGCTCGTCGAACCGGAGGACGGCGAACCGGAGACGTTCTACGCGGTCAAGGGCTCGCTCGGCGCGGACCTTAACGTCAACGACGGCGGCGAGCTCGTCTGGGATGTTCAGAGCGTGACATCGACGTTCTTCTCGCCGATGACGAGCTCCTTCACGATCGGCGGGATGTGCGAGGTCTATCGGTATGCGTTCGATGCGCGCGGGCGCCTTGTCCGCGAACAGGACACCGGCGAGACCGTTCCGTACCGCCGCTGAACCCCGCCGCCCCAGCCCCAGGGCCCTCGGAAACGCGGGCTGCGTCGCTGTACTGTTCGACGTTTTCCTCATAAGATTTGGACGAAAAAAGCAAGGCTGCAGTGACCTTGCTTTTTTTCGTAGCCAAATCTTTTATTCGCGAAAACGGGAACAGTACCACGCTCCTCCGCAAGCGTTTCCGAGGGCCCTGGGGCTGGGGCGGCGGAGTTCAGCGGCGCAGCGCGGCGGCTCAGATCGCGGAGAGCGCCTGGTCGATGTCGGCGATCAGATCCGCCGCGTCCTCGAGGCCGCAGGAGAAGCGGACGAGGTCGGGCGAGACGCCGGCGGCGCGCAGCTCGTCGTCGTTCATCTGGCGGTGCGTCGCGCTCGCGGGGTGGAGGCAGCACGTCCGGGCGTCCGCGACATGGGTCTCGATCGCGGCGACCTTCAGGTTCGCCATGAACTTCTCCGCCGCCTTCCGGCCGCCCTTCACGCCGAAGGAGACGACGCCGCAGGAGCCGTTCGGGAGATACTTCTTCGCCAGTTCATAGTACGGGTCGCCCGGCAGTCCCGGGAAGCGCACCCACGACACGCGCGGGTCCTTCGCGAGCCATTCCGCGACGGCCTGGCCGTTCTCGCAGTGACGCTTCATGCGGACGTGGAGCGATTCGATGCCGAGGTTGAGGTAGTACGCGTTCTGGGGGGACTGGATCGAGCCGAAGTCGCGCATCAGCTGGGCGGTGGCCTTCGTGATGAACGCTCCCGCGAGGCCGAAGCGCTCGGTGTACGTCACACCGTGGTAACTCTCGTCGGGCGTCGTGAGGCCGGGGAACTTGTCGGCGTGGGCGTTCCAGTCGAATTTGCCGGAGTCGATGATCGCGCCGCCGACCGCGGAGCCGTGGCCGTCGAGGTACTTCGTCGTCGAATGCGTCACGATGTCGGCGCCCCATTCGAACGGGCGGCAGTTGACCGGCGTTGCGAACGTGTTGTCGACGATGAGCGGCACGCCGTGGGCATGGGCGGCCTTCGCGAACTTCTCGATATCGAGGACGGACAGCGCCGGGTTCGCGATCGTTTCGCCGAAGACGGCCTTCGTGTTCGGGCAGAACGCGGCGTTCAGCTCCTCCTCCGTGCAGTCGGGGGAGACGAACGTGAAGTCGATGCCCATCCGCCTCATCGTGACGGCGAAGAGGTTGTACGTCCCGCCGTAGATCGTCGAGGAACTGACGACGTGGTCGCCGCAGGAGGCGATGTTGAAGACGGAGAAGAATGACGCGGCCTGGCCGGACGACGTCAGCATCGCGGCCGTTCCGCCCTCGAGCTCGCAGAGCTTTGCCGCGACGAGGTCGTTCGTTGGGTTCTGGAGGCGCGTGTAGAAGTAGCCGGACGCTTCGAGGTCGAAGAGCTTGCCCATATCCTCGCTCGTATCGTACTTGAACGTCGTGGACTGGTAGATCGGGATCTCGCGGGGTTCGCCGTTTTTGGGACGGTAGCCGGACTGGACGCATGTAGTCCCAAGTCCGTGTTTCGTTTCAGTCATGGTGGTTCTCCTTTTCTATCGTTGATCTTACAGGGATTCAGAGGTTATATGCCGAGCACCCTCGTCGCCATCGCGAAGTAGGTCAGCGTGGAGACGAGGTCGGTGAGGGACGCGATGAACGGCGATGCCATTAGAGCCGGATCGATCTTCAGCTTCTTCGCGAGGAGCGGAAGGAGCGCACCGACGCATTTCGCGATCACGACGATCGCAAGCATCGAAAGTGCGACGGTGAGGGCGACGCCGACGCCGTTTTTATCCAGCCAGACGATGCGTGCGAAGTTCAGCAGAGAGAGCGCCGCGCCGACGATGATGCCGATCCGGAATTCCTTCCAGAAGACGCGGAGGGCGTCCTTCAGATCGATGTCACCGGTTGCGAGCCCGCGGATGACGAGCGTCGCGGCCTGGGAACCGGAGTTTCCGCCCGTGCCGTTCAGCATCGGCATATACGCGACGAGGCAGATCACCGCGGACAGACTGTCCTGGAAGCGGGCGATGATCCCGCCGGTGACCATATACGAGCACATCAGGAAGAACAGCCACGGGAAGCGCGACTTGACGTGTTTCCAGACGGGCATGTCGAGGTATTCGTCGGTCGAAGCCGCGACGCCGGCCATATGCTGGAAGTCCTCGGTCGTTTCTTCTTCGATGACGTCCATGATGTCGTCGACCGTAATTATACCGACAAGGCGGTCCTCTTTATCGACGACGGGCATCGCGAGGAGATCGTATTTCTTGAACAGCTCGGAGACGGATTCCTGGTCCTCGAGGACGCCGACGGAGACGAAATCCTCGTCCATGAGATCGCCGACAAGCTGGCTTTCGCGCGCCGTGACGAGGCGGCGCAGGGAGATGATGCCGATGAGCTTGCGGCCCTGATCCATCACGTAACAGGTGTAGATCGTCTCGGATTCAAGCGCCTGATCGCGGATGTGATCGAGCGCTTCGTGGACGGTCCATGACTTCCGGAGGGAGATGTAGTCCGGCGTCATCAGGGACCCGGCGGAGAACTCGGGATAGTTGAGGAAGGTGTTGATCTGTTTCCGTTCCTCCTTCGTCGCCTTCGCGAGGATCTTGTCGACGATGTTCGCGGGGAGCTCCTCGAGAACGTCGATCATATCGTCGAAGTCGAGCTCCTGCATGATGAAGTTGATTTCCTTGTCGGTAATCGCCGTGATGACGTCGACCTGGGTGTCGATCGCAAAGTAGGAGAAGACGTCGACCGAGATATCCTTCGGGAGGATGCGGAAGAGGATGATCGCCTTGTCGAGACCCTCCTCGTCGATCACGTCCTCGAGAAGCTCGGCGATGTCGGCTTCGTTGTTTTCGAGCAGGACCTCGCGCGCCTGGACGAACTTCTTCTCGGGAAGAAGCTTCAGGATCTTTTCGAGCGTCGCGTCGTACTCGTCGTCGCGTTCCTTCTCGGTATCGGGCTCTTCGGCAAGCGCCTGTTCGTATTCCTTTTCGAGTTCGCTGTTCATGGAGCGAACCTCCTTTGTGTGAGATTTGAAGTCGGATCGGGGTTACGCGTTCAGTTTTTCAACGATCTCTTCGAGCACGGTATCGGCCTTGTCGTTGTCGATCTGGCACGTACCGGCGTTCGCATGACCGCCGCCGCCGTAGCCGAGGCAGATCTCGCCGATGTCGGCCTTCGAGGCCTTGTTGAGGATCGACTTGCCGAGCATGAGCGCGGTGTTCTGCTTTTTGAAGCCCCACGCGACGTGGATCGAGACCTCGGTCTCGGGGTAAAGCGCGTAGACGACGAAACGGTTTCCGGCGTGGATAATCTCTTCGCTGCGGAGATCGATCACGGCGACCTTTCCGCGGACATTGACGATTCGGCGGAGCTGGGCCTCGAACTGTTCCTCCTCGGAGAAGTAGAGGTCGACGCGTTCCCTGACGTCGGGGAGGGCGAGGATCTCGTCGATCGTGTGTTCACGGCAGTAATCGATCAGCTCCATCATCAGGTCGTAGTTCGAGATGCGGAAGTTGCGGAAACGGCCGAGACCGGTGCGCGGGTCCATAATGTAGTGGAGGAGAACCCAGCCCGTCGGGTGAAGGATCTCGTCAAGCGTAAAGTCGGCGCTGTCGCCCTTGTCGACGGCCGTCATCAGGTCTTCGGAGATGTTCGGGAACTTCGCTGCGCCGCCGTAGTAGTCGTAGACGACGCGGGCCGCCGAGCGGGCCTTCGGATCGATGATGAGTTTCCCGCCCGTTTCGGTGGCTTTCAGGCGGTCCATTTCGCTTTCGTGGTGATCGAACGCGATGCCGACGCGCGGGTCGTAAGGCAGATTCGTTGTGATATCGTTTTCGGTCAGCTCGATCTTGCCGTCCTGAACGTCCTTCGGGTGGACGAATTTGATCTCCTCGATCAGTCCGAGCTCCTTCAGCATCATCGCGCAGGCAAGGCCGTCAAAATCACTTCTCGTCACAAGTCTTTTCATCATCATAACCTCCGTAAATCGGTCGATTGCGGTTCAATCGGAAACAGTACTTCATATTTTACCACAAACGGCGGATAAATGCGGAAGAAAATGTGGTACTATAGTAAAGAAAACCTGCGGCGGCAATTCCGCCTCCGCGGGAACGGAACGAAAAGGACTGAATCCATGACGAATCTTCTGATGATCTTAGACGGCTACGGCCATAACGACGACACGTACGGAAATGCGGTAAAGGCCGCGAATCAGCCGTTCATCCAAAGCCTCTTTGACGAATATCCGCACACGCTGATCTCCGCGTCCGGCCTCGCGGTCGGCCTCCCCGAGGGCCAGATGGGCAATTCCGAGGTCGGTCATATGAATATGGGAGCCGGCCGGATCGTCTACCAGGAGCTGACGCGAATCTCGAAAGCGATCGACGACGGCGCTTTCTTTGAAAACGAAGCGCTCGTCTCCGCGATGGACCGTGCAAAAAAGAAAGGAAGAAGCCTCCACCTCCTCGGACTCGTCTCCGACGGCGGCGTCCACTCCCATATGAAGCACATCGAGGCTCTGATCGCGATGGCGAAGAAGCGCGGCGTAAAGCGTGTCTTTCTCCACGCGTTCCTCGACGGACGCGACGTTCCGCCGAAGAGCGCAGCCGTCTATTTCCGCGAAATCGAAGCTTATATGGAGAAGACCGGCGTCGGCCGGATCGCCTCGATTGCGGGCCGTTATTACCCGATGGACCGCGATAAGCGATGGGAACGTGTCGAAAAGGGATACGACTGTCTGACGCTCGGCGTCTCCGCCTGCAAAACGAAGGCAAGGACGGCTCGCGGCGCGCTCCGTTCCGCATACCTCCGCGGCGAAACGGACGAATTCGTACTTCCTACGTTCCTCGGAAGCGGCATGCTCGGTAAACGCGGCGAAGCGCCGGAGGGCGCGATCCGGGACGGCGACAGCCTCGTCTTCTTCGATTTCCGCCCCGACCGGATGCGCCAGATCGTCCGCTCGTTCGCCGATCCCGCGTTTGACGGATTCGAGAGAAAGGCAGTCCGGAAGGATCTCACAATCGTCTGCATGACCCAGTACGACGTGACGATCCCGCGCGTGACGGTCGCGTTCCCGCCGGAGACCCATAAAAACACGTTCGGCGAATATGTGTCGAAGCTCGGAAAGACCCAGCTCCGCATCGCCGAGACCGAAAAATACGCCCACGTCACGTTCTTTTTCAACGGCGGCGTCGAAGCACCGAACCCGGGCGAGGACCGGATCCTCGTTCCGTCCCCCAAGGTCGCGACCTATGACCTCCAGCCCGAGATGTCCGCTCCGGTCGTTGCGGAGAAGACGGCCGAGGCGATCCGCTCCGGAAAATACGATTTCGTGATCCTGAACTTCGCGAACCCCGATATGGTCGGCCATACGGGCAATTTCAAGGCCGTCGTTCAGGCACTCGAGGCGCTGGACGGCTGTGTGAGAACGGTCGTGACGGCGCTCCGCGAGGTCGGCGGGAACATGATCCTGACGGCCGATCACGGAAACTGCGACGTGATGCTCGACGCGGAAGGGAAGCCGGTCACGAGCCATTCGACGAATCCCGTCCCGTTCCTCGTGATGCGCTGTCCGAAGCGGAAGAGCGCAATCGTTCCGGGACCGCTCAGACTCCGCGAAGGAGGACGTCTCTGCGACGTCGTCCCGACGCTCCTGAATCTCGCGGGGATCCTCCAGCCCGCGGAAATGACGGGCGTTTCGCTCATCCGCCGCGGCTGACGCGGCGCGGAAGACCTGCATAAAATGTACTTGACAAACAAAAACGAAATGATATCATAATGATATCAATATCATAATGCGATCGAAAACGCAATCATGAAGGAGTATCATTATGCAGGAAAAAGAACTGAACGGCAGAAAGATCGGCGGACTTGTCCTTCTGATCATTCTTTTCATCTACGCCGCGGCGATCTACGGCTTCATCCGCGGCATTATTCGTATGGACGCGGGCGGAAAAGCAGGGATCTTCCCCCTCTGCGTCCTCTGGATGGCGCTCGGCTGGATCCTTCTGATCGGCCTTAAGGTCCTTGCGCCCCAGGAAGCGCTCGTTCTCACGCTGTTCGGCAAATACGTCGGAACGCTGAAGGGCCCCGGCTTCTTCTGGGTCAATCCGTTCTGCACGGCCGTGAACCCCGCCGCGAAGACGAAGCTCAACCAGTCCGGCGACGTCGATTCGAACAAAAAAGGCCTCTCGCTGAACCTCCAGGGCGCAGGTCAGGCCGAAGTCGAAATGGCTTCGAAGAAGATCTCCCTGAAGATCATGACGCTGAACAACAGCCGTCAGAAGATCAACGACTGCCTCGGCAACCCGGTCGAGATCGGAATCGCCGTCATCTGGCGCGTCAAGGACACCGCGAAGGCCGTGTTCGACGTCGACAACTACAAGGAATTCCTCTCGCTCCAGTGCGACTCCGCGCTCCGCAACATCGTCCGGCTCTATCCGTACGACGTGGCGCCGAACGTCGATACGACCGGTGACGGCGTCGCCGACGAGGGTTCGCTCCGCGGTTCCTCCGAAGTCGTTGCGGAACGCATCCGCAGCGAGATCCAGTCCAAGGTCGAGATCGCGGGACTCGAGATAGTCGAAGCCCGGATTACCTACCTCGCATACGCGCCCGAGATCGCGGCCGTGATGCTCCAGCGCCAGCAGGCCTCCGCCATCATCGACGCGCGGAAGATGATCGTCGACGGCGCGGTCGGCATGGTCGAAATGGCGCTCGAACGCCTCGACGAAAAGGGAACCGTTCAGCTCGACGACGAGCGGAAGGCGGCGATGGTATCGAATCTGCTCGTGGTTCTTTGCGGCAACCATGACGCCCAGCCTGTCGTCAACTCCGGCTCGCTCTACTGAGCCGCGGTGAGGATAAAACAATGGATGAAAGCGCGAAAAAGCAGGTGCCCCTTCGCCTTTCCCCGAAATTATACGCCGCGCTTGCGGAATGGGCGGAGGACGATTTCCGCTCCGTCAACGGTCAGATTGAATATCTGCTGACCGAGTGTGTAAAGCAGCGCAGAAAAAACGGCGCATACGTCGGAACCGGGATCGACGCGCCGCTCGGAATCGAGATCCCGGAAAGGAAGCGGTAATCATGCTCAGAATCGATCATTTAACCAAAAAGTTCGGCGAGAAGACGGCTGTGGACGATCTCTCTCTCGAGATCCGTCCCGGTGAAATCTATGGCTTCATTGGCCACAACGGCGCCGGCAAAACGACGACGATCAAATGTGCGATCGGCATCCTCGACTACGATGCCGGTGAGATTGCAATCGACGGCATCCGTCTTGCGGACGACCCGATCGGCTGCAAGAAGCGCCTCGCCTATATTCCCGACAACCCCGACCTCTACGACTATATGACGGGGATTCAGTTCCTCAACTTCATTGCGGACGTCTTCGAGGTCCCCGCGAACGTGCGCCGGGACCGCATCCGGAAATACGGCGACGCGTTCGGGCTGACGCCCGATCTCGCGACGAACATCGCCTCCTACTCCCACGGCATGAAACAGAAGCTCGCGGTCATCGCGGCGCTGCTTCACGAGCCGAAGCTGCTCATCATGGACGAGCCGTTCGTCGGCCTCGATCCGAAGGCGGCGTTCACGCTGAAACAGTATATGCGCGAGCTCTGCGACGCGGGCGGCGCGATCTTCTTCTCGACGCATGTTCTCGAGGTTGCGGAGAAACTCTGCGACAAGATCGCGATCATCCGGAACGGCAGACTGATCAAGAGCGGAACGATGGAAGAGGTCAAGGGTGACGAATCGCTCGAAGAGGTCTTCCTCGAACTCGTGGAGGACTGATATGCGGAAAACACTGATTCATAAGCAGTTCCTCCAGACGGTCCGCGCCATCACCGGAAACCCGAAGACCGGCGCGCGCCGGAAGACCGGCGGGATCGTTTTGATGGCGGTCGTGTTCGTGCTTGTCTGGATATCGATGATCGCGGCCTTTTTCGGGATAACCGAGGCGTTTACGGTTTTCTTCGATATGGGACTCGGCTGGTTCTTCTTTGCGGCGATGTCGCTCGTCACGCTCGCAATGTGCGTTTTGATGACGATCTTCACGGTCGTCTCGACGGTCTACAACGCGAAGGACAACGAGCTTCTCCTCGCGATGCCGATCCGTCCGAAGGACATTCTCTTCGCACGGCTCTTTCAGGTTTGGCTGCTTGCGCTGCTCTTTATGACGATGCCGGCCGTTCCGACGATCATCCGCTGGTTTATGTACGCGAAGGCAGGCGTCCTCGGAAATGTGTTTGCCGTTCTGATCCTTCTTCTGATTCCGCTCCTCGCGGTCGCGCTCGCAAGTCTCGTCGGCTGGGTCGTCGCGTGGATCTCGAGCAGGATCACGAAGGGGAAGAACTATATGACCGTTCTTCTGACGACCCTGTTCCTCATCGTGTACTACGTCTTCTACTTCCGCATCAACCGCATCCTGAACGATGTCGTTGCATCAGGCCCTGCGATGGCAGAGGCAATGGCCGGAACGTGGAACCCGCTCTTCCGCATCGGAAAGGCTGCGTACGGCGACGTTCCGTCGTTCCTCTTCATCGCTGCGATCTGCATCGCCGCGTTCGCGGTCTGCTATGCGCTCCTCTCGCGGAATTTCGCCCGGATCGTGACGACGAAGAAGGGCGGTGCGAAGACCGTCTACCACGAAAAGACCGCGAAACAGTCGAAGATCAAAAATGCGCTCTTCCGCAAAGAGCTCCGTCATTTCACGGGGAGCGCCGCGTATATGCTGAACGGCGGGATGGGAATCCTCTTTATGGTCGTCGCGACCGTCGCACTCTTCATCTACCGCGGGACGGTCCGTGACGCGGCGATCGAGCTGAACAATATGATGCCGGGCGTCGGGATCGCGAAGTTCATCCCGCTCATCGGTGCGATCGCGATCGCGTTCCTCGCCGCGGGGAACGACATCACCGCTCCGTCGATCTCGATCGAGGCGCATACGCTCTGGCTCTCGAAGTCGATGCCGATCACGGCGAACGAGTTCTTCGAGGCGAAGCTCCAGCTCCAGCGCGTTCTCACGATGATTCCGGCGCTTCTGCTCTCGCTGGCGTTCTACTACGTCTTCGCGGGCGGCGGCGGAGGGCTTCCGGGGCTCGAGCCGAAGGATTTCCTCCTGATGGTCGTCTTCGTTATGCTCTTCATCGAGTTCATGGCGACGCTCGGCCTCATCGCGAACCTTCTGATGCCGAACCTCACGTGGACAAACGAGACGGTCGCGGTCAAGCAGAGCTACAGCGCTCTCATCGCGCTCTTCGGCGGCTGGATCTTCACGGGCCTCTTCGGCCTTGCGTTCTGGCTCCTCCGCGACAGGCTCGGTCCGGATTCGTTCCTGATGGCGGCGAGCGGACTTCTGATCGTTCTCATCATTCTGCTCCGGCTCTGGCTCCGGACGCGCGGCGCGAAGCGGTATGAGATGCTGTGATCGCGCGGACGGCCGCTGCGAAGATGTGACAGCGCGATCTGACCCAAAAAACGAAAAACAAAAAGCATCCGCTTCTCCTGTACGGGAAGCGGATGCTTTTTTCGTTCGTATGGAGGATGCTTTTCCGTGTGCCCGAAGCGGCGGATTCGGCGTCAGCGCATCGGAATCTGTTTTTCGTACGCAAGGCGTTCCGTTCCGTCGATGATCATACGGACGATCCCGCAGTAGGTAAAGCCGTGCTCGGCGAATTTCGCCTGCATCAGGCGGTTGTTGCGGTGGGTGTCGACGCGAAGAAACCGGACGGGTTCGTCGGGACAGACTTCGGAATAAGGCGCGGCTCCCGCAGAAGCCGCATTGAGCTGGCCGGACAGGAAGCGGCTCGGGTGTTCCTCCGCGAACCGGATCGCAAGGTCTGCGACCCCGCGCGCCGTTCCGTCGCTCGCGAGAGCGTGGATCGCGACGTAGGGACCGCTTGAGAGCCATTTTCCGTCGATCGAGGCGTACATCGGATCGGGACCGAACTTCACGGCGAACGTCCCGCAGATCACGCGGCGGGAAGCGTCTTTCCGCGCCGTTTCTTCGTCGGAGTCAGTACCTGGATCGCCTGCGGGAATGTCCGGAGCCGCTCCGCGCTCGACCACGTAACAGCACCGCGCGTTCAGGTTCTCTTCGATCTCCCCGCGCGTCGGACGGCTCTCGCCCCATTGAGTCGGGTTGCCGTTCCGGCGCATATAAGCGCGCGCTGCTGAAAAGACGCGCAGAAGCGCATCCATATCCGCTTCGGCGGCGAGCCGGACGGTCAGTCCGCCCGCGGAGGTAAACAGAACCGTACCGCTGTCCGCCCGGCATTCCGTTCCGGCGCAGCTCACGGCTTCATTCCCTTCAGCGTTTCGAGCGCCTCGAGGTCGGAGGGCTGGACGCGGATGCCGCACTTGTATTCCGTACCGTCCGGATAGCGGACCGCGACGGCGATCTCCTGACCCGCCTCAAAGCCCTTCGAACGGACGTCCTGGATGAAGCCGGGAAGTTTCGGATGAGCGGAAGAAATCGAATCAAGCGCGCCTTTCAGCGCCATCATCTGAGAAAAATCCATGGTATTATGCCTCCTTGTTTCGGATCATTTCGGCAGCGATACCGTAAACGCGGAGCCCCTGCCGGGCTCGGACGTGACGGAAATCGTTCCGCCGTAAAGATCGACGATCTTCTTCACGATCGCGAGGCCGATGCCGTTGCCCTCGGTTGCGTGAGACGTATCGCCCTGGTAGAACTTGTCGAAGATGTGCTGCTTCGTCGGCTCGTCCATTCCGACGCCCGTATCGCGGATCTCGCAGATCACGTGGGCCGCGTTTTCACGGAGCGAAACGCCGAGCGTACCGCCGTCGTTCGAGAACTTGATTGCGTTGTCGAGAAGGTTGATCCAGATCTGGTTGAGGAGATCCTCGTTTGCGGTGTAGAGCAGACGGTCCGGGATATCGATGTCCGGCTCGAGGTTCTTCGCGCTCCATTTCGATTCGAGCATCAGAACGGCGCGGCGTAACTGTTCGGCGAGGTCGTACTCTTTTTTATCCATCACGATCGTCTGGTTTTCGATCTTCGTGAGGTTGAGGACGTTCGTCGCGAGCGCGGTGAGACGCTCCGATTCGCTGACGATGATCGAGAGGTATTCCTTTTCCTCCTCGGGAGTCAGACCGCCTTTCTGGAGCAGCTTCGCGAAGCCGCGCATCGAGTTGATCGGCGTTTTGAATTCATGGCTGAAGTTATGGACGAAATCGGAGCGGAGAATCTCCGTATTCGCGAGTTCTTCGGCCATTTTATTGAAGCTTTCCTGGAGCTCGGTGAACTCGTAGGGAAGCGCGGGATTTGTCAGAGAGATTCGCACGGAAAAATCGCCGCCTGCGAGCCGGTCCATCGCCCGGATGACGGTCTTGAACGGCCGGAGGGGCGCATCCGAGACGAAGCGGGCGAAAACCGCACCGATGACGACGCTCGAAAAGATGAGAAACAGAACGATCACGAACATGCCGCGGGAGGTGAGCGCCGCACCGTCGCCCGTGAAGACGTCGGCTTTGTAGAGCACGAACGTCAGAACGACGCCGAGCGAAATCGCGATCATCAGAACGAGAAGCACGACGAGGGAGAACGTAAAGGTCATATCCCACATCCGGCTCTTCTCGGGTGACCGTTTCGGTTCGAAGAACGAGAGATTGCGGCGTTTCATTCGGCTTTCTTCACCGCCTTGTAGCCGAGCCCTCTGACCGTCACGATCTCAAATTCGGGCCACAGATCGAAGCGCTTGCGAAGGCGGTTGATGTGGACGTTGATCGTATAGTCGGTCGTATCGGATTCCATACCCCAGATCTCGTCCATGAGCTGGTCGCGGGTGAAAATCTTGCCGGGGGAGGAAAGCAGTTTATAGAGGAGATAGAATTCCTTCGGCGGAAGCGTCTGGCTTTCGTTTCCCTTCGTCACGGTCAGCGCATCGTAGTCGATCGTGACGTCGCCGATCTTGATGACCTTGTCGCTCGCGGACCTTGCGCGGCGGAGAAGGGCTTTGATGCGGAGAAGCATCTCCTCCGTATCGACGGGCTTCGTCATATAGTCGTCCGTTCCGGCGAGGAAGCCCTGGCGCTTGTCGGCGGGGAGGTCGCGCGCGGTGACCATCAGGATCGGAGTCGTAATACCGGCGTCACGGAGTTCCTTCGTGAACGTCAGACCGTCCATCTTCGGCATCATAATATCGAGCACGATCAGATCGATGTGCTGTTCGTCGAGGATGTCCATCGCCTGTTCACCGTCTCCGGCAGTAAAGACCGTATAGCCTTCCTTCTCCAGAACGACCTGTTCAAGCTTCCGGGCGGACGGATCGTCTTCCGCAATCAGGATGTGGAACATGAGCGTACCTCCTTATCGTTTCAATATCTTCAGTATATCATAAAACATAAAGTGAACATCAACGAAAAACCGCCTGCTCGTTTACGTTTTGTTTCTAAAATCCCTGTATCGTTAGGACATCAGACAACGACAGATACCCGAACGGAAAGAAGGCGAACGAAGATGCGATTTCGTGCATGGCTCAATCAGTTTATGGAAGGGCGCTACGGCCAGGACAATCTGTCCCGGTTTCTTCTGCCGTTCGGTTTCGTGACATTCCTCATCGGATACGTCCTCATCCGGAAGGTCGAGGGAGGCTTCTTCGCCGTCTTCGGAATGATCCTGTACTACCTCGGCGGGATCGCGATCGTCTGGAATCTGATCCGGACGTTCTCCCGGAACCACGAAGCGCGCCGCCGCGAAAACGAAAAGTTTCTTTCGCTGAAGCGGAAACTCTTCAGCGGAACGAAGCGCGACTACCGGACGTACTGCTACTTCAGCTGCCCCGCCTGTAAGACGATGGTCCGCGTCCCGCGGGGAAAAGGCAATATCCGGATCACCTGTCCGAACTGCCGCGAGACGTTCGTCCGGAAGAGCTGAGGCCTCCGGCCGTGTAAACCGCCATGTTCGGATACGTTCTCGCCAATACAACGGAACTCACGGAAGAACAGCTCGCAAGATACAAATCGTGTTATTGCGGGCTTTGTCATACGATCGGGGAACGTTCCGGTTCGCTCGAGCGCGTTGCCCTGACGTACGATATGACCTTCCTGATTCTTGTACTCACGTCCCTCTATGAGCCGGAGGAAACCGAGGGGGAGGGACGCTGCATCGTCCACCCGTTCCGGAAACACAAATGGATGCGGAACGGGATTACGGACTACGCGGCCGATATGAACGTCTACCTCGCCTATTACAACGCGCTTGACGACGCGGTGGACGAGGGAAGCTGGAAGGGAACGGTCGGGATCCGGCTCTTCCGGAGTGACGCGGAGCGGATCGAACAGCTTTATCCGCGCCAGTGCGAGGTCATCCGGAACGAACTCGCGCTGATGAACGAACTCGAGAAACAGAACGACGAGCCGGCGGTAAAGGCCGATAAGCTCGCCAACAGCTTCGGAAGGCTGATGGGAGAGTTGTTCGTCTGGAAGGAGGATCGGTGGGAGCCGGGCCTTCGCGCAATGGCGGAGGCGCTCGGCCGGTACGTCTATATGGCCGACGCGTTTACGGACCTCGAAAAGGACGTGAAGAACGGAACGTACAACCCGCTCCTTACGATGCACGATATGGCCGAGGGCGTCGGCGAAAAAACGAACGCCTATTTCCACTCCTTCGATGTTCCGTCGCGCGCAATCCTGACGATGCACATCGCGTCCGCCGCGGAGGAACTCGAAAAGCTGCCTCTCGAAAAGGATCTTCTGATCCTCCGCAACATCCTCTATTCGGGCGTCTGGGCGCGCGTGAACGCCGCCGCGGACGGGCGGGCGAAGCGGGCCTTAAAGGAACGGAAAAACGAATCGGAAAACGCCACGGAGGGCGAGCCGGAGAGGAACGAAACCGGAAAGGAAACGAACGAGAATGGATCCGTATGAAACGTTGGGGCTCTCGCCCGGAGCGTCGGATGACGAAGTGAAAAAGGCATACCGCGCGCTCGCGAAGAAGTACCATCCCGACGCGAACCCCGGCGATGCCGTCGCGGAACAGAAGATGAAGGACATCAACGCCGCGTACGATATGATCATCAACAAGAAATACAAGGCCCAGTCTTCGAATCCGTTCACCGGAGGCGGGCAGAGCCAGTCCTACTACGGTTCCTCAAGAACCGGCCAGGGCCCTCAGCAGACCTACGCCGATTTCGACGACGATCCGTTCGACTTCTCGGGCTTCGGTTTCGGTCCGTTCGGCGCGTTCTTCTACGGCGACCAGAGCGAGCGGACCGGCTATACGAACGCATATGCGTCAGGCGCCGGTGATACGCCGGATCTTGCGAGAGCGCGGGAACGAATCCTTGCGCGCGACTATGCGGGCGCTCTGAACGTTCTGAACGCGATCCAGCTTCGCGACCGGAACGCGCGCTGGTACTATTACAGCGCGATCGCGAACGAAGGAGCGGGGAACCGCATCCAGGCCCGCCAGGACGCCGCGAAGGCCGTCCAGATCGAGCCCGGAAACGCCGAATATCAGACGCTCTACCGTCAGCTCAACGGTCAGAGCCAGACCTACAATCAGACGAGCCGCGGCTACCGTGCACCTGCGTTCGGTCTCGGCGGAATCTGCCTCACCTGGTTCATCGCGAATCTGCTCTGCAGGATGATGGGCGGCGCGGGCGTGAGTTTCGTTCCGTTCCTCTGCTGCTGCTAACGAAAAGGAGTTTTGACCATGTCCAAAATCATCGGCATCGACCTCGGTACGACGAATTCCTGCGTCGCTGTCCTCGAAGGCGGCGAGCCTGTCGTCATTCCCACCCCGGAGGGCGCCCGGACGACGCCGTCGGTCGTTGCGTTTACGAAAAACGGCGACCGCCTCGTCGGCGCAACCGCAAAACGCCAGGCCGTCACGAACCCGACGCGTACGATCTCCTCGATCAAACGCGAGATGGGATCCGATTACCGCGTCTCGATCGACGGAAAAAACCTCTCTCCACAGGAAATCTCCGCGATGATCCTCGGGAAACTGAAGCAGGACGCCGAAAGCTATCTCGGCGAGACCGTGACCGATGCCGTCATCACCGTTCCCGCGTACTTTACCGACTCCCAGCGTCAGGCGACGAAGGACGCCGGCAAGATCGCGGGACTGAACGTCAAGCGCATCATCAACGAGCCGACCGCGGCCGCTGTCGCGTACGGCGTGAACAAGGAGCAGCCCCAGAAAATCATGGTCTACGACCTCGGCGGCGGAACGTTTGACGTCTCGATCCTCGACATCAACTCCGACGTCATCGAGGTCCTTGCGACGGCCGGAAACAACCGCCTCGGCGGCGACGATTTCGATAAATGCATCGTCGACTACCTCGTCGGTGAATTCCGAAAGGAGACGCGGATCGACCTCTCGAAGGAACCGGTCGCCCTCCAGCGGATCACCGAAGCCGCGGAGAAGGCGAAGATCGAACTCAGCTCGACGATGGCAACGAACGTGAACCTGCCGTTCATCGCCGTGAAAAACAACGAACCGCTCCATATGGACGTCGCGCTCTCCCGCGCGAAGTTCAACGAACT
>Ga0079305_1002200_pt1 | contig 18487 bp, 18 predicted proteins | sample LMS_cellobiose_e_FD_79183 | JGI IMG/M metagenome (GOLD analysis project Ga0079305, IMG submission 79183) | Rumen-fistulated moose microbial communities from Alaska, USA - LMS_cellobiose_enrichment | ecosystem: Host-associated > Mammals > Digestive system > Stomach > Rumen fluid ... | reverse complement strand
TCCGAAGAAGTCATCAGATACAGGATACTCAGGACTTACGGAGTGGGGGAACCGAAGCTCGAGACGCTGCTCCTGCCTTTGATCGACGGGCAGACGGATCCGACGATCGCGACCTATGCCAAGGTCGGAGAATGCAGCGTGAGGATAGCGTCCAAAAGGCAGACAGAGGAAGAGGCGTACTCCGCTATAGATGAGATGACGGCAAAGGTCATCGGCATCATCGGTGATGTCGTCTACAGCTTTGATGACGAAGATCTGCATATGGTTGTCGGTAATACTCTTATATCAACCAACACTTCGATATCCTGCTGCGAGTCCTGCACAGGAGGGCTCTTTGCTGAGACTCTGGTCAAAGTGCCGGGAATATCCTCCGTCTTTGACAGGGGGCTGGTCATTTATTCCGAGCGCGCCAAGACCGATGAACTCGGTGTTCCGGCTGAGCTGATAGCCGAAAAGACGGCAGAGAGCCCCGAAGTCGCCCTCGCGATGGCTTCAGGTCTCAAGAGAAAGACCGGAAGCAAGGTATGCGTTTCCTCGACAGGGGTTGCGGGTCCCGGCCCGTATCACGGGCTTCCGGCGGGGACCATGTTCATCGGGCTCGTCTGGGACGCTTCGATATCGGACGCTGCCGCATCGCTTGGAGATCCGCTTCCCGACGATCCTTCGCTTCGCTTCAGAGTGATCAAAATGGAGACCGTCCGCGACGAACGCGAGACGAACAAGCTGTTCTGCGTCCTCAAGATGCTCGATTCGATAAGGCGCATCCTCGGCTGAGGGACAGTGGTTTTAAAACGGCTCTGAATGGGGAAATTCTCCGCTTGACGGACTATGGGGAAGCTGATAATATCTCTGTAGATGGTTGTAAAATATTGGCAATTATTTTTGATAAAAACTATTGCCAAGCGATGGTTCAGCTGATATAATACAATAAAGAACAAATGTTCACAATGGAGGTTTGCAATGGCATCTAAGAAAGATATTCAGCAGGTTCCCGCCACTGATTCCGAAAGGGAGAAAGCGCTGCAGTCAGCGCTCGCGCAGATACAGAAGCAGTTTGGTCAGGGCGCCATCATGCGCATGGGTGAAGGCGCGGATATAGAGGGCCTGGAAGTCATATCGACAGGTTCGATAAGCCTCGACCTTGCGACCGGAGTAGGCGGAGTCCCGAAGGGAAGGATAATCGAGATATACGGGCCCGAGTCCTCGGGCAAGACCACTCTTACGCTTCACGTTGTCGCGGAAGCTCAGAAGAAGGGCGGAAAGGCAGCATTCATCGACGCCGAACACGCGCTCGATCCCGTATATGCCAGGAATCTGGGCGTAAAGGTGGACGAGCTTCTGGTATCCCAGCCGGATACCGGGGAACAGGCGCTTGAGATCTGCGATATGCTCGCCAGGAGCGGAGCCCTCGACGTTATCGTCATCGACTCGGTAGCCGCTCTTGTACCGAAGGCTGAGATCCAGGGAGACATCGGAGACGCTCACGTGGGACTTCAGGCGCGCTTGATGTCACAGGCGCTCAGAAAGCTCGCGGGGACCGTGAACCGTTCCAATACATGCGTGATCTTCATCAACCAGCTGCGCGAGATGGTTGGCGTCATGTTCGGCAACCCCGAGACCACAACGGGCGGCCGCGCTCTCAAGTTCTACGCCACGATGCGCTTTGACGTCAGGAAGGTCGAGACTATCAAGAAGGGCGATCACATGCTCGGCAACCGCACGAGAGTCAAGGTCGTAAAGAACAAAGTCGCTCCGCCGTTCAAGAAGGCCGAGTTCGATATCATGTACGGAAAGGGCATCTCCAAGTCCGGCGACCTTCTGGACTGCGCCGTGGAAGCCAATATAGTCGAGAAGGCCGGCTCCTGGTTCAGCTATAAGGGCGAGAGGATCGGACAGGGCAGGGAGAACGCCAAGGACTATCTCGAGGCGAATCCCGCTGTGATGGACGAGATCGAGAAGAAGCTCCTCGACGCGCTTCAGGAGGGAAGGCTCTCCCAGGGGCTGGAAGGCTCTTCGCTCAGCGATTCCGAAGACTCCTTCGGACCGGCCGGCGTCATGATAGACGAAGACGGCGTCATCCTTGACGAATAAGCTTCATCAGTTAGGGTGCCTTTGCCCTGAAAGCATAAGCGAAAAACGCGGCGGGCCTTACCGCCGCTTTCTCTTTGCCGTAAAAGGTTGTAATTATCCCTCCAAACGGATATAATCAGTGTACTGACCCGGAATTCAGGCGCTGCGGCGCTTTTGAGAAAGGATAGGTGGATATGAAGAAGATACTCAGCGTTCTTTTGATCACGGTCATGGTCCTAATGCTGGCTTCCTGCGGAAGCGGAGGCGGATCCGGAAAATCGCTGGACATCACAGGATACTATGAGCTCACCGGCCTCACGTCCTCCAGCGGAACCGAGACTACCGAAGAGGATATTCAGATGCTGAAAGAGCTCGGCCTCGTCGCGACGCTCGAATGCTTTGAAGACGGAACGGCGGTCCTTGACCTCTTCGGGGAGAAGATGGATCTCACTTACGACACCCAGAAGATGATTTTCGTCATCGAAGGACAGGAAACGAAGTTCAACTATGACGGTGGAAAGATCATGATCACCGAGGGCGATGACTCTCTGACATTTACTCCCGCGGAAAAACCGTGATTTTTCAAGGAAAACATTTGACATTTCAACACCTTCATGATAATATGTCCAAGTTGGACCGCTCGGAAAGGGTTGTTTTGAAGTGCGATGAACTGTTCTTCGCCACCCGAAAAGGCGAGACTGGATAGAGGAGGAAAAAAGAAATGTATGCTATCGTAGAAACCGGCGGTAAGCAGTACAGAGTATCCGAGGGTGATGTGATCACCGTGGAGAGACTGGAAGCCGAAGTCGGATCCAAAGTTGAACTGGACAGAGTCCTCGTACTGGGTGAGGGTGAAGATCTTAAGGTCGGAACTCCGTACATCAGCGGCGCTGCCGTTATCGCTGAAGTAGTCGAGCACGGCAAGGCCAAGAAGGTCATCATCTTCAAGTACAAATCCAAAAAGGATTACAGGAAGAAACAGGGTCACAGACAGCCCTATACCATGCTGAAGATCGAGAACCTGAACGGAACCGCGACCGCGAAGGCCGAGGCAGCCGAGGAGCCCGTAAAGGCAGCTCCCGCAGCGAAGGTATCCGCTTCCATGAAGAAGGACGAACTCATAGCTTATGCTGAAGAGCACGGCATCGAAGTAGACGCGAAGGCAACCAAGGCTGTCATTCTCGAGGCTATCGAAGCCGCTGAGAAATAGGTATTACGGACAAGGAGGTACTTAAACCATGGCAAGTAAAAAAGGTGTAGGAAGCTCCAAGAACGGCCGCGAATCGGAATCGAAACGCCTTGGCGTCAAGACCGGTGACGGACAGTTCGTAAGCGCCGGCAGCATACTGGTAAGACAGAGAGGAACCAAATTCCATCCCGGCAATAACGTTGGCATCGGTGGTGATGACACTCTGTTCGCCAAGATAGATGGCAATGTCAAATTCGAAAGAAAAGACAAGACCAGGAAGCAGGTCAGCGTTTATTCCAAAGAAGCTTAACGGAAGGGCCCCTCTCAAAAGGGGCTTTTTTCTTAATCACAGCGCTGCGGTAACGGGGAGAGATCTGACATGTTAGTCGATAAGGCAAAGATAACGATAATATCAGGAAAAGGCGGAAACGGTTCCGTATCCTTCCGCCGCGAGCCGTTTGTCCCCGAGGGGGGACCTGACGGCGGAGACGGCGGAAACGGCGGCAGCGTAATATTTATGGCTGACCGCAACCTGAGGACACTGATGGACTTCCGCTACAAACGCAAATACCAAGCCGAGAACGGGCAGGACGGCATGAAGAAGAAGTGCTATGGCAAGAAAGGCCAGGATCTCGTGATCAAAGTGCCCATGGGCACGATGGTCTTCGAGGCTTCTTCCGGCAAGCTCATGAAGGACCTGAAGGAGGACGGCGAGAGCTTTGTTGCCGCGAAAGGCGGAAAAGGCGGAAAGGGAAACGTTCACTTCAAGAATTCCGTCAGGCAGGCTCCGAATTTCGCCGAAGCGGGAGAACCGGGCAAGGAACGCGAGATCATACTTGAGCTCAAGATGATCGCCGACGTAGGGCTTGTTGGCTTTCCCAACGTAGGCAAATCAAGTCTTCTGGCTACGGCCACAAACGCGAGGCCGAAGATCGAGAACTACCACTTCACCACGATCGATCCCAATCTCGGAGTGGTCTCTCTTGACGACCGCGAGTTCATAATGGCCGATATCGCCGGAATCATCGAAGGCGCGAGCGAAGGCCTTGGCCTGGGCCTTAGATTTCTGAAACACATCGAGCGCACCAAGGTCCTGATCCACGTTGTAGACGTGTCAGGCATAGAGGGCCGCGATCCGATCGACGATTTTGAGAAGATCATGGCCGAGCTCAGGTCATACGGCAAAGCCGTTGCCGAAAAGCCTATGATCGTCGCGGCGAGCAAGATGGATCTCATCTCCGAGGACGATGAGGGCTATCTCGCGTTCAAAAAGTATATAGAGGACAGGGGACTTGAGGTCTATCCGATCTCAGCACCGCTGGGCCTCGGCGTTAAGGAGCTCCTCTACGCCGCAGCGAGAGCGCTCGAGAAAGCCGAACTCGATCCGCCGCCCGAGGCTGAATACGAGTATTTCGACTTTGAAGCTGACGAAGCGAAGGATGAACGCTACCGCGAAGTCCGCGTACGCAGGGAGAACGGCGAGTTCGTACTCGAGGGCGAACAGCTCAGAAAGATCTTTGACTCCACGAATTTCAACGATATGGGGTCGCTCAGATACCTTTATAAATACATCGAGAACAGCGGCGCTCTCGGCAGGATGAGAGAGATGGGGCTCGAAGAAGGGGATACTGTCAGGATAGATGACTTTGAATTCGAATTCTGGGACGAATGATAAAAGGCTTACGGCAGAGGACTGCGAGGCTCTGTATAAAGAGTTCTCTACGCCTCCTCATGTGATAGCGCACTGCAGGGCAGTAGGCGACGCAGGCGCTTTGATCGCGTCCGCGCTGAATTCCGGCGGGCTCGATCTTGACGTTGAACTCGTCCGCGTCTCCGGCTATGCTCACGACGTCATGCGACTCAAGGACGAGCACGACAGGCTGATAGGCGAGCTGCTCAGGGAACGCGGATATCTCAGCGAGTCAGCGATCGTCGAAAGGCATATGTCCTATTCCTTTGACAGGAGCCTTCCTACGACGGAGACCGACATACTCTGCCTCGCCGACAGGCTCATCCTTGAGCATGAATACTCGGGGATAGATAAGCGCATCGACTATCTGATCCACAAATTCACCCCGACTCCGGAACGCACCTCACGCCTCATCAAAGCGAGGGAGGAGACCCGCGACTATATGAACGGCCTTGAGGAGATAATGGGGAAGACTTTCGATGAGCTCTTCCTTATCGATCCGGTAAAAGCCGCTTTACCGGCGATGCTTAAGCGGGTCAAAAAGCCGGGAAGATATATAGGCGGAGAATTTAATTCAGTTACTGAGGACAAGGCCTCGGCCAAGGTGTCCGGCAGGGCCGCCAGATTCTGCTTCTGTTTTCCCGACCTCTATGAGATCGGCATGTCGTATATGGGGCTCCAGCTCCTCTACGACCTCCTGAACAAAGACCCCGATATTCTCTGCGAACGCGCTTTCTGCCCGGACGACGATTTCGCCGATCTCCTTGAAGGGAAGGGTCTCAAGCTCTATTCGCTCGAGACCAAGACGCCTCTCTTCCATATGGATGCTGTCGGCTTCACCCTTCAGTACGAGATGTCATTCACAAACGTTCTGAGGATGCTCGATGTCTCGGGTATCCCGATGCTGTCAAAGGACCGCTCGGAGACCGATCCGCTGATAATCGCCGGCGGGCCCTGCGCCTATAATCCCGAGCCTCTGGCTGACTTTGTCGACGCGTTTCTTATAGGAGACGGTGAAGAGCTCCTTCCCGCCTTCCTGAAAGAGTACAGAAAAGCCAAGGATCGGGGCGTTTCCAAGAGGGAATTCCTCATCAGCGCGGCTTCTAACTTTGACGGCGTATACGCTCCCGCTCTTTACGATGTGGAATATAACGACGACGGTACGGTCAGGAGCTACAGACCTGCGGCTGACGCTCAGGGTGTCCCGAAACGCGTAAGAAGAGCTATAGTCCGTGACATAGAGCAGGTGCCGTTCCCGCATGCACCGATGGTCCCTTTGATCGAGACCGTACACGACAGAGCGGTCGTGGAGACATTCAGAGGATGTACACGCGGCTGCCGCTTCTGTCAGGCGGGGATGATCTACAGGCCTGTACGCGAGCGTACGCCTGAGACGATCAAAGAGATCGTAAACTCCCAGCTCGACTCCACAGGCCACGACGAGCTCTCGCTCCTGTCGCTTTCCACCAGCGATTACTCGAGGTTCGAGGAGCTCGCGACTGACCTTATGGAGAACTGCGCCGCGAGGAACGTAGCGCTTTCGCTGCCTTCGCTCAGGCTCGATTCTTTCTCCTTCAAAGTTCTCGACGAGATCCAGAAATACAGAAAATCCGGACTTACATTCGCTCCTGAAGCCGGTACCCAGCGCCTCAGGGACGTGATCAACAAGGGCATAACTGAGCCTGATATCTTCGGCGCCGTCGCCCAGGCCGTGGAGCTTGGTTGGAAACACATAAAACTCTATTTCATGATCGGTCTTCCGACAGAGACGGAGGACGATCTCGAAGGCATAGCGAAGATAGCGCGCGAGATAGTCGACATCCACAGAAGGTCCGGACTCGGCGGAAGGTTCAACGTGACGGTGAGCGTTTCCAATTTCGTTCCGAAGCCTCATACGCCTTTCCAATGGGAACCGCAGAATACGGTCATGGAATTCCGTGAGAAACACGATTTCCTGAGGGGAATACTTCATGTAAGGGGAGTCACCTTCAACTATCATGACGATGAGACAAGCGTTCTCGAAGCCGTGCTCGCCAGAGGAGACAGGCGCTCCGGAAAGCTCCTCCTGAGAGCTTATGAGCTGGGCTGCAGATTCGACAGCTGGCACGAGCATTTCGACGCGGAAAAATGGGACCGCGCGATGGAGGAGACGGGCATTGGACCGGAGTTCTACGCCTATCGGAGAAGGAACTTTGACGAGGTCCTTCCCTGGGATATCATAGACAGCGGGATCAGAAGGGAATTCCTGATCTCCGAAGCGGAGAAGGCGGTGAAGGAGACCGTGACTCCGGATTGCAGGATCGCGTGCAGAGGCTGCGGTATCAATAGATTCACCGTATGTCCGAACGGCGGAAAGGGTTCGGGATCCCCTGAAACAGAGGCTTAGAGACAATGGGAAGATATGCTCTCGAATTTGCCAAGAACGGCTATATGACCTATACGTCCCATCTCGATATGATGAGGCTGTTCAAGCGCGCGTTTAAGCGCGCGGATCTTCCTTTGTCGTATTCCAAGGGATATAATCCTCATCCGAAGATGAGCTTTGCCCAGCCTCTCTCACTTGGCTACGCATCTGACAGCGAGTTTCTCGAGTTTCAGCTCGACGAACCCGCTCCGGATACTGATGCTATAACTTCCGGGCTCGCGTCCACGGTACCTGCAGGGCTTGATATACTTCGCACATACAGGCTCCCGGACGAGGGGAAGACCATGGCCTCCGCGGTAGAGGCCGCAGCTTATGAGCTGACGTTTCCGATCGGATCAGGCAGGCTTGAGGCCTTCCGCGCAGTCCTCGAAAGATATCTGAGCCGCGATGAGATAACCGCTCTCAAGCGCGAGAAGAAGAGCAAACAGCTTAAGCCCGTCAATATACGGCCGATGATCAGAAGTCTTGCCGCGGATACTGACGGCTCGGGGAACATCAGGCTCTCGGCTCTCCTGGATCAGGGTTCTTCATCAAATCTCAGCCCTGATCTCGTGGTCAGTTCACTTTCGGGGGATCTCGCCGAAAGCGGGATGCCCTTCGACAGATATGAGGTCGGCATCCGGAGAAAATATCTCGTATTCTCCACTTGTTTTCCCCAGATCGAGGGTCTACACTGTAAATGAGAGGCTTCCTCTAACGGGCGTTGCCCGGCGAAAGGAGGAAGAAGATGAAAACAAACCGGATAAAACGCTTTGCTCTTACCGCCCGCGGCCTGCTGAAGAAGGCCGTGAGAGCGGCAAGTGAGCGAAAGAAACTGCTTAAAGGCGCGGCTGTGATCACTGTGATCGCGGCCGCTCTTGTCTTTTATTCAGGGAATGGGGAAAACTCAGTGATAAGTGTAAACGAAGGCCTACCTTCTTATTCCTTGGCTCAGGAACAGGAGATCAAGGCCTCAAAGGCTCCTTTTGCCAAAGGAGATGCCGAAACTGAAGACATGATAGTCTGCGATATCGGCGGAGCGGTCTCGGAACCCGGGGTCTATTCGCTTCCGGCCGGATCCAGGCTCTGCGATCTGATCGATCTTGCCGGCGGAGCAGCACAGGACGCTGATCTATCCGGTATAAACAGGGCGCTTATCCTGTCTGACGGTCAGATGATAAGGATACCGGTTTACGGTGAGGATCCTGTCATAGGAGGATCATCTCAGGCATATGCAGGACAAAGCGAAGCGGACGCCAAACGGCCGGTAAACATAAACACCGCATCATCTGAAGAGCTTCAGACCCTTCCGGGTATAGGCCCCGCGATAGCGGCTCGCATCATAGAATACCGCGAGAGCTTCGGACCTTTCAGGACGACTGATGACCTTAGATCCGTCAAGGGAATAGGGGAGAAGACATTCGGGAAAATAAAAGATCTTATTTGCTGCTGATTTTGTTGGATAATCCGGGTCATTGTGTTATAATGCGTGACATGATCACGAAAGAAAAAATAGACAGGATCAATGAGCTTGCCAGAAAAGCAAAGACCGAAGAAGGGCTCACCGAAGAGGAAACTCTGGAGCGGGCTCTTTTGCGTGAGGAATACATCGCCGCTTTCCGCGAGAATCTGAGATCCCAGCTGGACATGATCGAATTCGTGAACAAGGACGGATCGATCACGAAGCCCGGAGAAACAAAATCAAAACTATCCTGAATGCGCGGTTTGAGTCGGGGTTTTTGTTGGTATAAAATATCCGGCCGTCTTGACGAAGACCGCAATAAACTGCAGCAAGGAGCATTTTAAAGACATGAGAGAAGTATATCTTGACTATTCCGCAACGACTCCCGTGAAAAAAGAAGTGCTTGATGAGATGATCCCTTATTTCTGCGAGAAATTCGGGAACGCTTCCAGCCTGTACACACCGGGCCTCGAGGCCAAGAGGGCACTCGACAAGGCGAGGGAACAGGTGGCTGCCCTCATCAACGCCTCTCCTCAGGAGATCTTTTTTACGGGATGCGGATCCGAGTCCGATAACTGGGTCCTTAACGGAGCGGCTCAGCTTCTGAAGGGCAAAGGCAACCATATCATCACTACCGTCGAGGAGCATCACGCGATCCTTCATACCTGCGACGCGCTTAAGAAGCAGGGCTTTGAGATCACCTATCTTCCGATAGACGAGAACGGCAGGATCGACCCCGCGGATGTCGAAAAAGCGATAACCGACAAGACCATCCTCATCAGCGTCATGCTGGTGAACAACGAGATCGGGACCGTCCATCCGGTAAAGAAGATAGCCGAGATCGCCAAGGCTCACAAGATCCTCTTCCACACGGACGCGGTCCAGGGGCTGGGCAATGTTCCGATCGACGTAAAGGATATGGGAATAGATCTTCTCTCGATGTCAGCTCATAAGATCTACGGACCGAAGGGAGTAGGCGCTCTCTATATGAGAAAGGGCATAAGACTTCCCAATCTGATAAACGGCGGAGCTCAGGAGAACGGAAGGCGCGCCGGGACAGAGAACGTTCCCGGGATAGTTGGCTTCGGAAAGGCTGCCGAGCTCGCGAAAGCGAATTTTGACGCTCACGTTGCCCACGCTTCCGAACTCAGGGATTATCTCGCCGAAAGGATCACCATAGAGATCCCGCACGTCTATGTGAACGGGACCATGGCGGAGAGACATCCCGGAAATCTCAACATAACATTTGAATACATCGAAGGCGAATCCATCCTGCTCCTTCTGGATCAGTTCGGCATCTGCGTGTCGACCGGATCCGCCTGTTCGTCCAAATCGCTCAAGCCCTCGCACGTGCTCGCCGCTCTCGGCGTTTCCGACGAGCTGATCCACGGCACGGTAAGGTTCTCGATAGGCGATTTTACGACAAAAGATGATATAGATTACACTGTGGAGAAGCTCAAACTCGTAGTCGCTAGACTCAGGGAGCTGTCCCCGCTGGGGCCCGGAAAGAGCTGGTAGATCCGGCAGGAAAGGAAGATGAGAAATGGGACTTTATAACGATACGGTAATGGAAAACTTTCTGAATCCGAAGAACGTCGGCGAGATCGAAGATCCCGATGGAGTCGGCGTCTACGGAAGCCCTGTCTGCGGCGATATGATGCAAATGCAGATCAAAGTCGACGAGAACGACGTCATCACGGACTGCAAGTTCAAGACCTTCGGCTGCGGAAGCGCTATCGCAAGCTCCAGCATGGCTACTCAGATGATCATCGGAAAGACCGTCGAGGAAGCTCTCAAGATAACCAATAAGGACGTAGTCGATGAGCTCGGCGGACTTCCGGCTGTCAAGATCCACTGCTCGGTTCTCGCTGACCACGCGATCAAATCGGCGATCTATGACTATGCTCAGAAGCACGGCAAGACCTATGAGGGACTCGCCGGCTTTGATCCCAACGCCGATGATGACGATGATGAAGCTCCTGAAGAGTAAACGATGATATCGTTGAGGGCGGCGCATCCTGCGCCGCTTTTTTTCGTTGCAGAGACGGGCTTTTTGTAGCATAATATAGAGGTTATGAAAGATATAGCGGAAGCCATTTCCGAATACGAAAGATGGCTTGAAAAAACTGAAGACGATCCGCTGATGCACGGAGAGCTCGAGAAGCTCAGATGGAACGATGAAGCCGCCTACGAGTGCTTCTATGACGATCTGAAATTCGGCACTTCCGGCATCAGGGGAATAATAGGCCCGGGAACAGCAGGCATGAACAGATATGTCGTTCGGCGGGCTACTTTCGGTCTGTCTTCTTATATACGGAACCACGAAATGACAGGTCTTCCGGTGGTGATCGCTTATGACGGGAGGAGGTATTCCTCCGACTTCGCGGATGAAGCTGCCCGCGTTCTGTCCGCGGAGGGGATAAGCGTCTATCTCTTCAGCGAGATCACACCTGTATCAGTCCTTTCCTTCGCTATCGAGAGGCTGGGATGCTCATTCGGCATCATGATCACAGCAAGCCACAATCCTTCGATCTACAACGGATATAAGGTGTATGACCGGAGAGGGTTCCAGATCACGCCTGAAACAGCCGATGAGATCACCCGTGAGATAAAGAAGGCGGATTTCTTTGATGTCCCGGGAAGATTCGGGGACGACAAAGCTCCGGTCAGCGCGCCTCCCGCGGACGTCAGGGAAGAGTTCATCTCCGGAGTCTGCTCATTCATCCCGGAGAGCGTAGACAGAGGAGTTTTCAAAGATCTTAAGATAATCTATACCCCTCTGAACGGCGCCGGAGCCGGATATGTTCCGGAAGTGCTCGGAAGATGCGGTTTTGAGAATGTCTTCACCGTCCCGACCCAGAAGGATCCGGACCCCGAATTCACTACCTGCAAGACGCCGAATCCGGAGAAGATAGCTTCATACAGCGAAGCATTCAGGTTCCTGGACCGCGAGGGCGGGGACATAATAATAGCCACTGACCCGGACTGCGACAGGCTGGGAGTCGCCGTGGTGCGCGACGGTACCAAGACGATGCTCTCCGGAAACCAGATCGGTCTTCTGATGCTCGAATTCCTATGCACCTACCGCAATCCCTCGAGTGAGAAACTCTGCTACAGGAGCATTGTTTCCACACCTCTCGCGTCGACGATCGCCGAAGCCCACGGGATGACGATGGTCGAGACTCTGACCGGATTCAAATATATCGGCGAAGCCATAGCGGAGCTCGAAGCGGAGGGAAGGAAAGACCGCTATTTCTTCGGTTTCGAGGAGAGCAACGGATTCCTGATGGATCCTTTCATAAAGGATAAGGACGGCGTCAGCGCGGCGCTTTTGATCGCGGCTGCCGCTGCCGTGAGCAAAGCCGGGAGCAGCAATCTTCTGGAGAGACTGAGAAGGATCTACGAGATATACGGAGTGTGCGTAGACCGCACGAAGAACTATCCGTTCAAGGGTATCGAAGCGGCCGAAACGATGCGCAGCGTAATGACCTGGCTCAGGGAGAACTGCCGTGAGAAGCTCGGCGAGAACTATGTCCAGAACTTCACCGACTATCTGGTCGATGAGACCGGCCTCCCGAAGGCGAACGTTCTGAAGTTCGAATTCGAGGACGGGAACACCGTTCTGATAAGGCCGTCAGGGACCGAGTCAAAGATCAAAGCATATTATTACCTCACTGATCACGATCCCGGCTGCGAAGCCGCGGTGAACGAGATAATGGAGAGGTTCAGATAGGAAACAGGAGGATCGTTTTTTGGAAAAGAAAGGACTTAATGAGATCAGACGCCTATTCAGGGAATTCTATGTGAGCAAGGATCACTATCCTGCGGCGAGCGCTTCGCTCATACCGCAGAACGACAAATCTCTGCTCCTTATAAACTCCGGAATGGCACCGCTTAAGAGATATTTTGCCGGACTTGAGACTCCGCCGGCGAAGAGGATGACCACATGCCAGAAATGCGTCAGGACCGGCGATATCGAGAACGTCGGCAAGACTTCCAGGCACGGCACCTTCTTCGAGATGCTCGGAAATTTCTCCTTCGGAGACTATTTCAAGGAACAGTCACTTACATGGGGCTGGGAATTCCTCTTCAATGTTCTCGAAATGCCGAAGGACAAGATCTGGGCCACGGTCTATCTCGATGACGACGAGGCTTATTCCATCTGGAAAAAGCTCGGGATGCCCGAGGAGCGCATAGTAAGGCTCGGCAAAGACGACAACTTCTGGGAGATCGGCCTCGGCCCCTGCGGACCCTGTTCAGAGATATATTTCGACAGGGGAGAGGAATACGGCTGCGGAAAGCCGGACTGCAAGCCGGGATGCGACTGCGACAGATATGTCGAGTTCTGGAACCACGTCTTTACCCAGTTCTCAAGAGAAGAGGACGGAAGCTATTCGGATCTCGCTCATCCCAATATCGATACGGGGATGGGACTCGAGCGTATCGCCTGCATCATGCAGGGCGTCGACTCCATCTTCGATATCGACACGATCAGATATATACTCGACGGAGTTCTGGAGAGAGCCGGGATCGCTTATGAGCAGGACGGCACCGAAAAGACAGACGTTTCCGTCCGCATCATAACCGACCACCTGAGGTCGATGGTGTTCATGATCGGAGACGGCATCACCCCCTCCAACGAAGGACGCGGCTACGTCCTGAGGAGACTAATCAGACGCGCGGCGAGACATGGCCGCACCCTGGGGATCAAAGGCAGCTTCCTCTCGGATCTCGCTGACCGCGTGATCGATGTTTCCGGTGAAGCGTACCCTGAGATCCGCGTCAAACAGGACTATATCAAAAAGATGATCGCTGCGGAAGAGGAGAAGTTCGCGGTAACGATCGATCAGGGAAGCGAGATCATATCCGGATATGTTGCCGAGCTCGACGCGAATGGCGAGACGGTCCTCCCCGGAGACAAGGTCTTCAGGCTCTACGACACGTACGGATTCCCGCCCGAGCTTACGGAAGAGATCCTCGCCGAGCAGGGAAAGACAGCTGATCTCGAAGGCTTTGCCGAGAATATGGAAAAGCAGAAGGAGCTTGCCAGACAGGGCAGAAAAGTCACCGAAGACGCCGCCTGGGATACCGAAGCCGTCAATATGGGAGTCACGTCCTTCTTCGGCTACGACTATCCGAGCGGTGAGGCGAACGTCATCGGGATCGTCAGGAACGGCACCCTTGCCGACGCAGCCTCTGAAGGCGAAGAAGCGGTCGTTATCCTCGACAGAACGCCCTTCTATGCCGAAAGCGGCGGACAGATCTACGATACCGGCGTGATCAGGAGCAATCAGGCCGAATTCAGCGTATCCTCCGTCACAAAGTCCCATGACACCTTCCTCCACAAGGGAAGAGTTGCCGCCGGTACGATCAAGCTCGGAGACAAGATAACCGCGACGATCGATCAGACACGCCGCTTCCTCGTTGCTAGGAATCACACCGCGACTCATCTTCTGCACAAGGCTTTGAGAGAAGTCCTCGGAGATCACGTACATCAGTCCGGTTCTTCGGTTACCGATAAGGGACTCAGATTCGACTTTGACCACTTCGAAGCGATATCCCGTGAAGATCTCGCCAGGATAGAGGAGATCGTCAACGCGAAGATATTTGAGAATCTCGCGGTCACGACCGAGGAGCTCTCGATCGATGAGGCTAAGAGCAGGGGAGCGATGGCTCTCTTCGGCGAGAAATACGGAAGCACCGTCCGCGTGGTATCCTGCGGAAAGTTCAGCATGGAGCTCTGCGGCGGCACGCACGTCGGGTCCACCGGAGAGATCGGATCCTTCCGCATCCTTTCCGAGAGCGGAGTTGCCGCCGGGATCAGAAGGATAGAGGCAGTCACCGCGTCGGAGATGCCGGCCATGATCAAAGAGCAGCAGGATCTCATAACCGAGCTCGCCGCGATGGTTAAGACCAATCCGAACGGTCTTGCCGCCAGGATCCGCGAGATGAGCGAGGAGCTCAGAGAGGCCAGAAAAGAGCTTGCCGCCTATAAGAAGGCGGAGATGGGAGACGCCGCCGGCGAGCTTATCGGCAGCGCTTCCGAGATCAACGGCATCCGACTCATAAGAAAGCGCTTTGACGGCGTTTCCGTCGATGAGCTCAGGAATCTTTCCGACGACGTAAAGAAACAGACATCGAATACAGCGATGGTCTTCGCCGCTGTAAACGACGGCAAACTCGTCATCCTGGTCTCCCTTACCGACGATCTCGTCGAGAAGGGTCTCCACGCCGGAAAGATGGTCAAGGAAATAGCGTCCGCGTGCGGCGGAGGAGGCGGCGGAAAAGCTAATCTCGCGCAGGCCGGAGCAAAGGATATTTCCAAACTCGACGACGCATTTGCTGTTGCGGAAAAACTGCTCGGGTAGTATAATTTTTACAGGAAGCGGAAGGAGGATAAACGATAGATATGGAAAGAAAGACCATTACAGTCAACACCACCAAAGTACAGCAGAAGACTACAAGGGAAGTTCTGGAAACGGTGTACGCTGCTCTTGAGGAAAGAGGCTATAACGGCATCGATCAGATGGTCGGCTATATTCTCTCCGGAGATCCTTCGTACATCACCAGCTTCAACAACGCGCGCATGATGATAAGCCGCATCGACAGAGACGATCTTGTCGAGGAGATACTCAAGGAGTATCTCAATAAATAATGCCATAATTTAACGGCGGGTCTTTGCCCGCCGTAATTTTGTTTTACGGAAGGGCACGGGATTTGGAGACTGTATCGAGGAAGATCGCGCTTGACGTCGGGGATAAGACGATAGGGGTCGCTCTGTCGGACGAACTCGGCCTGACAGGGCAGGGACTAATGACCATTGAGCGGATCGGCATCAAAAAGGACACCGATGCTGTTCTGGCGCTTATCCGCGAGTATTCCTGTGACACCGTCGTCGTGGGGCTCCCTCTCAATCTGAACGGGACCGACAGCGTGCAGACCGAGAAGGTAAGAGCCTTCAGGGAGAAGCTCGAGAATAAGCTTCGAAGCAGCGGAATGGCCGACGTCAGGGTGGTATGGCAGGATGAGCGTTTCACTACAGTGATAGCGGAGGACGTTCTGATAAGCGCCGACGTTTCCAGAAAGAAGCGCAAGGAGGTCATCGACAAACAGGCTGCTGTCCTGATAATGCAGAGCTGGCTCGACACCGAACGCATCCGCGCTTCACAAGCCGAAGAGAAAGAAGAGGAACGATGAGAAAGAAAGTCGCAGTAATTATGGGATCTGACAGCGATCTTCCGGTTGTGGAAGGCGCGATAAAGACGCTTGCCGAATACGGTGTCCCCTATGAGGTCCACGTCTTCTCGGCGCACAGGACGCCGCTCGAGGCTAGATCCTTCGCCGAGAGCGCCAGAGAAAAGGGATTCGGAGTTTTGATCGCCGCAGCCGGAAAAGCCGCGCACCTCGCCGGAGCTATCGCCGCGGCAACGACGCTTCCCGTGATAGGGATACCCGTCAAGTCGAGCACTCTCGACGGGCTGGACGCGCTTCTGTCCACCGTTCAGATGCCGAGCGGCATACCGGTCGCCACTGTCGCGATAGACGGCGCTAAGAACGCCGCGATACTCGCCGCGCAGATCCTGGCCGTCGAGGATGCCGACCTCGCGGCTGATCTCGACCGGGCACGCGAGGAGAACCGTATGAACGTCCTGGTCAAGGATACGGAGATATCCGAAAGATACAACAGCTAGCATATACCCGAAGTTCGCTTTTTCACGGATAATAACGGAGAGTAATGATGAGCAAAAGCTTCAGCGAGAGCTATAAGGAAGCCGGTGTTGATATCACTGCCGGCTACAAGTCAGTACAACTTATGAAACAATTCGTCGATTCTACGAAGACTTCCGGATGCGCCTCTGACGTCGGCGGCTTCGGCGGCCTGTTCATACCGGACATCAAAGGAATGGAAGAGCCCGTTCTGGTCAGCGGAACGGACGGCGTTGGGACCAAGCTCAAGATCGCGTTTTTGATGGATAAGCACGACACCGTCGGTATCGACTGCGTCGCCATGTGCGTTAACGACGTGATCTGCGTCGGCGCGAAGCCTTTGTTCTTCCTCGACTATATCGCCTGCGGCAAGAACGTTCCAGAGAAGATCGCGATGATCGTGAAGGGCGTCGCGGAAGGCTGCGTACAGTCCGGATCCGCTCTCATCGGCGGCGAGACAGCCGAGATGCCCGGATTCTACCCGGAAGACGAATACGACCTCGCGGGATTCTCCGTCGGATGCGTCGACAGACCGCGCATCCTGAACAAAGAGAAGGTGAGCGAGGGAGACGTCATCATAGCTCTTCCTTCATCCGGAGTGCATTCGAACGGCTTTTCTCTCGTCCGCAAGGTCTTTGACGTGGAAAACGCGGACCTCAAAGCGCCTGTCACCTCTCTCGGAGGGAAGAGCCTCGGCGAGACGCTTCTCACCCCGACGAAGATATATGTTAAGCCCGTCCTAGCTCTGCTCGACAGGGTGAACGTCAGGAGCCTCGCTCATATCACCGGAGGCGGCTTCTACGAGAATATCCCGAGGAGCCTGCCTGAAGGAATGACGGCCAGGATAAAGAGGTCCGATGTCAGAGTCCTGCCGATATTCGAGCATATAGCTTCAGTTGGCTCGATACCCGAACGCGATATGTTCAACACCTTCAATATGGGTGTGGGCATGATCGCGGTAGTACCGGCCGATGAGGCGGAAACGGCGCTCTCGGTGCTTCGCGAAAACGGCGAGGAAGCGTATATCCTCGGAGACATAATCGCCGGTACCGAAGGCGTTATCATCGAGTGAGCTCGGGAGGAAAGAGATGAGGACACCATGCCGCGTAGCGGTTCTCGTATCGGGCGGAGGCACCAATCTCGCAGCCATCATCAAAGCCTGCGAAGATGGCATCATTAAGAGCGGCGAGATCGCGCTCGTCTGCAGCAACAGCCCGGAAGCATATGCCCTTCAGAGGGCAAAAAACGCCGGTATTTCGACTTTTTGCTTCTCGGGCGAAGAAGGAGAGGCCAAGCTCACCGAAAAGCTCTTAGAGGAGAATATCGACCTGATCGTGCTCGCCGGATTCCTTAAGATCCTGAGCGGAAAGTTCACTGAGCGTTTCGCCGGAAGGATCATCAATATACACCCGGCTCTTCTCCCGTCCTTCGGCGGGAAGGGCTGCTACGGGATACACGTGCACGAAAAGGCTCTTGAATACGGAGTCAAAGTTACCGGAGCGACCGTCCACTACGTCAACGAGATACCCGACGGTGGAAGAATAATCGCTCAGAAAGCAGTTGAAGTCTTAGACGGGGACACTCCCGAAACGCTCCAGAAAAGAGTGATGGAGCAGGCGGAATGGATCATCCTTCCGCAGGCAGTGGAGACCGTCTGCAGAAAGATACAGGAGGAGAAAGATGAGCTTTAGCATCATGACAGCGCGGGAAGCGCTTGCCGGCAATCCCTATGCCGGAAGAGGAGTCCTCGTGGGCGTAACGCCTGACGGGAAGAGATCCGCTATCGCGTATTTTATCATGGGAAGGTCGGAGAACAGCAGAAACCGCGTTTTTGTTAAAGACGACGACGACCTCATGATCAGGCCTTTCGACGAATCCAAGGTCCAGGATCCGACTTTGATCATCTACTATCCTCTCAGGGTCTGCGATAAGGGGATCGTTGTCACGAACGGCGCTCAGACCGAC
>Ga0079305_1002198_pt1 | contig 18526 bp, 23 predicted proteins | sample LMS_cellobiose_e_FD_79183 | JGI IMG/M metagenome (GOLD analysis project Ga0079305, IMG submission 79183) | Rumen-fistulated moose microbial communities from Alaska, USA - LMS_cellobiose_enrichment | ecosystem: Host-associated > Mammals > Digestive system > Stomach > Rumen fluid ... | reverse complement strand
GTCACACAGGCTTCATACAACCTGTTACCAGGTTGCATGCTGTGTTAGGGTCAGACAGAACAGATTGTCTGGTTACTCATCTTCTTGATTTTCGCAATCCTCCATATCGCTTTCACGTCACACGTACTCCTCCGGGAGAAGGATGGTGGTCACGGATCTGTCGTATTCGGTTATGATGTATATTTTACCGAATTCGGTTTCATAAGAACTGAATAGCCTGTCGGAGACTCCTTCCTATCTCTCCATCTCCAGGGCGTCGTCGTTCATCTGCTTGTCCTCGTCGCAGAGGTCTCCCCAGTCCCCGTTCCTATGGCGGTCCAGGCATCTTTGGATTTCATCTGCCGCTTCTGTGCTGCTGAGCATCATCTCCCTGATGCCCATGGTGCTCACTATCGGCCCGGTCTAGAACAAGGTCATGCGATCACCTCCTTCGAGGAGTCCAGTGTCCTCTTGCTCCCGTACTCATCCTCCAATATCATGGATTCGGAACCGTCCTTCCATTGGAATCTGGGGAACTTCCCTTCCTGACCGTCGATCTCCAGGATGAGGTCCATCCTGGTCTTATCCACGACCTTGGCGAAGTTTTTCGGATCCTTCTCGTTGTAAGAGTAGAACCTTCCGATGTGGAAACTGTCGATCGTCTTCCCTTCCTCCTTCCTCTTGTTCATCTCATATTGATAATTCCATGAGACATCGGAGATCACCATATCGTGGTACAGGAGGCAATTGATCATCTCCTTCCCCAGCTGCTGGTTCTCCGGCTGGCTCTCATCCAATGCGTACAGGAATTCGTACAGTCCGTAGCAGTTCTGCTCGTACTCCGAGTTGTAGTACTTCCTCCCGACGATCTTCCGGTCCTTGATCAGGTACACCCCGTTGTCGCCGTTCTCCATGTCCAGCTGCGTGATGTCTCCAACTCCTACAGAGCATCCGTCGGCTCCCATGAAATTCCCGATGACCTGGAGCTGACGTCCGTCAGCGTGCTGATGGGCCACTCTACGACCAGGGCCACGGAGAAGTTCTACGGCAGGCGTAAGAACCAGACGGCTATCGAGAAGGCCCGCGCGGTCTGGAGGAAGAACGACGCCACCGAGTCGCCCGAAAAGGGCGATTCAAAGGTGGACAGTGCACCAAATGCGACAGTTGGACAGTCTCAGGAAATGGGTGGACAGTATGGTAGGTGCAAATTGGGTATCTGGCTGGATAAAAAAAGTGGACAAGGCGAGAGACACAACCCTCTAGCCAGCTATCTGACAACCAGTCGAAATAATCAGTGAAAACACTGATTCGACTACTGTCACTGTCCGATAATTACTATGAGTTTGCATTTGCATCGTCCTAGCTTTCTGTTATAGGATCCCTTTAGAGGTCAGGTAAACCTCTTACGGTGTTCTGCACCGGGAAACCTCTTAACAACACTACCTCAAAGGAGGACGTCAAATGTCGAATGAGACACAGAAATCAGAACAGAACAGCACATTGAACAAGCTCAGGAACGAGTTCGGTCAGGTCAACCTCACCGACGGAAGCGAGCAGAAGAAGGCAGCCGCACTCAGCTTCAGCGGCGGCGGACTCTACATCGGTCTCAAGATCAACACGAAGACCAACCCCAGGACCGGTGCCATCGAGGAATCTCCCCGTCTCACAACGATCATCGGCAAGAACAACTACTTCGACCTTCCGATCAACGGAAAGTGGTGGAAGGAGTTCGCCGACTTCGCTCTGAAGATGAGCGTCGCCCTCGACGGAGTCGCAATGGTGTCCGCGAACAGCAACGGAGACGAAGAGTACGCCAAGCAGCTCATGGCGAAATTCAGAGGCGCATGAGCGAGAAGGGAGAGTACGTCATCGACCAATGGTATTTCTTCCACCATTCCGAGGTCCGGAAGAATCGGTATCACGCCGATTCCCTGGAGGAGGCGAACAGGAAGCTCGAATCGCTGATCTCCATGGATTCCACTTCCAGGGTCCGGATCTCCAAGAAGGGTATCGGAAGGAAGCCGTCTGTCATCTCAGTATGGCAGGCTCCCTGACGCTCCATCGCTAAAAAAACAACCGGAGGAGCAGAGATGTCCGTTTTCTACCATCCCATTCATCCATGTAGCAGCTCTGCCCCTCCGTCCCAGAAATTCCCCCGTCCGGAGGGAACCCAATCCGGACTCACACCCATCAGGTGATAGAAATGTCTTCAGCAAACAGTTTCAACGGTCCGCAGAAGCTCTCGCCGTCGGAGGTCACCCGCATCCTCAGCGGGATGTCACCCCTCCAGGCTACGAGATACTATAACAAATGCATGACCAATCCGAACACGCCTGTGGAGAACGTCAATCTCCTCATGCAGTTCAGAGCACAGAATCCGAACAAGTTCCTCTCCGAGGACCAGATGAAGGGATCCCGTAGATCGAAGGGCTCCTGGGTTGCCGGCAAGGGCTATTCCGGCGGATGGAAGGACAGGTCCAATGGACGTGTCTACTCCCAGGGATACTCCTACGACAGCTATGGGCGCGCCTACGACCCCTCCGGCAACGAGGTCGGGGGTTGGCACGACGGCGGCGCAGACCCCAGGGAGTACGGTTTCGTTACCGGCGACCAGTACGTCAGGGGCGGTGGCTCCGGCGGCATGTTCAGACGCAGGCAGAAGCCCATCTCCCAGGTCAGGTCCATCGCCGAGATCGGCGAGACCCTCAAGGGCTTCAACGATCCCATCAGGGGGAGGTTCTACATCGAGAAGATCATCAACAATCCGAGCTCCAACCCGGAGACCGTGAAGAATGCGATGCACTTCCTCGAGGTAGGCAGCACCTTCATCGCTTCCGACGAGCAGATAGCCCAGTACAGGGCGTCCCATCCCAACGTCGGAGGTCAGAGGCAGGGATTCCTCAAGAGGTTCTTCCAGAAGCCCATCGACCAGGCACGCTCCCCTCAGGAGATCGCCAACACCATCACCCACCTCAAGAGCAACGTCGCGAGGACCAGATACTACGACAAGGTCATCGGTAACCCCAACTCCAACGTCGAAACCATCGACAATCTGATCGCCTTCAAGGAGGCCAACCCGCATCTCTTCGCATCCCCCGAGGAGGTCCAGGCCGCACCCCACGACGATTCCTTCAGGTCCAGGTTCTGGAAGTCCAAGGAGGAGTTCGATTCCATGTCCCCGAGGAAGAAGATGTTCTTCGTCGGGGCCGTGAACAGGAAGAGCCGCCAGAAGAACTGCGCGTACGGTCTCCGCGTCACAACGGATCCCGAGACCTCCCCGGCTGACAAGCAGGCCTTCACGGAGGTCGTCAACGAGAATCCGGGACTCTTCTTCAGGAACCCAAAACCGAGCAGGAAACAGTCTGCGGAGTGATCGTCCCATGAACGGAATCATACGTTACTCAGCGATAGCTATGGTCGTCGTCATGGCGATGGCATCTGCTCTCATCCTAGCGGATGGTTCCGATGCATACTCGAACGACTACACATTGGAATACGAGGTCGGCCAAGAGGTCGAGACGGATCTCACTGAGATCACCGGCAAGGAGGGCCTGTTCCTCTACAGCGGCTCCCTCCCCGCCGGCCTCCACCTCGATCTCGATCAGGTCGAGAAGACCTGGTACGGCTGGAAGTACAAGACCTTCATCCGCGGGACCATGGAGGCCTCCGCCGGCACTTACACCTTCACGCTATCCGATGATTCGAACTTCTACAGGTTCACCGTCCTCGCCTATGCCGGGGAATGCACCGTCACATACGATGCGGGTATCGGTCTGGTGAAGGGTCACGCGACCTGGTCGGAGACCATAACCAAGGGATCCTATGCGTCATTACCGCAGGCATCCCATTCCAGCGGTGCGTACACCTTCAAGGGATGGGCGACGTCCTCGACGGCGATCGTTCCCTTGGAATCCTATGCGGCCGTCAGGGACACCACCCTGTATGCTGTATGGGAGAGGAACACAGTTCAGATCTCCGATGCCACCGCAACGGTCACAAGCGGCCAGACCGCGACCCTCCCCATGGCCACCGATCCAGAGGATGCGATGCTCTCCGTCGTTTCATACGGAGGCTTGAATGAGAATGCCGTTATCATGGACGGCCATTCGGCGGTGCTGGACATGACCGACGTCATGCCCGGAACGTACCACGTCATCGTCGAGGCTTCCTACACCGGATACATCTCGGGCCAGGCGGAGATAACCGTCAGCGTCCCGATAACCATCGTCAAACCCATAGAGTACGTCCTCAGCGAGGGGGATCTCTTCTCCTACACCCCCGTCACCAACCCCACCAACGCAGCGATCGTCATCGATTCGGTCACCCTGAACGGCAATACCGTCCCGGGCTGCGCCGGTCTGGAGGTCGTCGGGAGGACCGTGACGGGAACCCTTTCCAGCGTGGGGACCTACGCGGTGACCTACACCGCATCGATGGAAGGCTATGTGGATGTGACCAACACCGTTTTCGTAAAAGTGAACGAGAGACAGGCTTCGGCCCCCGCCCCTGTGATGGGCATCATCACGGCGACACCGAGGGCAACCGAGCCTAGGGTCTATGACTTCGTCCTTTCCGGATACGCAAACGCATCCAACATTATCTGGTCCATCGATCAGCTGGTCTTCGCCACATCCTCGCCCACGGCACTGTACGAGTTCCCCTCGTCGGGAGCCTATACGGTCAAATGCACCATCGCGGGTCTGGACGGCTCCTTCGTTTCGGATGAGGTGAGGATCATCTGCCTCGACAACTACTACAGGGAGGCGGCATGGGCCGGTCTGGAGTACTCCTACGTCATCGAAGGGGACCACCAGGCATCCGTGGAGAGCGGATCCCCGTTCTCCGTCAGGAGCGAAGTGATAGGCGAAGTGTCCTACACGGTCATCTACGGCACGCCCTCGGAATACGACATCGGCAGCTCCTACCGCATTACAGTAGGGTCAGAATCATGGTCCATCGAGGTCTATCAGGCGGAGACATCGGCTCCTGTGGCCGACTTCGACTGCCAGGTCGGCACCGACGGGTATACCGTTGTTGTGCTCTTCAGAGGACACGGCGCTTCGTTCTACACCTACGACTTCGACGGCGACGGCATCCCCGAGCAGGGCAACGGATACACCTACCCCTCCGAGGGAAGGTACACCATCGTCTGCAAGGCGGTCAACAATGTGTCGGAGACATCATGCTCCAAGACCTTGTCCATAGACATCGTGCCGTCCGAGAGGGCGGACGTCCTCCAGCTCACCGACTTCGAGATGCTGGTGGGCGAGAAGCAGGACATCGTCCTGGCGGTCACTGACGGCGACATCGTCACCGTGTCCGGTTCCGGATCCGGTTTCGTAACCGTTAGGGACAACACCCTGAGAGTGGCCCCCACAGAGAAGGGGACGTTCGATCTCACCGTCAAGGTGCATCACAACGACGGAACGTCCTCGTCCAAGACCGTGAAGCTCACGGTCAGGGGTTCCGAGGTCCAGGATCTGGAGGAGGAGAAGCACGACTACATGGTCATCATGGCCGTCTTCTTCATCATCTCAGTATCAGCGATAGCCCTGTTCGTCCTCAAGGACATCCGTCCGAGGACCGTCAAGGCTCATAGGCTCCCCTGGATCGGAAGGCTTCTCAATGGAAGGAACGGGGGCGGATTCAGATGACCGACATCGTCGTACCCGTGACAACGGTATGGGATGTGGTCGCGAACGCCCTGGATGACGGCTACTTCTGGCTGGCATCCGCCGTCGGACTCTTCGCAATCGCCCTGATCATAAGGAGGCGCATCGGAAGGAGGTGCTGCATCTGCCCCTCCCTGCGATAATTCCCGCTCTGGCATCCATGCTCGCCTGGGTCGGCATCGACCTGGGCATCTCCTGGCTGACCCAGGACGGCACCGATGTGCAGTACGTCTACGGACTGGACTTCACGCAGTTCATCGAATCCTATTGGCTCTCGATCCTGCTGTACGGCCTCATGGTCGCCGCAGCGGTGTATCTGGCCATACCCAAGCATACGAACGACGGCCGCGGGGTCCGTTTCTGAAAACCCCGCACCAAACGAGTTGAAAACATGTTCAGCAGAATCAAACTGGCCGCCCTCACTGCGATCCTCGCCATGGTGTTCGTCGGTGCCATCATCGCATCCGACGATTCCGACGCCATCGGCGAGGACCTCAGCTCCACGTACGGCGAGCCTACGAATATCAACATCGCCCCGGGATACAGGTGGACATACACGCCCGAGTTCCCCAGCGATCTAACGCAGTACCTCACAGTCTCCCTCCAGGTGAACGACGGGAACATCGGATCCGTGTCCAACAAGACGGTCACCGTCAATATTCCCTCGAACGCCTCGGTCGGAACGGTGTACAACATCGTCATCAAGGCGAGCATGACCTCGCCCGTCTCCCAGACCGCCTACCAGTACGTCACCTTCACGGTGGTCAACGGACTGAACGTTTCTGGAACCATAAACGACATCATCAAGGGAAGCAACATCAGCTTCACTCCCACCGGGACTTCCGACATGGGTACGGTCACCTGGGCCGTCACATCCGGGAAGACCCTCCCCGCAGGACTAACTCTCAGTAACGGTAAAGTCACGGGTACCCCCACCTCCACAGGACTCCAGACCGTCTACCTTACAGCGACGGCCAACGGCCAATCAAAGAACCTCGAGGTCTCCTTCACCGTCTACTCCAAGATCGTCGGAGGCTCCACCGAGACAATCAAATCATACAACACCACGGTTTCTTCCACAGCGATCACCAACGGTACCGATATCGGTGTCACCTGGGCGGTCACCAGCGGAACCCTCCCCAGCGGATTCTCATTGAACTCCAGCACGGGAGTCGTCTCCGGAAAGTCCAGCTCAGTCCAGTCCACAACGGTCACCATCACGGGAACATCCAGCCACGGACCCACCCAGACTGCGACCAAGCAGATCACCATCCAGTCCGAGCCTGCGCTGACCCTCAGCTGCAGCCAGTCTATCCTTACCTACAAGAACAACTCCGCCGAGAAGTCCGTATCGATCACATCCTCCGATTCATCCGCCAAGACCTGGTCCGTCTCCTCGTTCAGCGGCGCCACCATCACCAACGGCACCCTGAAGGTCAAGAACTCCACGGCAGTGGGGATGAACCAGTCGGTCACCGTCACCTGTACCACGGCATACGGCCAGACCAAGACCGTCAACGTCACGGTCAGCGTCGAGGATACTCTCGCCATTTCCGGGGACTCTACATTGAACCTCCTGGCCGGTACCGAGGGATCCACCACGGCGTTCACCATAACCGGAGGATCCTCCAACAGCCTGTCGGCATCCACCGACGATGCCGGCCTTACAGTCCGCATCTCCGACGGGAAGCTCTACGCAGTCGACAATTCCGCCGAGCAGAACCTCTCTGCGACCGTGACGGTCACATCTGCAGCAGGCCAGACGGCTTCCGCCGAGGTCGAGATCAACGTCTATAACCAACTTGTCTTCAGCAGCGTACCGACCGCCGGTGCGATCATCTATGCGGTGTGATATCATGAATTCACGCCTATTGTTCACGATCGCAATCCTGGCAGTGGCCTGTGCATTCGCTTTCGTCGTCATCGACGATGCAGACGAATCAGATGCTGCCGTCAGCGGAACCCCGGGTTCCACGATCTCTCTGACATGGCACGCGCTGGACGAGGATATGGACACCGATCGTTCCTGCAGGGTAGAGACGATCTTCGGGTGGGATGTCACCCTGTTACCGACCAAAAGCGGTTCAACCGCCAGGATCACCCTGCCGAACGATATCGCCAACGGCACCTACACATACATCGAGTCATCAGTGAATCCAGAGAACGGTGACGAGATGGACTACTATACTCAGACGTTCACCGTCACCGGTCAGAAGGGGACATCGTCATCGAACCCCTATTCAGGTCCGGTCACATCCCCTTCGAGCATCGGATGCTACCAGAACCTCTCGAAGACGGTCTATGTATCCTCCGGTTCCTCCGTGGACATCAATTTCCTCCAGTGGAACAGGGAGAACAAGGACTCTCTGACTGTGACCAGCGGTTCCGGACTTTCCATCACCACCGTTAACAGCTATACCAAGAAGATCTCGGGAACCCTGTCCTCCGATGCGACCATGACGGCGAGGACATGGGATTCCAGTGCATACAAGACCGTGACCCTATCCCTCAAATCCGTAGGGTCCTCTCAGCCTTCTCCGACGGAGTACACTTGCTATCTCTATTACAACGCAAACGGAGGGTCCGGTGCTCCAAGCACCCAGTCCTACACAGGCACATCGACCAGCAGCCACAGCTTCACCGTAGCCTCTGGCACGCCGACCAGATCCGGATACACATTCCTCGGATGGTCCACATCCAGCTCGGCGACATCCGCTTCATACACCTCAGGCAGTTCTATCTCCGTCACATACAACGGCTCGAAGACCCTCTATGCGGTATGGCAGCAGAACGTCACCAACTACCAGATCACAATCTACAAGGGCAATTGGGACAGCTTCAAGCTCCTGAGCGTGGATTCCGACTATGTCACATCAACGTCCAAGACCTATACCATCGCCTCGGGCACATCGATCGACGTCGATTGGTACGGAAAGGCGGCGGAGAACGGCTCGGGCGTCGGCTACACATACACCACCACCTACACATCGAGCAACTACAACATGGCCTCGTCCCTCTACGGAACGAGCCTCGGGGACTCGGTCACCGTCACCAAGAAGGCGAGCTACTACCCCGCCGTACAGATGGAATCCAGCACCGTGTACACATACAACTACACGATCAAGTACAGCGCCAACGGCGGATCCGGTGCTCCCTCCGACACGACCACGACCGCTTCGTCCTCGACGAAGACCATTCAGCTGTCTTCCTCCACTCCCACGAGATCGGGATACCAGTTCCTCGGATGGTCCAAGTCCAGCACGGCCTCTTCCGCATCCTACAGCGCGGGATCCTCGTACTCCTTCGATTACGGGGCCACCCAGCTCTACGCGGTGTGGAAGCAGCTCTCCATAACCGTATCAGGCTCACCCGACCAGTACGCCGTCGTCGGCAGCTACTGGTCCTTCTCCCCGACGGTCAGCGTCAGCGGATGCTCCGTATCCATAAGCGGCGCCCCCTGGCTCTCGTCCACGGGAACGACGGTATCGGGAACACCCACCCAGACGGGGACCTACGACATCACCCTGACCTTCTCCAAGTCCGGATACACGTCCGCGACCAAGACATTCACCGTGACCGTCATCTCGTCCCTCGAATTCACATCCTCTCCTTCCGGAGGTGCAATAATCTATGCAGTTTGAAACCAGATATCTTACAATAATAGCGGCGGCCATCATGGCCATGACCGCTGTAACCCTGGTCGCGTCCGAGTCGGATGCCGACCAGGCATACGACAAGGACTATGGGGAGTTCTACTCCTACACCCTCCAGTTCGTATTCGACGGAGCCGACGCCCAGACCATCGATTGGGACTTCGGCGACGGCTCAGAGCATTCGACCGATTGGAACCCCAGGCACACATACGCCGACAAGGGTACCTATTACGTAACACAGACGACCAACAACCCCAAGGGATCCACCGTCGAGGTCTACAAAGTTCAGATCATGGGATTCCCCGTGATCACCTTCGACTCCAACGGAGGCTCCTCCGTACCTCAGATCCAGCAGACCGCCTACAACGTAACGGCCGAGAGGCCTTCGGATCTGGTCAAGGCTGACAGCACGTTCGACGGATGGTTCTGCGACCAGGAGTTCACCGTACCCATGGATTGGGATGCCGGCGTAACCAGATCAATGACCCTCTACGCCAAGTGGACTCCCATCTCGGCTCCCGTCACCACCTACACGGTCACCTTCGACTCCTACGGAGGCTCCGCAGTACAATCCCAGACAGTCCAGTCAGGCTCAACAGCGACCATGCCCGTGAAGCCCACCAAGGCCGGATTCGTGTTCTCCGAGTGGAGGCTCAACGGCCAGGCATACGACTTCGGCACACCTGTGACGGGCAACATCACCCTCGTTGCATACTGGACGGAGAACGTCCAACCCGTGATCAACCACAACGTCTCCTTCGATGTTGACGGCGGCTCCAAGACCGTCGCATCCAGGACCGTGGCCAACGGATCCTCCCTCACGCTCCCATCCTATGACGGCGTAAAGGAGAGATACACCTTCGGCGGATGGACCTACAGCAACGTGACATACCAGCCCGGGAACACCGTGACCGTATCCAGCGACATGACCTTCAGGGCGCTGTGGGTCTCCGATGCGCCAGTACCCTCGGAGCAGGACGTCACCGTCTCGTTCAACGCCGACGGCGGTTCCGCACCCGTGACCTCGATGACCGTCAGATCCGGCTCCACCGTGACCCTCCCCGCATACACCGGAACCAAGGAAGGTTACACCTTCGGCGGCTGGGCTATCGGCATGCTGACCTATCAGCCCGGCGCATCCATCACCGTCTCCGGCGATGTCACCGCCAAGGCAGTCTGGACCTCCTCATCCGATGATTCCGGGGAATCCCAGGAGTTCCTGGACAAGGTCATGGACTTCCTGAAGGAGCCACTCGGCATGGCCGTTGCCTTCGTAGCCATCCTGGCTGTGATCGTTGCAGTCATCATGCACGGAAGGAGGTACTGAACATGTCGGCCTGGAGCTGTCTGGTCAAAGCCGTCTCGAAGCTCTTCTCGAAAGGCGGAGCGTCATCAACGGCAACATGGACCAAGACATGGACCGCTAACGGTGTGAAGAACATTCAGACCGTCACCAAGGTCGCCGGCGAGGCTGTCCAGGCCGGAGCTAGAACAGTGATATCCTGGGGGAATGCGGCTAAGGTCGCATTGGTCGGCGGGTTCTCGTACCTGTTCCTGACCGGCGGGGCATCCAATGTGGTGTCCCGCACCCTCGGGATTTCCGAAGGGGCCGCGCAGATCCTGATAATCTTCGGGTTCATCGTCATCATGATACTGGTGACCAGGTACCTGATCAACTACGTCAGGAACAGGTTCGGCCTCAAACAGGAGTATCTGGAAACTCCGGTCTTAAAGGACATCGGCGTGGCCGTTTGGGATGAAGAGCGCAACAGATGGGTGAGGAGGCGGGACTGATGTACTGGATACCTCTCCTCGCCGGGATCCTCAACGCATCCTTCATCCTGGACCTGATGGTCACGCTGGGAACGGGCGAATCATTGGGTAGTTTGTTGAGCGACGCCTCCGGCAACTCCGTCGCTGCCGCCATAGTCGAAAACATCCCGACCGACCCGACGGTCTTCTGGATGATTTCGGGGTTCATCCTCTTCTTCGTATGCGCCATCGAATGCCTGGTGATCTACCTGGCGTTCTACTCCGACGTGTCCGAATGCAAGAGGTGCATGGATTCCTGCGAAACCAACAGGAATCTCGGAAAACCCCTCGGCAGGGCATGGGGAGGAAGGCCATGAGGATCATCCGCATGATGCTCGGCATAGCGGCCTTCGCCGCCTCCTCATGGATCTCCGCATATCTGTCGGATGTGCTGGACATCCCCGAGGAGATCGCCTTCATATCGATAGGCGGGATACTGGCCTTCCTCGGCGGGATGCTGTTCTACTCGGGGGTGAGATCATCGAGATACTCGTTCCTGTACTGATGGTCGCCGTCGGATTCTACTTCTTCCGCTGGTCGTTCAGACGGACGAAGCTCCGCATGGACACAGAGGTGAAGGATGTCTTCTGACCAGGATCAGGCGGGACCCATCCCCGAGGATGCCCAGCCGGAGCGCGAACCCATCCTCCCGAGGCCCCTCGAGGTCAGACAGAGGGATACCAGGGGCCTGATCCTCAGGATCGTCGCCCTGGCAGCTCTCTGCGCAACGGCCGCCGCCGCATGCTACTATGTGTTCGGTCCCGAGCTGCTGAGGGAATTCCTCAACGAGTACTGGCCCGTCCTCGTTGCACCGCTAGTCGGTGCGTTCCTGGGGTACTGGGCAGTGAGGAACCTCTACCGCCCCACGGGAAGGGTGGTCGTCTGCCTCCTTCCCGAGACCCATACCTTCAGGGCCGTGTTCATCCCGGATATGATGTTCAGGTACTTCGAGCAGGCCGGTAACAACGTCCTCTACCACACGCCCAACGGAACCCCCGTGTACGTTGCGGAGGACATCGACACCGAGCGCGGCTACATCCTGTACAGCTGGATCCACGAGCTGGACTCGTTCACGGTCATGACGAGGGAGGAGACGTACAACAACTGGAGATCGGTGCTCGAAGAGGTGCTGAGAGAGAACCTCCAGATCCTCGACCATCCGCACGTCATCGGACTGGGCTATGCGAGGCAGTGCCTCCGCGACCAGCTCGATCTCATTGCAGAGACCCTCGGACTCACCAAGCGGGACTACCGCAGGGACATGTCCGTTGGGGAACCAGAGCCGGAGGGGTCCGATGAGTAAGGCCATCGACTACATCAGGGAGATGGAGCACGGGCTGATCATAGCGGTCGGCTCGGGGAAGCAGGGCAAGTCCTGTTCTCTCCACTCGCTCATAGCGATGTGCTGGCCGAACCGCCCGGTGTACATGCTGGATCCCCTGGTCTACGACATCACTGCCTTCCCTGGATACCGCAGGGTCTCCGGTACCAAGGAGATCCCCGTCGGTGCGGTCACGGTGATCGAGGATGTGAACAGGATCTTCCACTCCAGGGGTTCCTCCAGGAACTCCGACATCCAGGGGTGGCTGTCGATCATCAGCCACAAGAGCAACGTCGTATGCGTCACCACGCAGAACATGGCCGACACGGACATCGCGTTCGTCAGGAGTCAGGACGCCGTCGTGATGAACAAGTACATGCACGAGGAGGATCTGATGTTCGAGAGGCCGGAGTTCAAGGTCGGTCAGGCTATGGCCAACCGCTGGATCGATATCGCATCGTCCAGGAATCCCGGCACGGACAGAAGGGCCTGGTGCTTCTTCCCCAGGTTCAACGAGTGCGTCGCTATCCCCAAGGTCGAGTGGTGGATGTACAGGAACAGCCACATGCTCAGGGACGTGGTCATATGAGCATCCGCGTCACCTCCGACCCGGAGACGGACAGGCTGCTGTCCCTCAGGGCATCGTCGCAGATACCCCTGCCGCCGGAGATAGCGCTGGCGGATCCGAGGCGCTCCCCCGGATTCTTCCGCCTGTCCACGTTCTACGACGCCTACGGCCTCGGCGACCACCCGCTGGTCGGTCTCCTGAAGAAGGAGATGATCGACACGATGATGGCCGCGGCCGTGGCGAGGTCGGAGCATCTGGATCGCGTCGCACATTACGGCGCATGGCTCGGGAACGAGACCGTCACGGTCGAGGACCTCACCTTTCCCGCGAAGGACGACGGGGAGGGGAGGGCCACAGGGCCCCGCAGGGGCTGGTTCCCCAAGGGCGGAGGCGCAGCCGACGCCCATCACGGTCGGGGCGGAACCCGACCCCCTATCCCCATGTGTCGCCCGTCGGACGCGTGAGCGGACGACGCGCACCCGAAGCGAACCTTAGTGAGCGGAGGGTGCGGGCGACAAACAGGCCGAGCGGGCGCCGATACAGGGCGCAAGCCCGTGGCGACCGCCGGCCGCCTTCCAACGGCGACGGAGTCGCCGCTTACCTCCCCTCACCGGGAGAGGATCACATTCAATCACATACGGGTCCTAGGGAACCCGTTCACCGAATCCCCCATACGGCATCATGAACCAATTGGAATACTACGATCTCAAGGCTGAGGAGAACCGTCTCCGTCAGATGGAGAATCATTTTGAGAGATGCCGTATACAGGGCCTTGCGGAACAGGCCGCATTGATGGAGCATCCGGTCGTATCCTACGTGAAGAACCTCCCCGTGGAATCCTCCTTGTATCCTGCCATAGAGTACCTTAAACTTGCACAGCAAGTGGGAAGGCCCGTCCAGGAGGTATATTCCCTCGTCCAGGAGGGAAATCTCGAGTTCAAAGACCAGGATGGCAACCACATACATTTCAGGAAGGAGGACCACGAGTACATCCACTGGTCCATGCCCGGCCGCGACAGGCAGCGTCCCATCGACAAGGGATGCGGCTTCATCCATGCCAAATCGGGAGGCATCGTCCACACGAGATGTCCCGATCATCCCGAGCATTACTGCAAAGGGAAGAGGCATCACTGCTGGTCCATGGCATGCTACGAATGCATGAACGACACCGCCCTCAGACAGGGAGTGAAAGTCGAGACGAAGCTCAAGGCCTTCAGGAGGCTCCATGAGAAACAGGGGGAGCATATAGGCGACATAGGCCACTGGGTGGTCTCCCCTCCCCAGGAGCTGGTCAAGTGCCTCATGCAGACCAGGAGGGAATTCGACAACCTCGCTAGGTACGTTGAAGCATCCCTCCAGGATGTCGGCGCCTCCGCCGGGATAACGATATTCCATCCCTGGAGGATGAAGGACGACCATTGGGAACTGTCCCCTCATTTCCACAACCTCCTCTACGGACGTCTGGACACCGACAGGTTTCTCATGAACAATCCAGGATGGATCATCAAGAAGGTCCATCCCAGGGAGAAGATAAGGAGCATCAGGCATACCGCCGCCTATCTCTTCACACACATGGGCATCGGATTATCAGAGGTCGATCCGGATACCGTCGATTGGGAATTGGACTTCCTGGACCACATGATACCGGGCATCAAATCCCCCGGAGCGCACTACACTGAGAAGGATTACGAGAAGCTCTCCAATGGAAAAGGACGTCTGGTCGGGGATATGAGCGATATCGACTGGGAGAAGTGGACCACCGACCGCCTTTCCAGGGAGCTCCGCGTCAGGCAGTGGGGCGGCGTGGCAAGGAACAAGATGCGCACCCTCGGGATCCACAGACAGTACAAGATCAGGGTGTGCAAGGAATGCGGCGAGATCCTCAGGACCTACGAGGGAAGCAACGACTCCATCGGCAACTACGTCAGGTACATCCAGGACAATCAGATCTTTACGCTGGCTCATAACTTCGATCTCGCTTATTCGGCCTATCTGAGATACAAGGACGATCTCATGAAGGAGAAGCTCACCCTGTCGGACTTTGCGTCCATCGTACCATTCGCAGTGTCAACTCTGGAGGTCCTTCCGCAGAACAAGGATCTGGTCATGTCCGGTCCCTTTGAGGAGCCTGACGAGTACTTCCTCAGAAGACAGAAGGCGGCATTCGCTGAAGAGAAGATATGATAGCGGACATGCTCTTTGTCCACCAAGAAACGGTTAAATCTCTATCTTCCGATAGCTTATCGTGACTAAAACCAAGATCTATCTCGATTGCTGCTGTTTCAATCGTCCTTACGATAAGCAAAAGCAGCTCCGCATATCTTTGGAGACTCAGGCCAAGGTCGATATCCAGCATCGCATAGCCAACGGTGATCTGGATCTGGTCGTCTCTATAATGCTATTTCAGGAGAACAGTATGAACAAGAATCAGGAGGCCAGATCGTACATCGAACATTTCATGCTCACCCATGGTTCCACACTTGTCATCAGCGACATTCCTGAGATCATCGATCTAAGGGCTAATATCATGGCCACAGGCATCAAATCTGCCGATGCGACCCACTTGGCGAGTGCTATTTATTCGCATTGCGATTACTTTATTACCACTGATGACCGTATACTCAAATACAGGACGGATGAGATCAGAATAATCAATCCGGTCCAGTTCATAACGGAGGAGAGGCAATGACGTACACAGATTCGGAGAATGCGGCCATCTGCATGGATGTTCTAGTGAAAGCTGTCGGTATTGTCGACGCGGAGCGTTTCATCGCCTATATGAACAGGGAATCCGGAGACTATACCATCGCGAGACGCGCGATTTTCGACAATATGTCCGCCGAAGATCTTGATAAGAACCTCGAGGAGTACAAGAAGAACAATCCCCAGATCTTTGAGGTTTTTAAGGGCAGGATCGTTGAGTGAACTGGTTGTTACAACAGTCAGTACCTGAGCGCATTTCTGTAAATAGTAATAAATCTCAGGATGTCCATTATAGTCCATGGATCCTGGAGAGAAATTAATCGGTTGGACCGTGGCTACAGTGGTTGTTTTCTTGCTCAGTCAGTTCGTTCTCTCCCCTGTGCTGAATCTTGCGGCCGGATCCTTTGAGAGTATAGGGCTCACTTCCCTGTTCACCGCTCTGACCATCATACTGGCTGTGTCTGATATCACTGGTATCAAACTACCTAGTTTTGATTGATAAGGCCTTTCGACTCTAAGAGGCTTGTTTCATACTGTCATTCCGTAGCCTTCTATCCATTTGGCGATCCTGTCTAATCCAAGATACATCTTCATCCTGTCCCCGACAATCTAGTTCCTGATTATCGGTACCATTTACAGTGTTAATTCTGGAGATTCTTCTACAGAATCAGAATCTGGTCATGTCCGGACCCTTCGAGGAGCCTGACGAGTACTTCATCAGGAGGCAGAAGGCGGCTTTTGGTCATGAAACTGTATTGATCTGATTGACTTATTGCTCCTGTTAGCGGATTTTATTACAGTTGAGGATAGAATCATCTATCACCGATTGTATAGAGTTAATGTGAGCAAACAACCTGCCATTACATATCCGGATGATTCAGTCGATAGACTGTTCAGAAAAGTCAAGGCTAGGGTCCTGAAGGATCCAGATATTGTTGCTCTACTTCGTAGACGGCCAGATTACAGATTCAGGATTTGGGTTGAATTCCGTAAATGTAAATCGAGAATCATCAATAATGTCGGGCAGATCAAGAAGGCTAAATCGAAGTCGTATAAGCGTTTGGTGGAACGCCAGATCAACGATACCCGTTTCATTACTAATTCTTCAGCCAATCTGAAATCTGATTTTGATTTCGATAGGCCTGTTCTTCTCTGTAAATGTATGTCTAAAGGTTTTGCTGTATCCAATGTTATCAATCAACAGTTCAAGTATGGCAGCATCGGTGAATACAGAGTCGATGATCCGATGGAATGTGTCATCCCCATCTCTCCAGAGGAGAATTTCGATGATGTCTTCGAAGTCGTTCAGGCCAGGATATTGAAAGGCCTTCTTGAAGAACAACATCTCGATATCAAAGGCATTTGGGATCAGCATCAGCAAAAGATGTGTGACGATTATTTCATCGGTTGTTTTTCCGATGGTCAGTATCAAGATCATCTTTGGGAGAAGTATGCGCATGGCGATGGAATCTGTGTCTGGTTTGAACCCGATTATTCCCAGATCTATAGGGTCAATTACACACACTATCATGCTAAAGCCGATGATCTGAGGCATCGTTATATGGAATTGATGAAAAGGCTGGCTTTAGAGAATTATGAAGATGTCTATCCAGAAATGGAATCCATAACCAAGGAGCTCGTAAATCTTTCGATATTATCATTCTATACCAAGAAGCCTGTCAATGATAATGATCTGGATTCAGAATGGAGGATGGTCGTTCCGGCTCCTAAGGATAAGAGGGAAATCAGAATCGATGATGACGGCTTTTATTTCATCTTACAAGATATCCCTGGTAAAATCGTCAAAATAGAATCCCGTTTGCCTGATGAAAAATATGAAGAATTGTTGTCCGAGATTCGTTCTTCAGAGGATCCTGAGGTTAAAGAATTCGAGAAATTAATTGAAAGAGGGGTCGCCCCCTCTGATGGTTTTCAGGCTTCGAGGCTGTGATCCTCCAGCCATTCGGAGATCCCGTCGAATCCGGGATAGAGCTTCATCCTGTCCTCGACCGTCCTCCTCCTGTCTACGGGACTCATTGCGAAATCGCATTCGATGTTCGCGACCTCGTTCAGGATCACCGCATCCAGGACCTCGTCGGGTACGGTGTCGGAATCCAGCTTCCTGTTCACCGTGATGACCTTCATGAGCGCGGATGACCATCCGCCCCTTCCGGATGTGGCCTCGTTAGACCAGAAGATCCTGGTCTTCCCGAGATCTTTGATGAATCCCTTCTCCTTCAGCCTGTCCACAGCTTCCTCGAGGTTCTTGTGCTCCCCTTCGTCGAAGCTGATCCTGCGGTCCCTCTGAATGTAGATCGGCTGCAGCCTCTCGACGAACTCCGGTGCGGTCAGCCATCCGACGACCTCATCGGTGTAGTTGCTCTCATCACCCTGGATCTTGGTGAAGATCGTTCTCGCGATGCCTTCCAGCACTTCCTCGGGAGCGTCCCTGAGGTAGTCGCTCACCTGGAACTCCGCCCACTGGTAGGTCCTCTGCCAGCGTACCTTGAGATCGCGGAACGCTGCGTATTCTGCGGATGTCTCATATCCGAAATCGTTTCCGACCTTCTTGAAGGTCGCATTCAATATCTCTTCTGTTGTAGACATTTCATACAACTCCTTTCTTTTAGGGGTCACCTGAACCCCGGAACGGAGCTGAGAGCGAGGGGCCTATGCGGATGCGGCGCAATCAAAGAAAAACTGGCCTCTAAGTTGAAAAAGTGGTCCGTCTATTGAGATGTTACCACACAAACACAACGAACGGGCCAGTTCGTTCAGTTACCTCAAACCTAATTAATCTACCGCTGGTCTGCGCGAG